>PDYJ01000206.1_pt1 | contig 14678 bp, 14 predicted proteins | sample 1430841 | NCBI WGS metagenome assembly PDYJ01 (sample SAMN07237672, study PRJNA390542) | Gut metagenome, whole genome shotgun sequencing project. | isolation source: fecal pellets | host: Mus musculus | place: USA: New York, NY | collected 2016-10 | reverse complement strand
TGCCGATGTGCCATCGTGATCCGTGGCGGCCATAGTGTTCAATATGGTAGGGGGTGTAGCCGTCGGGGGTGGCTGTGAGTTCGGGCACCGGTTGAGCGGATAAGGATAAGCGTAGTAGTTGCTGGCCATCCGGCGATAGGTCTCGGAGGGCTCTACTGCCGATACCGACAAAGCTGCTGCGGCTGCTGCAACAAATGCTAACACGATGTGATGATACAGTGATTTCATGGAGATATGATTGTATGGTCAGTTGTTGGTTGCGGTGGATGGTAGCGGACGGTTGTTGGGATTGGCCGGGCGTATGCCGGCGAGCTCCAGAAACAGCGCGTCGAAGTCGATCATTGTGGCCCCTTCAAGATTACGCAGGGCGCGTTGGTTGCCGGTCTGGGTCGATGATCCTTTGGCCTGCCATATGAGCTTGACGGTTTTCATCACGGCGGGGTTTGGTACACTTGCCTGAGGCAAAGAAGGGTGTTTGAGGTATGCGGCCAAGATTGCCGGTAGCAAATACATCAAACACCGCCAACGCCTCGGGGGAGCGGAGAGAGTCGCGCTGCCACACGGTGGCTTTGTTGAGGTAGGCGAAGTCGGCCGATGGATCGACCGGTGCAGGCATCGCGGCTTGCGGCTGTTCGGGTAGTATCTCTATAGCGGTGTCGGCAAGGGAAATACCCTCAGACGCAGGCATAGCTTCCGGGATCGTGGCGACGGAGTCGGACGGTTCGTCGGTGTCGTAGGTATTGACATGCTCGAACAGTCCCGGGAGATAGCTCACCGCCACTATGCCTAAAGCTATGGCCACAAACGCCAGGATTACCACGATCCATGGACTGCCTGAGCGACGTTTGCGTTTGCGGGCAGTATCTTCCTTACGTTCGGCCACGGGGGTTGGCTCCGGGTTTACTTCGGGTGCCGGTTCCTCGCGCAGATCTATGAGATAGCTCTCCTCGCCGTGGGTTTTCACGGCGAGGCGGCGTGCGCGGTGGCCATGGAACATACCGGCACGCAATAACCGGTATTCCGAGGTGTTGTCGTTGAGTGTGAGTTCCGAACGCACCACTCTGTCGTCGGAAAAAACGCATCGAGAGGGTCACCGTCCGGTATCCGGGGCGGGGGGTGGAGGCCGTGGACGGCTGGGATGGGGCTGCCGGTGCCGGGTCAGGTTTGGGTATCGGCTCCAGTCGGATTCCGAGAGCTGAGAGAGGCCGCACTCTCATGGCTGCTCCGTCGTATTCGACAAATGGGCTTGGCTTGCCTGCGAGGAGATGGTGGGTGGCTTCTTTCATCCCTTCGGCAAAGTATGTGAGCGACAACTCCTTGCCAAAGTCGATCTCGCGCTCCGAGGGACGGACACCCTCGGGGTAGATCACGGCATAGCGTCGGTCGAGAGGTGAGGTTATCCGGGCCACAGCCGTGTCGCATTCGGCTGCGGGGCGCATGGCTGCCGTAGCCGGTGCAAGTATTGTGCAGGCATAAGCCTCGGTTGATTTCTGGAAAGGGAATGAGAGAGCGTGTTCTATATCGCGGCCCGAGAGGAAGTGGCGTACGGCGGTGCCGGCTCCCTCGGTGAGCTGAGTCAGGGATGGGAGCATATCGTCGGGGGCGCGAAGTGGGGCTTGGGGCACCTCGGCGGCTTTAAGAGCGGCAAATAGTTCGTTGCCACCGCCCGGACAGGCCGAGGCGACGCGCAAGGCATCGAGAATGCGGGCGCCAGACAGGAGGCGACCGTCGGCCACAGTGACCGATACGGTGCCGCGTCGTGTCACCCGGCTGAAGCGCCAGCCGCGGTCGACAGGTGAGATAACATATACTTCTTCGGTGCCCGCCACAAAGAGGTCGAGCGCTCCTGTGCCGGGGCCGGCTGATATATTGAGGTAGGAATAAGAGTCCATAGAAAAGATAGGGGTAGCGGGAAGGAGGCAGTCATGGCCTGCGGTATCACTGCGCCCTAATCGGCAAAAGTAGTCAAAATATGCGATACGGTCAAAAAAAAGCGCCCGTAACCCCCCGCTATAAATCACAGAGCTGCCCCGAAGTCTGAGCTCCGGGACAGCCTGCACAAGAGAAAATAAACAGGCGGAAAAATGAGAAACGCCTGCTCAGCGATCTGATGCGCCGGGATTAGCGGCGTAAATAGATCGTAACGCCATCCCCGTGACCGAGGGTGTCGGCCGCAGGGAAAGCTTTTCGTTCAAGACTCAAGATTATCAATTGGTGAAAAGCAATTAATCCCGGTCTGGTTGCGTACGGTTTCATTACTGACGTATTGAGTTTATGTCAATAACAGCGGCTCCGGACTGTATGCCCGGGTATGTAGGTGGGAGGAGATGTCACTGGGAGGAATAACAAAAGAAAAGGGTCGGCTACTGCGAGAAATCCCTGATAGACCAAGAGTCATTGCCGTCTCAGCGCTACAAAGATAGTGGCTTTTGCGGACATATGGAAATGCCGACACGATTTTTTTGCCGAGGTGAAGCAAATAGCTATCTTTGCAGTAAGTTATAAATCTTATCAGCCTCCCGGACCAATCTTCCCCGGATATGAAAATAGTCCATACCTCCGACTGGCATGTGGGATGCCGGCTCTACGACAACGACCGTAGTGCGGACCATCGCCACATGGCGTCGAAAAATAATAGAGATATGCCGCGACAGGCGCCCCGACGCGCTTCTGATCGCCGGAGATCTTTTCGACAACGACAGGCCCTCGGCTGCCGACGAGCGGCTGGTGGCCGACACTCTGGCGCGCCTTCATGCCGAGGTGCCGGAGATGACAGTGATAGCCATCGCCGGAAACCACGATAGCCCATCGCGCCATGAGAGCCATGAGGCGGTCTATGCCGCTGCGGGTGTGGTGATGATTGGGCGCATCACCGACCGCGATCCCGACTGGCCCGGGCGCTACATTATTGATGTGGGGGCAGGTGTGGTTGTGGCGGTGCCGTTTTATATTGCGAAGGGCACCGATCTTGCCCGGTTGATGGCTGAGGCTGATAAGATTGCCGACGGCAGGCCGGTGGTGGCCATGGGCATACGACCCTGCGTGGCAGCGACACCACAGGCCACGACCCGCGCATCATTGGCTCGCTCGAAGCGGTGGAGGCCTCGGAGTTTCTGCCACCGTCGAGCTATGATTATCTGGCATTGGGACATATCCACCGCAGCCAGCGCGTGGGAGCAATGGGGCGGATACGCTACAGCGGCTCACCTCTCGCGGTGAGTTTCGATGAGGCTTACCCCCACTCGGTGACATGGGTGGAGATAGAGCGGCGCGGAGATATTCCCGCCACGGGTAAGATCGAGATAGACCAGCCGCGGCCGCTGGTCACTCTCCCATCGCCGGGACGATGGGTGGCCCTTGACGAAGCATTGGAGTGTCTGCGTGAGTTTCCCGACGACACCGAGGCTTTCGTGAGGCTCAATGTGAAGACCGACAGGGCGCTCCCGGCTTCGGCCAACGATGACGCCCGTCGTGCTGCTGTAGGGAAGCGTTGCCGTGTGTGTCACATCAATGTGAGGCGTCAGGCCGAGGCTGTGTCTGAGTCGGGTGCGTCAGGCATGAGCGTTGACGAGCTCCGGATGGTGGCTCCGGCCGATGTTGCACGTCTGTATGCCCAATCGGTGGGCGTAGCGCTCGATGAAGAACTTTTTGATGAGATACTTACCCAACTCACTACTGTAAATCCCGACGATGAAACTGCGTAGACTTATTATCCACAATATAGCCTCGATTACCGACGCAACCATTGACTTTGACCGCAGACCGCTGTCGGATACCGGTATTTTCCTGATAGCCGGGCCGACAGGTGCCGGCAAGACAACCATACTCGACAGCATAGCGCTCGCACTCTATGGCGTGGCGCCCCGCTTTGTCCGCACTCCTTCGACCAAGGGAGATTCAGACCTCGACTCGGAGATCAAGCCGGGCGATCCGCGCAACATCCTGCGCCACGGTTGTGGCGAGGGGCGCGTGGAGCTCACATTTGCAGGCTCCAACGGAGGGATGGAGTATTGCGCTGAGTGGGTGGTGCGCCGGGCACGCAACAAGCCTGATGGGAAGCTCATGAAGGCCTCCCACACCCTGACCCGTCTCTCCGACGGTGCTGTTTTCACCCGTAAGGGTGAGATCGGTGCCGAGATAGGGCTTGCCATTGGTCTCGACTTCGCTCAGTTCTGCCGCACGGTGATGCTTCCGCAGGGTGAGTTCACACGGTTTCTTGAAGCCAAGGATACCGACAAGGCTGCCCTTCTCGAAAAGATCACCAAAGTGGATATCTACAGCCGCATCGGGGCTGCAATATTTGCCCGCAGCCGCAGTCATCGGGAGGCATATGAGCGGGCCAGGAGTATGGCCGACGATATCAACGGTCTATCGGCAGAGGAGGAGGCCGCAGTGAGGAATCAACTCAATGAAGCTCTCGCTGCGGGCACCAAAGCCGCTGCCGAGGCCGCCAGTCTGCGCTGCATCATAGAGCGCGACAAGCGCATCGACGAAGCTTTGACAGCCGTTGAGGCGGGCCGGGCCGAAGCCGAAGCGGCGCGGCTCAGATCGCTATCGTCCGATGTGGCATCGCGTCGTCGCCGTGTTGAGCGCTGGAACATATCTAATGAAGCCCGGACGGCATTGGCCGAGGGCGACCGCGCGGAGGCCGACCGTGCACGCGCCATCGCATCTATCAGAGCGCTCTCGGGCGCGGTGGAGTGGTGGGAAAGCCACACGGCCGACCTTGCCGCCGGAGTGGAGAGGCTTGCGGCTGAGGTTGGATTGCTTGAAAAAGCCACGAGTGTGCCGTCGGGTCATGCGGCTTTGCTCCGCAGCGGGCATAAGATTGTGGCTGAGGCCGATGCGGTGGAGGAGGGGAGGACCCATCTTCTCTCCACACGTGCCTCTATAACCACCCACCGCGCTTCGATAGAGCGCCTCACGGCCAGGGTTGAGGCTCTTAAGGCGGAGACCGCCGCTACCGACAAGGTCGCTGAGGAGAAGCTGATGGCTTATGAGGCGCTGAAAAACTCGGTCGACAAATTTGCCGTTGCTATGCGCGCAACGCTGACCGAGGGTTGCCGCTGCCCGGTATGCCGACAGACTGTGGCCGTGCTCCCCGAAGCTGAGGATGCCCTGCGTGGAGCTGCTGCCAAGGCGCGGCGAGAGGCTGAGGTGGCTGCCGAAGCAGCCCGCAATCTCGCCCGAGAGCTTGCCCGGTGTGAGGCTGAGCTGGGCGGGCTGCGCTCGACACTTCTCCCCGAAGCCCTGCGTCTCGAAGCCAAGCAGCAGGAGAGCCTCGATCGGCACATGCGTGAACTCGACACGATTTTAGCACCGCTCCGTCAATCCGGTGTCATAGCCCCTGATGCCGACATACGCGCCGAGGGGAGCGTCTGCGTCAGGAGAGTGAGAGTTTGGCGGCTAATCTTCTGCGTCTGGAGACTTTGCGCGGCGATCTCAAGCTCAAGACCGACAATCTCACTGCCGACCGTGAGATGATGGCCTCGATAAGGAGAGTGGCTTCAGCGATGCTCGACCGCCGGGCGGCTCCCGCGAAGTCGGAGCATAGCCTTGCCACTCTTCTTGCCCAGATCACACGTCTTAGCGGCACAATAGCTGAGGCATCGTCGCGCTGCAACGGGGCCGCTGCAAAGGTGAGGATGTTTCTCGATGCTCCCGGATGCGATTTCACCGAGGAGGAGATGCGCGCCCTTTCGCGCCACTCCCATCTCTTCATACTTACCGAGACTGAAGAACTGGCCAAGATCGACACCGCCGTGGCCACCTCGCGCAAGATGTTGGCCGAGCGGTTGCTGAATCTCAGACGTGCCCGCCATCTCTCGGCACCCTCAGTGGCCGACGGCGATCACGCCACTCTCCTTGCCGCCGCCGAGAGCAGGCTTGAGGCTTCCCGCAACGAAGCCGCCAATTGCCGCAGCCGCCTCGCTCAAAGCGAGCAGAACATGGCACTCAAGCGCAGCCGCGAGGCTGAGGCTGCCCGCCTTAAAGCGGTGGCCGACCGATGGGATTCGCTCAATCAGCTTTTAGGAAGTGCCACCGGCGACAAGATGCGGCGCATAGCCCAGAGTCTGATTCTATCTTCGCTGGCCGAGGGGGCCAACCGCTACATGGAGGGCCTTTCGCCTCGCTACCGGCTGCGGGTGGTGCCCGGCACCTTCACCATCCTGGTCGAGGATGCCTATCAAGGCTATGCCAGCCGTCCGGTGTCGACTGTGAGCGGCGGCGAGAGTTTCCTTGTGTCGCTTGCCCTTGCATTGGCTCTCAGCGATATAGGTTCTACATTTTCGGTCGACACTCTCTTTATCGACGAAGGCTTCGGCTCTCTCTCGGGCGATGCGCTCGAATATGCACTCGCAACCCTCGGCGAGCTTCGCCGACGCACTCGTCGCCGAGTGGGAGTGATATCGCATGTCAGCGCCCTCCGCGACCGCATCGACGTGCATCTGAGCGTGGCCAGCGGACGCATATCCATCGACCTCGGCGACTCCTGACCTCTCCCCCCGGTAGAAGTCATAAAAAATCTATTCAAGTTTTTTTATCAAAAGACTTGAAATGTCGAGATCATTTTACTAATTTTGCGACATAATCCAAGTGAGGATTAATGACATACATGCAGTTTAGAGAAAACTGTCAACGGCTTGATTAACGCAAGCCCAAGATTATCAATTGAATAGCCGACAGCCATTACTATGCTTTTGTGGCTGGAGGTGAGAGAGCATTGACATCTTGGGCAGACAGTTGAAGGTAGGCCTTCAACGAATATCAAGCAACATCGATTGCAACCACATCGTAGTCTGCTGTGGTAAGTGCAATCGATAATTTTTTTTCTCTAAACAAATACAATGTATGAAGCAATCAAAAATTTCCATACGCGCCATTGAAAGCATGGCTCGTAGAGCGGCTAAAGAAGCCGAAGTAAGAAAGACTCTGCAGCTCCCTAAGCAAAGCAAGGTCTTCAAGAAGCAACCTCACAAATCTCACAAATCCCACAAATCCGTCTTCGAGGCTCAAGTCAAGGCATTCAGAAAGGCTTTGGCTTCTACAATGTCAGCCGAAGCGTACGTAATTCTGTCTGATAACGACAGTCGCATTGCCGGCAAAGCTACCATCAAAGTCTACAAAGTGGCTGATCTCGAACGTCAGCAAGTAGAACTTGAAGAATACAATGCGCAACTCGCATCGGGTCGCGATAAAAGCGAAATACCCAAACCGTTTCGAGCACAGGTTGTGGTCATGTATGTGCTTTATCCTGACACAATAGCGCAAGACAGACTTGGATCAATCGCCGTATATGGCGATGGCGCTTCAAATAGATGCGCTGCCATCAACAAAAGCGGAGCCATATTTGGTTTTCCTGTCAGGTATGCCAAGATTGAGATCGGACGTCGTCCGTTCGTGGATGTGTATCTCAAACAAAATCGCGCCTGACAAACTTTATGAAACCGACAAATGAAGAAGTCCTGCTTCGAGCATCTCAGGGAGATTGTTATCGAACAGCATAAAAAAAAATCAATGCGTGGCAGCCCGGCGGGGCAGTCACGCATTGATTTTATCGGTTGGCGCTAAGGCTTACTGACGACGCGGACGGCGGTCGCGGGGAGCGTCGCCGTCGCGGCGCGGACGGTCGCTGCGCTCGGGACGGTCGCTGCGCTCGCGGCGCGGGCGGTCGGCGGGAGCCACATAGCCTTCGGGCTTAGGCAGGAGAGCGCGCATCGACAGGCGGTACTTGCCGCTCTTCTTGTCGATCTCGATGAGCTTCACCTGCAGCTCGTCGCCCTCCTTGAGGCCGGATGCGGCCATGTCGGGCAGGCGGTCCCACGAGATCTCCGAGATGTGGAGGAGGCCGTCGCGGTTGGGCATGAACTCAACGAAGGCGCCGAAGTCGAGGATCGAGCGCACCTTGCCGGTGTAGGTCTTGCCCTCTTCGGGGAGCTCCACGATGGCGTTGATGAGGCTGAGGGCGCGGTCGATGGCGTCCTTGTTGGGCGCGGCCACCTCGATGTAGCCGTGGTCGTCGATCTCGTCGATCGACACGGTGGCGCCCGAAGCCTCCTGGATACCCTGGATCACCTTTCCGCCCGGGCCGATCACAGCGCCGATCAGCTCCTTGGGGATGGTCATGGTGACGATGCGGGGCACATTGGGCTTGTAGTCCTCGCGGGCGGCGGGGATGGTCTGCTCGATGATGTCGAGGATATGGAGGCGGCCGTCGCGTGCCTGGTTGAGGGCGCGCTCAAGCACTTCATACGACAGTCCGTCGACCTTGATGTCCATCTGGGTGGCGGTGATACCGTCGCGGGTGCCGGTCACCTTGAAGTCCATGTCGCCGAGGTGATCCTCGTCGCCGAGGATATCGGAGAGCACTGCATATTTGGGGTTGGCGCCGGTGTCGGTGATAAGACCCATGGCGATACCTGCCACCGGCTTCTTCATCTTCACGCCGGCGTCGAGGAGCGACAGGGTGCCTGCACACACGGTGGCCATCGACGAGGAGCCGTTCGACTCAAGGATGTCCGACACGATGCGGCACACATAGGGGAAATCGTCGGGGAACATGCGCTTCAGGGCGCGGTGGGCCAGATTGCCGTGGCCTATCTCGCGGCGGCCTACGCCGCGGGTGGGGCGTGCCTCGCCGGTCGAGAAGGGGGGGAAGTTGTAGTGGAGCAGGAAGCGCTCGCGGCCCTGGTTGATCACGTCGTCGACAATCTTCTCGTCGAGCTTGGTGCCGAGGGTCACGGTGGCGAGGGCCTGGGTCTCGCCGCGGGTAAACACTGCCGATCCGTGAGGGCCGGGGATATAGTCCACCTCAGCCCAGATGGGGCGTATCTCGTTGGTCTTGCGGCCGTCGAGACGCACACCCTCGTCGAGCACGCAGCGGCGCATGGCTTCTTTCTCCACGTCGTGGTAGTAGCGCTTCACCAGAGGGGCTTTCTCGTCGCGCTCCTCTTCGGGGAGCGATGCGATATAGTCTTCGCAGATGGCGTCAAACGACTCTGCGCGCCAGTGCTTGTCGGCAGAGCCGGTCTTGGCAATGGCATATGCGCGGTCGTAGCACTTCTCGCGCACGTCGGCGCGGAGGGCTTCGTCGTTGACTTCGTGGCAGTACTCGCGCTTCACGGTCGAGCCTACCTCTTCGGCGAGCTCCATCTGGGCCTTGCACTGCACGCGGATGGCGTCGTGGGCGGCGCGGAGGGCGGCCAGGAGGTCGGCTTCCGACACTTCGTCCATCTCGCCCTCCACCATCATGATGTTGTCGTAGGTTGCGCCTACCATGAGCTCCATGTCGGCGCGTTCAAGCTGCTCGAAGGTGGGGTCGATAACAAATTGGCCATCGATGCGGGCCACTCTCACCTCGGAGATGGGGCCGTCGAAGGGTATGTCGCTCACGGCGAGGGCGGCCGAGGCGGCAAGGCCGGCGAGTGCGTCGGGCATATCGACGCCGTCGGTCGAATAGAGGGTCACGTTGACAAAGGTGTCGGCGTGGTAATTGTCGGGGAAGAGGGGTCGAAGCACGCGGTCGACAAGGCGCGAGGTCAGGATCTCATAGTCCGAGGCGCGCCCTTCGCGCTTCAGGAAGCCGCCGGGAAAACGGCCGAAGGAGGAGAATTTTTCTTTGTATTCAACCTGAAGGGGCATGAAGTCGACCCCTTCGCCGGCCTCTTTGGCCGTCACTACGGTGGCAAGGATCATCGTGTTGCCCATCCGCAGCTCTACCGCTCCATCGGCCTGCTTTGCCAGCTTGCCGGTCTCGAGGGTTATCTCGCGCCGTCGGGCAGGGCGATGGTTTTTTTGAAGGTTTTAAGCATAAAATCTATTTGTTGCAGCTTGTTTTGTTGTCAGCTTGTATAAGTAAATGTGGGCAAAGATAGTGTTTTTTTGCCACACTTAGGCCAATTATCTCCCGCCGAGATAAAAAAAGTGCCGTTGCAGCGCGTTTTTCCGCGCCGCAACGGCATTTATGTCAGTCTTCGGGGCTTGGATCAGTGGCAGCCGCAGCCGTCGCCGCAGCCGTCGCCCTCGCAGCCGCAGCTGTCGCCGTCGCCGCAATGGTCGTGGCCGCAACCGCAGCCGCAGCCCTGGGCCGGAGCCAGCTCCTCGGGAGTGGCGTCGCGCACGGCGAGGATGGTGCCCTTGAAGCGGACGTCAGATCCTGCGAGGGGTGGTTGAAGTCCATCTTCACGTCGGTGTCGGTCACCTCTTTCACGATGCCCGAGATGCGGAAGCCGTCGGCGGTCATCATGGGAAGCACGGCGCCCGGCTTCACGGTCTCCTCGTCAAACTTGCCGTCGATCTGGAACACGTCGCGGGGCAGAGTCACCACCTGCTCGGGGTCGGGCATGCCGAAGGCGTCGGCGGCTTTCACGGTCACGTCAAAGGCGCCACCCTTCTCAAGGCCGTCGATAGCCTCTTCGAGGGGCGGATCATGCCGCGGGTAACGCCGAAGATCACCTTTTCGGGATCCGATGCGTCGGTCTGGTGTACGAGCTCCTCACCGCCGTCGGGGGTGATGCGGTAGAGGTCATAGCCGAGCTCTACATATTTTCCGGGTTGAATTTTTTCCATGTCGTTATGGGGTGTTTGGGTGTTGTCAGTTGATAATTATGCTTGAGAGATAACAAAAACCATGCCAAAAAGGTTCGGCGCTCACAAATTTCATTAAAAATATTTGCTGAAATCAAATTTACAATTTACCTTTGTCAACAAATGGTAATAACAGAGCCTAAGAGATACACTTATTTTTCCACTAAAACAGACCTAAAATTATCATCGACAGTAATGCACTAACAAAAGAAACATCCCTGTATACACTTGTCTGACCCGCCCGCGGGTCAGCACCTCGGAGGCCGAGTCGCGACGACTGGGCCTCCGTCGGTGTTTTTTTACCCCCTCCGCCGCCCACGCGTGTCAGTTTTTTTATGTATTTTTGCCGCCACATTCTTCTTCATTATCCGCTACGCAGATGACTCATCAATTCGATTATCTCGTCATCGGCTCCGGCATCGCCGGAATGAGCTTCGCGCTCAAGGCCGCTGCCACCGGTAGGGTGGCGCTTATCTGCAAGTCTGTCCTCCCCGAGGCAAACACTGCTCTCGCTCAGGGAGGTGTGGCCTCGGTCACCAATCTCGAGGTCGATTGCTTCGAGAAGCATATCCACGACACTATGGTGGCCGGCGACCGCCTCTCCGACCCCGAGGCCGTGCGCAAGGTGGTCGAGGGCGCGCCCGGGCAGATCAGGCAGCTCATCGACTGGGGGGTCGACTTCGACCGCGACCCCGACGGCTCGGGACGCTTCGACCTCCACCGCGAGGGCGGCCACTCGGAGTTCCGCATCCTCCATCACGCCGACAATACCGGCTTTGAGATCCAGGAGAGCCTTATAAGCCGCGTCCGCGCCTGCCCCGCCATCACGGTATTTGAAAATCATTTTGCCATCGAGATCATCACCCAGCACCATCTCGGACGGATTGTCACCCGCCGCACCCCCGACATCACCTGCTACGGCGCCTATATCCTCAACCAGGCCGAGGGGCGCGTCGACACCTTCCTCGCCCGGGCCACTATCATGGCCACCGGAGGCGTGGGTGCTGTCTACACCACCACCACCAACCCCCTCGTGGCCACCGGCGACGGCATAGCCATGGTCTACCGCGCCAAGGGCACCGTGCGCGACATGGAGTTTATCCAGTTCCACCCCACGGCTCTCTTCCACCCGGCGACCGCCCATCGTTTCTCATCACCGAGGCGATGCGCGGCTATGGCGCTGTGCTACGCAATCTTGCCGGCGAGGAGTTCATGCACAAATACGATCCGCGCCTGAGCCTCGCCCGCGCGACATCGTGGCCCGCGCCATCGACAGCGAGATGAAGCAGACCGGCGCCGACCATGTCTATCTCGACGTCACCCACAAAGACCCCGACGAGACCCGCCGCCACTTCCCCAATATCTATGCCAAGTGCCTGAGCCTCGCATCGACATCACCCGCGACTATATCCCCGTGGCCCCCGCGCCCACTATCTCTGCGGAGGCATTGCCGTCGACACCAACGGCGAGAGCTCCATCCGCCATCTCTACGCCATAGGCGAGTGCTCATGCACCGGTCTCCACGGTGGCAACCGCCTCGCCTCCAACTCGCTCATCGAGGCGGTGGTCTATGCCGACGCCGCCGCCCGCCATGCCGCCGAGGCCATCGCCCATATCGACTTCCGCACCGATGTGCCCCAGTGGAACGACGAAGGCACCTCCCACCCCGAGGAGATGGTGCTCATCACCCAGAGCACCCGCGAGGTCAATCAGATCATGAGCACTTATGTGGGCATCGTGCGCTCCAATCTGCGTCTCGACCGCGCGTGGAACCGCCTCGACATCCTCTACGAGGAGACCGAGCGCCTCTTCAAGTGCTCAAAGGCCTCGCGCGAGATATGCGAACTGCGCAACATCATCAATGTGGGCTATCTCATCATGCGCCAGGCCAAGGAGCGCCGCGAGAGCCGTGGCCTCCACTACACCCTCGACTATCCGCCCCTGCCGCGCCCCGACATCGAGGCCTGACGACCTTTTTACCCTCTCCCGTTGTTATCTATCTGTGAATCTCAGAGCTCTCCTTACATATATACTCCTCGCCGCAGCGGCCCTCCCGGCTGCTGCCGACGACCCCGCCGAGCCCCTCACCGGGCCCGGCGACGGGCGCATGCGCCCCATCCGCGGCTTCTACCGCACCACCATCGACTCCGACACCAATGTCATGGTGCTCGTCATGAACGAGGTGGCGGTCTATCCGCCCCTCGTGTTCCGCAACAAGAAGGAGGAGGAGTTTTACTGGCGCACCGTCCGCGACGTCAAAAAAACTCTCCCCTATGCCAAGCTCATCTGCGAGACTCTCCTCGAAACCTACGAGTATATCGAGACCTTCCCCACCCAGAAGGAGCGCGAGGAGTATCTCAAAGATATGGAAAAAGGCCATCTTCGAGCAGTATAAGCCCGTGCTCAAGAAGTTTTCCAAAAATCAGGCCCGCACCCTCATCAAGCTCATCAAGCGCGAGACCGACCAGAGCGGCTACTCTATCATCAAGGCGTTTCTCGGATCGTTCCGCGCCGGTTTCTGGCAGACTTTCGGCCGATTTTTCGGCGTGAACCTCCGCGCCGACTACCGCCCCGACTCCGACCGCCACGACCATATCATCGAGCGGGTGGCTGTGCTCGTCGAGCAAGGGCGCCTCTGACCCCGGCGGCGGCGACGTTTTGACGCCGCGCCCTCCCTCCGGCCCCGCTACCTTTGCGGCGCTATGAGACACATCACCACCATCATCATCCACTCAACGGCCACCCCCGCCGGGCGCGACGTGACCGTTGCCGACATCACCGCTTGGCACCGCCAGCGCGGCTTTGCCACCATCGGCTATCACTTCCTTATCGGCCTCGACGGCACCATCCATCCCGGGCGCCCCATCGCGCAGGTCGGGGCCCACTGCCGCGGCCACAACGCCCACTCCATCGGCATCGCCTACGCAGGGGGCGCACGCGCCGATTGCCGCACTCCCGCCGACACCCGCACCCCCGCCCAGCGTGCCGCCCTCCGCCTCCTCATATCCCGCCTCCGGGAGCGGTTTCCGGGCGTAAAAGTGTGCGGACACCGCGATTTAGCCCCTACCGGGTGCCCCGGATTTGATGTTTTTGCCGATATTTTGAAAAATTTTTATTACCTTTGGGCCGGAATCTACCCGAAACAATCAGCCGCTCCCGGTTGTTGCGCTTTCGGATCGTTCTCTCTTATCCCCGAAAAAACTAAAAAAACATATACACTCAACTCAGCTCATGAAAAAAATATTACTCCTCGCTGCTCTTGCCGCTCCCGTAGCAGGTGCCTTTGCTCAGGCTGCCGCCGACGGTTCGGTAAATGTTGGATACACACTCCCCGCAGGTGCTTTCTACACTGACAATGACGCCCTCCTGCCTCCCCATGTTCAGCTCCAGTGGCTCAACACCACCTATATCAAGGGTCAGGGCCTCCTCACCGATGCCGAATACACCTGGACCAACGGCGCAAATGTGATCGGCACCGATCTCGACCTCACCACCGCCCCCGCTTTCTCGCTCCCCTCGCTCGATGGCAAGGCTGGCAAAAAGCCCACTCTCGCCACCGACGATAAGGCCGACGGCAATTACACCTTCGGCGGCAATATCTACTACGGCGCTGCTCCCGCCACCGCCACTGCCACCCCCTTCAAGTCCTACACCGGCGCAACTGCCGGCACCTTCAAGGCATTCCAGACCGGCAGCTCCGAGGCCGTAACCGGATGGGCTTCCCTCTATCCCGACCTTCAGAATATCTCCGTGGCCGGCTTCGCCCAGAAGCTCACCTACGCCGGTGCCCCCTACGTGCTCAATGGCCTCACCGTCAAAGGCGACAATGTTAAGGGCGATACATGGTTGAAGTCTTTGCCGCTCCCGCCGAAGGCTCAGCCCTCCCCACCGAGCCCATCATCTCGGCCTATCCCGTGACCGGCGCTGACGCCGTTAAGTTTGGCGATAAGGCTCCCGTGATCAAGGGCGACGTCATCATCGCCATCACCGAGATCGCCGAGGCTTCTTTCCAGCCCGCCGTAGCCCTCGCTAAGGTAGAAGAGGGCGTTCCCACCCCGCCAACCAGGGCCTCTATGCCATCCTCTCCGCCA
>PDYJ01002493.1_pt1 | contig 14737 bp, 13 predicted proteins | sample 1430841 | NCBI WGS metagenome assembly PDYJ01 (sample SAMN07237672, study PRJNA390542) | Gut metagenome, whole genome shotgun sequencing project. | isolation source: fecal pellets | host: Mus musculus | place: USA: New York, NY | collected 2016-10 | reverse complement strand
CACTATGTCAGGATGCGAGATGGTGCGCTGATAAGCCAGTGCCCTCGCGAATCTGTCGGCATTCTCCTGAGCCAGATACGGAAGTTTCACGCTGAGGAAAGCCGCCTGCAATGGATCAAGACGACAGTTGAAGCCTTTGAATATGTTGTTGTAACGCGACTCTGTGCCATAATTAGCCAGTGCTCTCACAGTTTTGGCCAGACCGGCGTCATGAGTAACAACCGCACCTCCGTCGCCCAAAGCTCCGACATTCTTGGTGGGATAGAAACTGATTCCCGCGGCATCGCCAAGCGCACCGGCAAACGGCGATGCGTGAAGGCCCTCAGCCAGAGTGCGGGCGCCGAGAGCCTGCGCGCAGTCTTCAATTATTTTCAGCCCATGCTTTCCGGCACAGTCTGTAAGAGCCGCATCCCAGACAACATGCCCGTAGAGATGCACTGCCATTATTCCACGAGTGCGCGGCGTGATGGCAGCCTCAAGGAGAGATGTGTCAAGATTCATGGTCTTCTCATCTATATCTACCGCAACCGGAACAAGCCCGGCATCGCTGATGGCAAGCACTGAAGCTATAAAGGTATTGGCCGGATAGATGATTTCGTCTCCCGGACTGAAAACCCCCATCACGCAATAGGCTCTCAGTATAAGCCGTAGGGCATCGAGACCGTTGCTGACACCTATCACAAACGGAGAGGCAAGCATTTCGCCAAGGCGCGATTCAAAAGCCTCCACTTCAGGGCCTCCGATATAACGGCCGCTGCGTATCACACGCTCTGCCGCGGCTACAAGGCTGTCGGCATACGGTTCATTCACACAGCCAAGATCCAGGAAAGGATATTTCATAAATAGGGTCCTTTCTGCCGTGAGGCCAGTTGCTTGAATTCTTCGTAATCACGGATGTATTCATCCGGATCATAGAGGATTGAAGTCATGACCACACACACACTTCCGGAGGCAAAATTATCGAGCGTACGCCAATAGCCTGGGGGGATATACAGCCCTTCATACGGGCGGTTAAGCGTATAGGTCATCCAGGTGTCACCGTCAAAGAGATTCACATTGAAGCATCCGTTGACAGCCACCAGCAGCGATTTAGCCTCCTTGTGGGAATGTCCGCCACGGGCCTCTCCAGCCGGGACATCATAGGTCCAGTAACACCGGGCGATCTCAAACGGTATCTGATCATTGTCCTGGACAAAAGTGAGACTCCCGCGGGGGTCATATATACGTGGAAGAGGAATGATGCAAGGTTTTGTTATATCCATAGGCTTTTTCTTTGGAAATAATACACGCAAAGGTAATAATATTATGGTGACGTTGGAGCATCGAGAGAGTAAAAAACGTCAGTATGTTGTAAAACACATTTTTTTGCGCACCGAAAACGAAAATTTATTACTATTTTGCGGACGTTTTCTTCTTACCTAAAACTAAAACCTAAATTAAATATGAAGGTCTATCAAACAAACGAGATTAAAAACATCGCCTTGCTTGGGAGCAAAGGCTCTGGTAAAACCACACTCGCCGAAGCTATGCTTTACGAGTGTGGAGTTATAAAACGCCGCGGCACCATTGAAGGAAAAAACACTGTAAGTGATTCGTTCCCTGTTGAGAAAGAGTATGGCTACAGCGTATTCTCGACAGTTTTTTATGCGGAATTCCTTGGGAAGAAGCTTAATGTGATAGACTGCCCCGGAGCCGATGACTTTGTCGGAAATGCGATCACCGCACTCAATGTGACCGACACCGGTGTCATACTGATCAACTCGCAATATGGCGTGGAGGTAGGCACACAGAACATCTTCCGTACAACCCAGTCTCTGAAAAAGCCAGTGATTTTCGCTCTCAACCAGCTTGACGGCGACAAGGCCGACTATGAAAACGTCATGGAGCAGATGCGCGAGCATTTCGGCAATAAGATCGTGGCTATACAATATCCTCTGCAGTGCGGAGCCGGCTTCAATGCCATGATTGACGTGCTGCTTATGAAGAAATACTCCTGGGGCCCTGACGGTGGCACTCCGACCATCGAAGAGATTCCGGCCGAAGAAATGGAACGCGCCAAAGAACTCCACCAGGCCCTCGTAGAGGCTGCGGCTGAAAATGACGAGACTCTGATGGAAAAATTCTTCGACCAGGGCCATCTCAGCGAAGACGAAATGCGCGAAGGCATACGTAAGGGCCTGATTGACCGCTCGATCTATCCGGTGTTCTGCGTAAGCGCAGCTAAGGACATGGGTGTACGCCGAATGATGGAATTCCTCGGCAACGTAGTGCCGTTTGTTGAAGACATGCCGGCTCCTGAGACAGTAGAAGGAGTGGAAGTGAAGCCTGACAGCAACGGTCCGCTCTCACTCTACTTCTTCAAGACCACTGTAGAACCGCACATCGGTGAAGTCAGCTACTTCAAAGTCATGTCCGGCACACTGACTCCTGGCGTAGACCTCGAAAATATCACACGCGGTTCACGCGAAAGAATCGCTCAGATCTATTGCGTCTGCGGCAACATCAAGACTCAGGTCGATAAACTCTGCGCAGGAGACATCGGCGCAACCGTGAAACTGAAAGATGTACGCACCGGCAACACTCTTGACGGTAAGGACTGCGAATACAGCTTTGATTTCATCCGCTTCCCTGAGCCGAAATACCGCCGTGCGATCCGCCCCGTGACAGAGAGCGATTCAGAAAAGCTCATGGGCATCCTCACACGTATGCACGAGGAAGATCCTACATGGGTAATCGAACAGTCGAAGGAACTGAAACAGATCATCCTGTCAGGCCAGGGAGAATTCCATCTTCGCACTCTCAAATGGCGCGTTGAAAACAATGACAAACTCCCGATCATCTTCGATGAACCGCGTATCCCCTATCGCGAGACAATCACAAAAGCAGCCCGCGCGGACTACCGACACAAGAAACAGTCAGGCGGCGCAGGCCAGTTCGGCGAAGTACACCTCATTATCGAACCCTATACAGAAGGCATGCCTGCACCGGACACCTATAAATTCGGCAATCAGGAATACAAGATGAGCGTCCGCGACACTCAGGAACTACCACTCTCATGGGGCGGAAAACTCGTGGTCCACAACTGCATTGTCGGCGGTGCGATTGACGCACGATTCATCCCGGCCATCGTCAAAGGCCTCATGGACCGCATGGAACAGGGACCTCTGACCGGAAGCTATGCCCGCGACGTAAGAGTCTGCATCTACGACGGTAAAATGCACCCGGTTGACTCAAACGAAATCTCATTCCGCCTGGCCGGCCGAAACGCCTTCAGCGAAGCCTTCCGCAACGCCAATCCAAAAGTGCTTGAACCGGTCTATGACGTTGAAGTCATGGTGCCCGGTGATGTCATGGGCGATGTCATGAGCGACCTGCAGGGCCGTAGAGCAATAATCATGGGCATGTCAAGCGACAATGGTTTTGAAAAGATCTCGGCCAGAGTACCTCTGAAAGAAATGTCGTCATACTCGACCGCATTATCCTCAATCACCGGCGGACGCTCGGCTTTCACAATGAAGTTCGCATCCTATGAACTCGTTCCGGCTGACGTCCAGGAAAAACTCCTGAAAGAATATGCCGAAAAGTCACAGTCTGAAGACTGATCTACCCCGTTTGCCTGATCGCACCCCGGTGATCAGACTGCAAATCTGACATTCTTCTACCTTAATATCTTTGACCGCAGGCTATCGCACCTCTCCATAGCGATAGCCTGTTTTGCGTCTTGGGAATAAATTGCTAATTTTGCAGATAGATAGACTTCAGGAACAATCCACTGAAAGAGTTCCCGATGATCATTGTATCGTTCAATTTCGAAGAATTACTTATGTATCAATATAACGATTCAGACACCATATGCGCCATATCCACCGCCCCGGCTGTGGAGGCATAGCAGTAATCCGCGTGAGCGGACCCGATGCAATCAGCATCATCAATAAAATCTGGCGCGGAAAACCTCTCTCATCAGTCGGCACACATACCGCCCACCTGGGCACAATAACAGACCCTGAAAACCCGACAGAACCGCTTGACAGCGGAGTGGCCACAGTGTTTCGCGCTCCCGGTACATTCACAGGCGAAGACGTAGTTGAAATCTCGGTCCACGGCTCCGTATGGATACAGCGCGAACTGATCAATCTGCTTATACGCACAGGATGCCGTCTGGCTCAGCCCGGAGAATTTACACGTCGCGCATTCGCCAACGGCAAACTCGACCTTGCCAGGCCGAAGCCGTGGCCGATGTAATTGCCGCCACCTCCCGAAGCGCCCACCGCCTTGCGTCATCCCAGATGAGAGGCGATTTTTCAAAACGGATCGGAACACTCAGAGAAAAACTGATCGAAATAGCCTCTTTGCTCGAACTCGAACTCGATTTTTCAGAAGAAGACGTTGAATTCGCCTCGCGCATCCACCTGGCAGAACTGGCCAAAAACCTCCACACTGAAATCAGCAGCCTTGCCGCTACATTCTCAACAGGCAGTGCACTTAAAAACGGCATCCCGGTAGCGATCGTAGGCGAACCAAACGCAGGCAAATCGACCCTGCTCAACGCCTTGCTGAATGAGTCACGCGCCATCGTCAGCGACATACCTGGAACCACAAGAGACACCGTCGAGGACACAATAGAGATTGACGGCGTCATGTATCGATTCATCGACACAGCCGGCTTACGCGAAACTTCAGATCACGTAGAAAACCTCGGCATCGGCCGCTCATTTGAAGCCATCGAACGCGCACGCATAGTCATATGGCTCGTAACACCAGACATCAGTCAGGAGAAACTGACCGAACTGTATACCGAAATAAAAAAAACATCTGGCAGAAGGAGCAACCCTCCTTACAGTTCTGAATAAAACAGACCTACTTGCCTCACCGACCGATCTCCCCCACCCTTTGCAGAACATTTTCACTGAATCACAAGAGCCTGTCACAACAGAAAAATCGACACAAAGGCCTATATTGATCTCTGCATCGACAGGCCACAACATAGACCGGCTCACCCAAGCACTCCACACCCTATCAGGAACCAATGATTCTGCGGGAGCAGACCTCATGGTTACAAACGCGCGCCACTACGAAGCCCTGACACTCGCCGCAGAATCATTAGCCCGCGTCCTTGACGGTCTTCGAGCAAACCTCTCAGGCGACTTCATTGCCCAGGACCTCCGCGAAACCATCCACCACCTCTCCGCCATCACCGGCACCATCACCACCACCGACCTCCTCACCTCCATCTTCCAGAACTTCTGCATCGGCAAATGAACGGCAGTTAAAGACAGGCAACTATAAGTATAGATAAGTATTAAGGCGTTCAGTTTGAGCGCCTTTTCTTGTGTCCGGCTGTCGGCAGTTTAATCGGTAGAACTCGTTTCTACCTGTTTTTTACTCCATTTTTGAACCACATTTGTTGCTCGTCTGCTATCCGAGTCAAGTCGCTCTACTCGGTAGTGGATGATGTTCATACTCGTTCACGCTCATTCAGGCATGTTCATACGGGTTCAACGAATTAGCTCAATGAGTGACACAATTTTAACTCAAAGTTATGGCAACTTCAAACATTAGAATCAAGAAGGTCTGTCAGTGGTGTGGAAATGAGTTTGAGGCTCAAAAGGCCACAACCCAGTATTGTTGTAAGCGATGTGCCGAGCACGCTTACAAAGAGCGTAAACGACAAGAGAAGAAGAAAATCACTGAAACTCTTGATTCGCTTACTACTCATGAAAATAAGATAAACCAACTCTCCGGCCGAGACTATCTATCGGTTGCTGAAGTGGCGCAAATCCTTAATGTAACACCAAGAGCAGTTTATAATCTCATTTACAGGGGTACCATCAAAGCCTATCGCCTCACCTCACAATGGGCAGTAATCAAGAGAGCAGATATTGACGCAATGATCGAAGCTCGTCCTTATGAACGAAAACCGAAAGCAACGACAATCGCAAAAGATGAGAACGGCGAGGCAATAGCAGAGTTTTATACAACGAAGGAGATTATCGAGAAGTTCGGGGTGAGCAATTCGTGGGTGTTCGCCCAAGGAAAGGCTCACAATATTCCGAAGGTCTACCACCGGGGAAAGACACTTTGGAGCAAGACGCACTGCGATCGGGTGTTTGCAGCGAAGCCCGAACCGCCGAAAGAGGATGACTGGATTTCATACTCTAATGTGCGGGCTGAGTACAATCTGACCCATGATCAGCTTCACAACTATGTGAAGTACCATGGTCTGCGCCGTAAGAAAGTCGGCAAGTATACCTATATATTGAAGTCGGAAATCGATGCGATTCTCCGTCCTCCAACGCTGAAATGAAGCAGGTTATCGGTTATCCGCAGGTTAACAGTCTAATAACTTGATAACCGGGAGATAACCAGTGAACTTCGCCGAAACAAATCATTCAAAAACAAAACTCGTATGGATATATGCACTAAAGTCGCCTTGCGGCAGCGTCTTCTTGATTCGGGTAAGATCACGTTGTACTTCGACTACTATCCACCAATCCGAAACCCGAAAACAAACAAGATGCAGCGCCATGAGTATCTTGGAATCTACCTGTATGGCAACCCGACCAACAAGGTGCAGCGCGACTTCAACCAGACGATGCTTGAGAAAGGGGAACTTCTGCGCTGTCGCCGTCAGGAACAGGTGATTAACCGCCAGTTCGGTTTCATCGACCATAGCCAGCAGAAGGAGGATTTTCTCGCTTATTATGAGGAATATGCCAAAAGGCAAAGCAATACCAAATGGCGAATCAGCTACAAACATTTCCACATCTTTACAGGAGGGAAATGCACCTTCGGAGATATAACTCTTGACCTATGCAACCGATTCCGCGAGTATCTGCTGAACGCCAACCAACTCAAACACACAAAGAAGAAATTATCACGGAATGCGGCAGCCGGATATTTCTCGACCTTCCGCGCGCTGCTCAAAAAAGCATACAAGGAGAAACTTCTTACTGAGAACGTCAACGACTTTCTTGAATACATTGAATGGGATGATGTCGTGAAAGAGTTTCTCAATCAGGACGAGTTGATCCGACTGGCTCAGACTCCCTGCGACAGCGATGTGCTTCGCCGGGCATCGCTCTTCTCTTGTCTCACAGGTTTACGTTTCAGCGACATTCTCAATCTCGAATGGAAGAATATTCAGGAGATTGCCGGAATCGGACTTTGTGTTGTAATCAAGACACAGAAGACAAAGACGGCTGCAACCCTACCGCTTTGCGAGGATGCCATAGAGCTAATCGGAGAGCGTAAGACAGGCAAAGTATTTCCCGGATTCAAAAAAACACTTACGACAAAACCTCTGAGAGACTGGATAAAGGCGGCAAATATCGACAAGCACATAACGTTCCATTGCTTCCGCCACACCTACGCCACTCTTCAGATGGCAATGAGCAGCAATCCCTACGTGGTCAGCCAGGCTCTCACCCATAAGAATCTTGAGACAACTCTACGCTACACGCATGAGGTTCCGACCGCACTGCTTGAGACTCTTGGCAAGATTAAAATCAAGCCCAAATAGAATGCACCTGATTTCCCCCTGAAATGACAGTAGGACGTTCTCACGTTTCACAAATAGGCAGATAATGGTCCGTTACCGCCCGGTAACGGACTATTTTGTGCTAAAAATACAGGAAGTTGCTAAAAGTGAACCGATATGGCTAAGAAAAGTGTCCAACATTTCGTTTTTAGCAATCAATCCTCTGTAATTTTGTCGGACAATTTCAAAATCTCACAATTATATGAAAAGCGACAACACATTGAAAACCATGACCGTATTAATCACCATTGTCTTCCTGATTATGGCAATGAAGACAGCTTATGCGGGAACTAACGGGTCATCCTCAAATCCAGGCACAGCGTTGTTCTGGCTTGATGCCGCTTGGATATTCACTCTCTATGAAGCACCGTTTCTTTTGGCTGTCTTTTGTGGCGGGACCGATGGTAAATGATGCAATGCCCGCAATTTTTGCAACCGGAAGAAAGTGCGCTGCGGTATTAAAACAAAACCTAAGTAAAACAGTTGACTCCGGCAACGCCCCAGAATCACTTAAAGCAGACGATATTGCCGTCACTTGTGATAGCCAGGGCGAAGAAGGCGAAGTATCAGTCGTTGAGAATGATAAAACTGCGGAGCTATCGGAAGAAATCATCGGCTATATCTCCGGAACTTTCGGCAATCTACTGTCGGACGAACAGATTGAAAAACTGCTCGACAATTTCAGGAAACTGAATACCTGCGGACCGTTCGAGGTTGTAGAGAAGCGAAAATTGCAGGGAGTCTTTGAATTTGACCTGATCCATTTCGCATGGAACGTGTGTCGTCGTATCCATAATCCTGATACTTGTCCGAAAATTTTTGGTTTTGCCACAGCCGAAATGATTAAAGCCTCATTCCCGCTGACGCTTCAGAACTATGCGGTCAGTACTATAAAAAGCCGACTCAAGGATTCCGACGCTACTACAAAGTTCCGACTTCAGATAATCGAAGTCAACCGACCGCTGGTGCCATATATATTTCCTATGCCAGAAGAAGCCGGATAATATTCAGGTTATCGGTTATCCATTGGTTATCCTGATGATAACTGGATTGGAGGAATATAACCGATGAACTTTGCGGCACGATGTTCAAATCCCCCATCGTACCGCATTATGATTGAAAAACCAACATTCGAGCAATGCCTCAGATTATGGCACGGCTTGAAGAAAAAGTCGATGCCCTGACCGAAACTGTCGGTAAACTACTGCAAGGCGCTATGGCTCCAATGGTCGTTACCGCTCCGGAAGAGATGGTAACAGTCAAAGATGCCGCCAGTATTCTTAGTCTGTCTGTGTCAAGGGTCTATGCACTCGTTCAGGAGGGTCGTATACCATGCTATAAGCCAGGGCGCAACCTGCTTTTTCTCCCCTCCGAGTTAAGGAAGTGGATGGCCGAGGGGCTTCGGAAAGGCCAGCCTTCCATCGAAGAACAGATGGAGCAGATGACCAAAGGCATGCGCAATAGTGCCAAAGACAGGAGGTTCATATGAGCGCAGATTATAAACTTTCGTCCGAAAGGAAGGATATGGAAGGTACATTCTGCCGTGCATATTCCTGCCGTGCCGCTATTGAGAAATTCCTGGCTGACCTGTTCCTCTTTGATGCAGCTACTGGATTGTATGTCGCGTCATACAATCCGAAACTCACACTTGAAACAGATGATGTTCAGCAGATTGTCTGGATCAGTGGAGTCAACGCGCCCTGCAATGCATTTGAAATTGTAAGATTATTCAGGTTCGGAGACCTTGACAAATATGTAAAAAAGGAAGAAACCGCAACGAAACGTCGCCCCTCATATAAAGCCATGCTGCAACTCTGCGCCGAGGACACAGCGGTAAAGCTCACACTGATAAAAGACAAGAATAAATCTGTCAACGTAAATTCGGACGAATGGGAGGCGGCACTATCGCTCAACGACAAGAATCAGATTGAAAAAACAGGTCAGAATATCAAACTGATTCTACTCAACGACCCACAGCTCAAAAAAGTGCGTTTCGACCGCTTTACCAAGCAGGACATTACCGACTGTCCAGACTTCTGCAATGAGCGAGACAACCGTATTGACGATGAATCGATAGGCAAGATTGCCATTTATATTGAGAATGTTTACGGACTACAGCTCTCTCAGCCGCGTATTCTCGAAATGCTCAAAACCACATCAAAGGAGCGTGGCTTCAATCCCGTGCATGAATTTATACAGAGTGCGACATGGATAATGTGGAGCGCATCGATACAGTTGTAATCCGGTACCTTGGTGCCGATGACACTCCTCTTACACGGATGCAGACACGCAAGTGGATGGTCGGCGCGGTGGCCCGCGCTTTCAGTCCCGGATGCAAATTCGACCATATACTCACGTTTACAGGGCCGCAGGGTGTTGGCAAAAGCACATTTCTGAATATCATCGCCGGGAACTGGTTTTCCGATTCGTTCTCATTCGCTCACGATGACAAGTCGAAGATTGAGGATATCACTGGCGCATGGATTGTGGAAATATCGGAACTCAACGGCATGAAACGCGCCCATGATGCTGAGGCTGCCAAGGCGTTCCTGAGTCGTGTCCGTGATGATGTGCGCCCGGCATACGCCCGGAAGAGCGAGTCGATTCCCCGAAGCAACGTGTTTGCCGCAACGACCAACGAGACAGAGTTTCTACAGAGCTGTAACGGCAATCGCCGCTGGTGGGTAATCCCTATAAAGGGCACAGGAGAAGTTCGAGAATGGATTGACGCACTGAAATCCGAGGTTCCCCAGTTGTGGGCTGAGGCTTATCACTATTACACTGCCGGAGAGACGCTGTTTCTCCCTCCTGAATTGGAATCGGAGGCCAATCGGCGACAAGCTGAATATACCACTGCCGCCGGAGATGAATTGCTTGATGAAATAGAGGCGTTCCTGAACAGACCGGTTCCGAAAGCATACTTCTCATGGCCGCTCGGCAAGAGGGCGCAGTGGCAGAAGTGGGCTGTTGACCCGTCATCATTTATCGATGACGAATACCGTCAGATAGGCACTGAACCGCTGACAATAGTATCTCGAAGATGATAAAGTGCGAAATGCCGAACGATGCCATCCGAACATCATTCCGCTATTCATCGCAGTATATCAACTCCCTCATGGAGCATATACACGGTTGGGTAAGGTCGGAGAAAGAGAAAGTGCCGGGTATGCACCGCGACTATTGTGGCGCCGACGGACGAGTTAAACGCCCCTGGATTCGTACTGACAATCCCAAGATACCACTCTCTCCTACTCTTGACTTCGATTGCGAAGACTCGCCATTTTGACCCGAATGTCCCAAATACCTTCCCTTACAATCCAAAAATATTTTGGCTTAAAGGGAAAAGGAATCTCCATATGCAAAAATTGTCTGTAATGTCCGGCATTTTAACGGGGACATCGGGACATTGGGGACAAAATCAAATCTACTAAGCTCAAAATATTCTAACAATGAATGATTTAAATAAAATTACACCGATGGAGTTTGACTCTATCGTCCCGGTCGATGACCTATGCATGGCGGCCGGACTGGTCTGCATCTCACAAAGGAAAAATCTCAGACATTATGACCTTGGCAACGGCAAGGAACTTACTGTCAACAATGCCCGAAATGAGTGGGCTATGAAAAATCCTGACTGTTACGGCAGCGCGTCTCAACTGGCAGTTAAACTCGGACTTGCAGATAATAGCGACTTTTCAAAGGCTTTCGCCGAGGTCGAAAAACTTTATGCGGAGCGTGAGAACACTCCCGCAGCTTTCGGTTATACCGCAGTCAGCCGACCGGTCTGGATTTCACGGATACCTGCCACCCCAAAGACCGTGAACTCGGCAGGATGATGACCCGCTATGGCCTCTCAATGGAGACTGTGAAGCTCTATACTCTTGAAGGTTCTCTGCCTCAGGTCAAAGGAGGCAAGCGTGAACGTGTCCTGGCAATGCCTGTGGGTGAAGAAGCGGACTGTTTCATGGCTTTCAACGGCAAGATGTTCCGGCAGATTGGTGAAGGCGGCATTAGCACTGTGGGGCAACGCCGAAAGGACCAAATCTGCATGGTGTATGAAAATCCGCTCGATTTACTGACACTTATGGAATCCGCCACGCGCAATGGGGCCTATCCCCTTATGGCGCGACGCTATCATATCATTATCAACGGCAAGCGAGGGCTCGCCGAAGCTTGCAAATATCTTAAGGCAAATCCCGACTTCCTTGAAGTGCGCTGCTTCATGCCGGAAAACGAATTTGGCATAAAGGCTTTTGCAGCCATCAACGATGCTGTGAAAGGTACGGCAATTGACCGCACGGACATGTATCGTGGTTCGGTTCCCTCTTCGCAAAACATCTTCCGAAGGTTCCGGAAACATACCGAAAATGGAAGTCCATGCGAATCGAAGCTGAAGAGAAGGAGACTCGCAATGTCAGACAAGAGCAGCCTAAGCCGAAGCTCGACATCACGCCTCTTTTGGGCAGCGAAAGGAAGGCGGTTATCGACCGAGAGACGGGAGGGCTCAAGCTATGAGGTGTGAAAATGTCCCCGGAATTCGAGTGGCTCTGCAAGATGTGTTTTTGTCAGACACTCCGCTGTCGCTCCGGCCCGAAAAAACACCCTTGCAAGGGGAAACCCCTCGACCCGATTTGTCCGACAGACGATATGTGAAACCTGCGGCTTCAGTCCGCGCAAACTTTGCACTGAAATGAACGCGAGAGTTGGAAAATCGTCTGACATTTCCCACAGCCTGGGCTATGCGCAGAACCGAGACAAGGACGGTGGGATTCTGCTTGCCAACTTCACCGATATTACAGCGTCGCCGGAAGAACAGGCCCGCGACTGGATGGCTACCGCAAACGATTACAAGAACCAGTGCTATACGATAGTCATATCCTTCACACCGAACGAGACCGCAATACTGCGCTCGATGCCGGACAATGGCCGGGATAAAATCCGCACCATTATCCAGGACTTTCTTGATGAACTGTCGGAGCGTGGAAACGAGGTTTCGGAGTGCCCATACATCGTGGCGCGCCATGACAATACCGACAACGAGCATTTCCATATTGTTATCCGCACTACAGATATGAACGGCAAACGTTTTTGCGATAAGTTCATCAACAAGAACGCCAACCGCGCTGCCGCTTGTATCGCCATGAAGTACGGACTGGAGGCACCGCCGAAAGCTGTCGAGCGCGAGACTGCTCATCAGGAGGCCGAGGGTCAACGACGGAAGGAGAAAGCCAAGCGTCAGCATAAGCCGTCAGCATCGCAGTCGGAAATTGATGAGAAGATGCGCCGTAAGCGTGCTGCCGAGGAGGCCGCAAAGCGAAAGTCTATGCTCAAATATGTCATCGAGAAAGCTGCTAAAAAGACAGATTCGACTGAAGCCTTTATTGCCGCACTTGCGGAAGAAGGCATAACACTGACCCGCGATGAGAAGAAAGGTATCTGTGCTGTGATGACAGACCCGGGGGGAAAGTCAGGAAATATTCTATTGCCAAAGACTTGGGTGTCAATATGACTCTTATCCCGAATCTTTCAATTCAGGATAAGCCGGTTGTCAAAACGCAGCATTCTTCTCCCTTGAAGCCCTTGCATCATGCACGACTCAATGTCGATGGGGGCGGCAGCTCCCGCAATGCCGAGCATGAGGTAAACAACGGCTCCAATTCCGATGACCCTGACGAGGAATGGAAACGCCGAAACGGATATAAAATGTAATACACTTGACACTTAGAATATGAGAATCAAACCCTCTGCCCTGCGCAACAGCAGGCGAAAACCGGACAATACGGAGAAAAATTTGACGGAACGTATCACATTCCGTCTCACAGTAGCCGAAAAGAATCAGCTCTCCATGAAAGCTAAAGAGCGTGGCATCAAACTGAGTCTGCTCTGCCGCCTTATAGTCATGCGGCGAAGAATCCCTGACCGCTCACCGCAGACGCTTCAATGGTTACGCGACCTCGTTGGCATGAAGAACAATCTCAACCAGATTGCACACCACCTCAACACTACAAAAGAGCCTGACCAATGGACTATTGAGGCTATACGCTTCATCGCCTCTGAGATAGACAAAGCAAAAAACACTTTAACCGAAAGCAATCATGATTAATCCATTTGAAAAACGTGCCATCTTCGGCAGATGTGCCCGACACCATCGACAAGAAAACCGTCTCTGCATTGTCAGGCATTGCCGACCGCTTCGAGAAAGCAGCCTCAAGAAACGAGGCGATTGTCAAAAACGAGGAAGAGCTTGCAGGAGTGATATTCGACCTGCTCCTTGATGACGACGGCTCGGTCAAGGACTTCGGTCATGCAGCTGAGATACGGGGTCTGATTGACGAAGCCTGGAAGCAACAGGAGCGAGGCATAGCCAACCTTGGCGAGATAATCAAATCCGTTCCCACAAGCGTCAAGGCAGAACTTGGCGAGGAAGACCGGAAGCTGCTCGATTCCAATTTCAGGAGCTGGAAAGACGTGTTCCGGCTCTACCTCCCTTCCTTCGGCATCGTTGGGGCGATAGTCGGTATAATACTGACCGGAAGTATAATGCTCTCAAATTCTGCATCAGACACCAAGCGAGAATACAAACAACGCATCGGTCAGCTCGACAGGTGGTACGAAGACAACGCCGACGCCATAGCCTTCGGGCAATTCTACCGCGAGAACTACCCCAAGCAATACCGCCAATGGCACACCGGCCAATGGCAGCAAGACATTGCCTACCGCGACTCCCTCCGCCGCGCCCACTCCCTCGACCGCCTCAAACGACTATACCAATCCGAATAGTACCACTCATAACGGTTTCGTCTCCATGTATTCTCAGTAATACGAAGTTTTTGAAACAATCGGTTGTGTTTTACGACATAACCGATTGCTGTCTCAGAAATTCTTTGTAACTTTGCATATTAAGCAATAGTATGTGAAATGACCAAGATTATCATGACATAACGGCGAAAGCCGTAAACAAATAACATTGGAAGCTCCAACGTAGTCGCTTAAAGGCTTTGGCCAGCCTCGCATAGCTGCGCTGGAGTTCTCGCTTATATGAATATGACCATTAATTATCAAGTAAATGACATCGTTCGATTAGTGAACCCAGAGAAGCAGCCTTATTCTTTGGGCCAATCAATGAATCTGTTTCGAATCCTTGCTTTGAACGATAATATAGTTACTTTACGCTCACATAGTTACACAGAATTTGAGGTC
>PDYJ01000830.1_pt1 | contig 14815 bp, 11 predicted proteins | sample 1430841 | NCBI WGS metagenome assembly PDYJ01 (sample SAMN07237672, study PRJNA390542) | Gut metagenome, whole genome shotgun sequencing project. | isolation source: fecal pellets | host: Mus musculus | place: USA: New York, NY | collected 2016-10 | reverse complement strand
CGGCTTGCTCCGCAGAAGCGTCAGGACAGACTGATTAGGGTTGTTGCCCGGCTGTGGCATGATTACGGACTTGATGTTGAGGCCTGGATTGTAGGAGAAGGAGAACTTGAGGCTGATCTGCGCAGACTGGCAAAGGACCTGAAAGTCGATGATCGGGTTGTCTTCTGCGGTTTTCAGACCAATCCATATCCTCTTATAAAGAATGCCGATATCTTTGTGCTCACATCGGATGCCGAGGGGCTTCCGGTAGTAGTATCCGAGGCTCTCTGTCTTGGAAAACCTATTGTGGCCACGCGGATAACCGGACCGACAGAACTGCTTGCAGAAGATGCCGGTTTGCTGACCTCAATGGATGAAAATGAGATTGCTCTCAAGATAAAGGTCTTGCTGGATGACTGCACACTTCGCGGTCATTATGAGACTATGGCTCGGCGGCGTTCTGAAATGTTCTGCCCTGACAAGTCAATAGAGCAGATCTATGCTGTCATAAGTGGTGAAAATTCATAGCCGGATATAGTTGTAAAATGGCAGTAAAGAGTTTAGGAAATGAACGGTCGGCGCGCAGGCAGATGGCGGTAAATATGCTGTCAGGGGTCTGTGTGTTTACGCTCAATCTTTGTGTGTCATTTTTTTTGACACCGTTTATTGTTGAAAAAATTGGGACAGATGCCTATGGCTACATCGGGCTTTCTAATAATATAATAGGTTACAGCAGTCTGCTTACAATAGCTGTCAATTCAATGGCCGGACGTTTCATCACGGTTAAAGTTCATGAAGGGCTTTCGGAGGATGCCAATAAGTACATGTCGTCGATTTTCTATATCAATCTGCTGCTTTCGGCGATAATACTTCTGGCTTTGGCTGTGGTGACTGCGTTTTTGCCGGATCTGATCAATATTCCTGAAGCGCTTGTCGGTGACGTCCAGGCGCTTTTTGCGATGCTCGGAGTCTCGTCAGTGCTTGGACTGATGACCGGGGTTATCTCTGTCGGCGCATTTATCAGAAACCGACTTGATATCACGAATATCAGAAATGTTGTAGGCAGTTTCATCAGGGTTATACTGATGCTTTTGTTATTCGGGCTTTTCGTGCCTCACCTTTGGTATATCGGTCTGACAGTGATAGTGATGGATGTCTATATCATAGGCTCGAATTATTATTTTTACCGTTTGCTGACACCGGAGCTGCATGTCAAGTGGAAATATTTTGATTTCAAGTATGTAAAGGAGGTCACTGCGGCAGGTGCATGGAATCTTATTTCCCGTTTGAGCGAGATGCTGTCAAGAGGATTTGATCTTCTTTTGGCAAATCTGTTCATCAATGCGAATGCGATGGGCATATTGTCGATCACCCAGATTATCCCTATGATGATTCTTGGCTTTTTCAGTATGCTGTCAGGCAATTTCGCTCCAGAGTTCACACGTCTTTATGCTATTAAAGATTTTAACGGACTGAAAGCAGAACTTCTCCGGGCGGTGAGAGTGACCGGTTTTTTCAGTTGCATACCGTTAAGCCTGCTTTTTGCCTACGGAGATATGTTTTTTAAACTGTGGTTACCGACTGAGGATGCGGCATTATTATACAGATTGTCATGTTTAGGCTCTTTGGGTATGATATTCGCGATACCTCAGGAGCCGTTATGGGCGATATTTACTATTACAAATAAAGTCAAAAAATCTTCAATCAATCTGTTTCTTAATTCGATAGCTATTTTTGCTACAGTGTTGCTGATTATGTTGGTTTGCACTGACGATATTACTAAATTGTTTGTTTTGGCTTCAGTCAGAACTTTTTATGGCAGTATTAGGGTTACAACGTTTTTGCCGATATACGGCGCTGTCTGCCTGGGGCTAAGCAAATGGTGCTTTTTCCCTGTGATTATAAAAAACGCTATTAACATAGGCGTAGTGACAGCAGCTTCAATTTTGTTCAAAATATTTTTCCTTGATGTTTCATGGATCGGCATTTTGGCAGGATGTGTTTTTACAACTGCTATCGGGATTGGTGTGTCAACGGTTGTATTATTGACGCACAGCGATAGGAAATATTTAGTTACTCGAATAAAAGATAGAATCGGATGAGTTCTGTGTGGTTAAAAATAGGCATAAGGCTTAAAATGTATGCTGCGAGGTATATGAAATGGCGCTCAACCCCATCTCTTAGCCTATGGCGGACGTTGGTTGTGAATTTTTATTTTTTACCTTTCCGGCAGGCAAAAAAGTTGCCGATATATGTTTATGGAGGTTTGAAAATTACAAAATTTATCGGATGTATGGAGATTGTATGTCAGGCAGCAGAAATGAGTCGAGGGATGATCAGGATAAATGCGCCTTCGGAAGCTCCCGGACTTGGAGAGGGAATACGGAAATAGTTTTGGGGCATGGTAAAATTATTTTTGAGGGACAAGCATTTATTGGACGTGGCTCAAAACTCCTGTTGTGGGGTGGAGGAGTGCTGCGGATTGGCAATAATGCGTTCATAAGTAATGGTGTGATGATCTCATGTTCTGAGTCTATATGTTTAGGCCATAATTTAAGAATGGGACATCAATGCCAGATAATGGATACGAACTTCCATTATACCTATAATACGGATAAGCGAAAGGTCAGAAGAAATAATTCGTCAATTGTATTAGGGCATCATTGTTGGATTGGCTCACGGTCATCAATAATGAAAGGTGTCGAGTTGCCGGCATATACTACTGTCGCATCAAATTCATTGGTGAATAGCAATATCACAAGTCAAGAACGGACTCTTATCGGAGGTTTGCCTGCTAAATTGCTCAAAGATAGTTTTTCACGAGTGTTCAATTTCGAACAGGAATGTAAGATCGCAGAGTTCTTTTCAAAGAATCCATCTGCAAAAGAGTATATTCTGACAGAATCTCTTGACCAATATGACTGATCAGATGAAAATATCTATAATTGTTCCGGTTTACAATGTGGAGAGATACATAGAGGAGTGTCTGAAGTCTGTGATGGAACAGAATTTCGGAGGGGCCTTGGAGTGCATTGTCGTGGACGATTGCGGAAGTGACAGCTCGATGGCTGTGGTGGAGCGTCTGACAGGTGCATATACCGGGCCGATAGAATTCCGTATTATAAGCCATGATAGAAACCGCGGGCTTTCTGCCGCGCGAAACAGTGGCATACGTGCTGCCTCAGGCGATTATGTCTCGTTTCTTGACAGTGATGACCGTCTGCTCCCCGGTGCGATTGCCGCAATGGCAGTTGTGGCAGAAAAATTTTCAGGTGTTGATATTGTCCAGGGTGACATGTGGCTTAAGAATCCGACCCGTTTCATGGATTTTCTGTGTGTGTCGCCAGTGCTGTTTCCTGAATATAGCGATGACCGGGCGTGGTGCTCGCGGAGTCTGCTGACTGAAATTCCGATGACTGCATGTGGCAAACTGATACGCCGGGAATTCATAACAGGTAATGATCTTTATTTCTGTGAAGGGCTTCTGCATGAGGACGACATGTGGCGCGTCTGTGCGGCACGTCAGGTCAGGTCTGTGGCATTCTGTTTCACCCCGGTCTATTTCTACCGTAATGACAACGCAGATTCAATCATCCATCGGAAAGACAAGACGCTGAGTTTTGTCAGCCGACTGAAAATCATAGGTAATATGGTGGACGGATTCGGGCAGTCGGACTATAGGGCGAATGCCGGTATCTTTTTGATGCCTTGCAGTTTGCAGGCAAGGCCCAGGTGTGGGAGTGTATAGGCGACAAGGCTCTTGCGGGAGCGGAACTGAGGCGGCTTGACCGGATGGCCCGCAAATCAAGGCTTCCGGGCTTGTTCAGATTCATGATCCGCTATATGACGCTTCCGGTGCGGATCGGTGACAGCATGTTTGTGCGCCCGTTCTATCTCAGTTTCATCAACCGCTCGTTCAACAAGCTGATGGCAGAGGGGTAGTAGAGCCGGAGACTGGTTGAAACAATGGGTCAGAGATCTTTGCGGGCATTGTGGTCATCGAGAACGGCTGCGATGTCAGGGTTGGCGTTGAGAAAACGGCGTGAGAATTTGCGGATTACTTCTGAGTAGCTGTGGATGATCAGTGATTTCACCATTTCCTCGCTTAGCGAGCCGGAGAGATCGAGCTGGTTCCAGTATTTTTTGTTCCAGTGCCAGGCAGGCTGGATTTCAGGATAGCGCTCGCGCAGTTCAATTGCATAGACCGGATCACATTTGAGGGTGAAATAGTTGTCGCGGGCAAAACCATAGCAGGCGAAGATCCTGTCGCAGACACGAAACAGCAGATAGTCTTCACCGAAAGCCATGTCTTCGCTTGTGTGGGGCAGTGAAAGGCAGAAAAGTCGGATTGATTCGATGTCGGTCACGGCTTTTTCATTTAAGATAAAATAAAGCGTATACCTGCCCTTACCCGCTTCGGCTCGAAGCGGGTAATCTGTTATATCTGTATTTCAGTTGTTTATCTCTTCGTTAAAATCTTATTTTTTTTCATTTTTGGCTTAAAAATCGCATTAGTTGGGTAAAGCTCATCGAGATATGTCTGATCAGTTCGGCCATGCCTTTATTCTTATCCGATTGTTTTTTGCGAAGTCCTTTCCATATTGAGAACACCGAGTAAACGATTCTCTGTATGGTGTCGAGGTTTCGGGCAGCTCTCGTCGACTTGCGTTTTATATTGTCCTGCTGAAGATTGTGGTCCAGTCCCCAGTGCATGCTTTCTATCGACCAGTGGTTGCGTACGATGGCTCCGGGCTGCGGAGTATCCGTGGGCATACTGCTGACGTACAGGCGTTTTTCTGAGGTGTGTACTCCTGTTGACTTTTTGACTGTGGACGATTCATACTCTATGATGGTCATGTTTCCGCCCCATTTCTTCTTGTCTGCGATAATGTCCAGTCCGTCATATACGCGGTAGGTTCTCGTCTCTATCCTGCCGTGGGCCAGTTCGGGACCTTCGGTGTAAGAATATACCGGTGTGTGTTCCACTAGCCTGTCCTCAATGCCGTATCGCAATGACGGCTGGTTGGCTTTAAGTTCTATCAGAAAGTCTCCGCCTTTCTTTCTGATTTTCTCGACAATGTCCTTCTGCATAGACATGGCGTCGGCCGTGACTATCTTTCCTGAGATATCTATTTTATCAAGAAGTATCGGTACGGCCTTTATCTCGTTGCTCTTTTCCTTACAAGCTTCGGTGGCTATTGTTATGCCGGTGTTGAATGAATAGGCCGAGACGATATCCGGGCTACGCCCGTTTTCATGAACGGTGCCGCGCTCGGCCTTGCCGTCCACACAGACTATCTCTCTGTCACGACATGCCTTGAACAGTTCGTTATGGAAGTTTTCGGCAAATGCCTGCATACTGTCCGCCATGGCCGGGTCATCGATGCCGTTCTCTACCCGGCAAAGGGTTGCCTCCGAGGGAATCCCATTCTTCAGCATCCCCATTTTACGGAGTTTATTAAGATTATATTTGCCGAACGCTATTATAGCGGAACGTCCGACATGCCCGCACGTCCGTCCGAGTATCATCAGAATGATGATGTCGCTGAGTCGATGCCGGATGTTTCCTTTGTCGCATCTGCGGAAATCAGGGACTGAGGCGGCAAAATTCATCAGCCGTTCCAGAATACTGCCCTGTGGAACGAATTTATTTATTACTTTTGCGGTGTGATTGAGCTTATGTGCGTCAATCGAAAGGCTTTGGTCAAGTGGCTCCATTTTTCAGTGTAACTAATTGATATCCACCTATAAAGTTACGAAAAATCTACCACTTGGCCAAATTTTTATCACACTTATTTCATTGAAAAATCAGAGACTAAAGCTCATCTCCGTCCGCACTGCTCTCGCTATAAAATAACACATTTCTCGACAATGAGACCAAATCTTAAATGAAAGAGCCGTGGATGTCGGTCATGGCTGTAATGTCAATGAATGTATAATGGAGCACAAATTTACGAAAATTGCTTATCTTTGCACGTTCTAATATTGCAAATACACAATCAGAATATACATATGACAGAAAAAAGAGCGCAGTTTCGCAACGCGTCTCGGTGTGATCGCAACCACCGTCGGTTCGGCTGTGGGACTTGGTAATATATGGCGTTTCCCTTATGAAGCCGGAGTTCATGGCGGAGGAGCATTCCTTCTCATCGATCTGTTTTTTGTTTTTGTGGTCGGGATTCCGGTGGTCTGTGCCGAGTTTATCATCGGACGCCACACGGGGCTGAATGTGCGCGGTGCATTCAAGGCGCTTGCTCCGAAAAGGGCCTGGGGAGTGGTCGGCTACATGGGGCTGCTCTCTTCGATTCTGATTCTGAGTTTCTATTCGGTTGTGGCCGGATGGACTATGAAATACATAGCTCTGTCACTGTCTGATTTTGACGGGATAAACACTGTCGAGGGGCTGCACGGGCAGTTTGACCGGTTTGCCTCGTCTGACTGGAGTCCGCTTGTGTGCACTCTGCTTTTTCTGCTGGCCAATTATCTGATTCTTGCCCGCGGAGTGCAGAAAGGAATCGAGCGGATGTCAAACATCATGATGCCGTTGCTGTTTGTGATCCTTGCCGTGTTCTGTGTCAACTCGCTGATGATGCCCGGAGCGGCTGACGGTCTGAAATTTCTTTTCAGCCCTGACTTCTCGCAGGTTACCCCCTCAGTTATGATCGAGGCTATGGGGCAGGCATTCTTTTCGCTGAGTCTCGGTCTCGGTTGTCTGATCACGTATTCAAGCTATTTCAGAAAGGAGACACCTCTGCTGCGCACGGCGGGTACAATGGCTGCTCTTGACACTCTGGTGGCCATTCTGGCCGGTGTGATAATCTTCCCGGCGGTCTTCACTTTCGGTCTTCAGCCTGAGGCCGGTCCGCGTCTGGTGTTCGAGATCCTGCCGTCTGTGTTCTGCCGGATGCCCGGCACCATGCTCTGGTCCACGCTCTTCTTTGTGCTGCTGTTTGTGGCATCCCTGTCATCGACAATATCAATGAGCGAAATCTGCATATCCTATCTGACAGATGAGCTGGGCATGTCGCGCCGCAAGGCCACCGTTATCAATATCGCGGTCGCAATGGTGCTTGGTTCGCTCTGCGCGCTGTCATTCGGATCGCTTTCCGGGTGGAAGATATTCGGCATGACACTGTTCAATCTTTTTGACTATGTATCGTCCAACATACTCCTGCCGCTCGGCGGTCTGCTGATCTCTCTGTTTGTCGGGTGGGTGCTCGACCGCGCGGTGGTGCGCCGTGAACTCAGCCCTGACGGCACGCGCCGCGGACTGCTCGGAGCGCGGATTGTGGTTTTCTGCCTGCGCTACATCGCGCCCGTCTGCATAGCCACGGTGTTTGTTTTCGGACTTGGAATAGTCAGCCTCTGAGACTTCCTGTTTTCGGGCTTAGGATTCCCGCAGGATTCTTGGAGTGCCAGAGCCACGGCTCTTTCATTTAACTTTGATGCTACAATGCGCCACTGTTAATCAAGTAGTTATATGTAGCAGTTACGCAATGGCTGTATTAATCTCATTTTGGATAAAAGGGTTAATGGCTTTTAACTAACTATCAGTCATGCACTTTGAAAATTCCAAGCATTTTTAAATGAAAGAGCCGTGTGCCAGAGCGTTCTTTTTACCATACATATGCCTGCGGATTGAAAAATTATTCTTAAGTTTGTGGAAACAAAACTCAGGGATTCAGGTTTAACCCTATGGGCACACACAAATGCCTCCCCTCTAATCATCAGTTACCAATGAAAAAAAAGACTCTCAACATCATCAAGAACGATCCCTGGCTTGAGCCCTATAGCGCCGCGATCATAGGCCGTCATGAAGACGCTCTGCGCAAGGAGCAGGAACTATGTGGTCCTGACGGCAAACTCGACTCATTTGCCAACGCCCACAATTATTTCGGACTACATCGTCAGGCCGACGGTAGCTGGGTGTTCCGCGAATGGGCTCCGAATGCAACCGGGATCACTCTTGTCGGTGACTTTTCCAAGTGGAAACAACTGAAGAAATATGCCCTGAAGCCGAAAGCCAACGGCGTGTGGGAACTCAAACTGAAACCCGATGCAATGAGTCACGGCGATTACTACAAGATGATCGTCAGCTGGGACGGCGGAAGCGGCGAACGCATTCCCGCATATGCCACAAGGGTAGTGCAGGACGAGACAACCCATCTGTTCTCAGCGCAGGTTTGGGCTCCTGAGGCCTATAAGTGGAAGGTGAAGCGCTTCCGCCCCGACACCCGTCCGCTTCTCATCTATGAATGCCATATCGGCATGGCGCAGGAGAAGGAGGGAATAGGCACATATGTGGAATTCCGCGACAAGATACTGCCGCGTATTGCGGCCGACGGTTATAACGCCATCCAGATCATGGCCATCCAGGAGCATCCCTACTATGGGTCTTTCGGCTATCATGTGTCGAGCTTCTATGCACCCTCAAGCCGTTTCGGTACTCCTGAAGAGCTGAAGAGCCTGATAGACCGAGCTCATGAACTCGGCATTGCCGTGATTATGGACATTGTCCACTCTCACGCAGTCAAAAATGAAGTGGAAGGCCTCGGACGCCTTGACGGCAGCTATGACCAGTACTTCTACGGCGATGGCCGCCGCGAGCATCCGGCATGGGATTCGCTTTGTTTCGACTATGGCAAAAACGATGTGATCAATTTCCTGCTGTCAAACTGCAAATACTGGCTTCAGGAGTTCCGCTTTGACGGTTTCCGCTTTGACGGGGTTACCTCGATGCTCTATTACAGCCACGGTCTCGGCCAGGCATTCGGAAGCTATGACGACTATTATGACGGCGGCGAGGACACCAATGCCATCACATATCTGACTCTTGCCAACAAGCTGATTCATGAAATAAATCCCCATGCCATAACGATTGCCGAGGAAATGAGCGGTATGCCCGGTCTGGCTGTGCCTGTCAAGGACGGCGGCATAGGGTTTGACTACCGTATGGCTATGGGTATTCCCGATTACTGGATCAAGACTCTCAAGGAGAAGAAGGACGAGGACTGGCATCCGACTTCGATATTCTGGGAACTGACCAACCGCCGTGCCGATGAAAAGACAATCTCTTATGTAGAGAGCCACGACCAGGCTCTTGTCGGAGACAAAACTGTGATTTTCCGCCTGATCGACAAGGAGATGTACTGGCACATGATGAAGGATGACGACAATATGGCAGTGGCCCGCGGCATGGCTCTCCACAAGATGATCCGACTTGTGACCGCCTCGACCATCAACGGCGGTTACCTTAACTTCATGGGCAATGAGTTCGGCCATCCTGAATGGATAGACTTCCCGCGCGAAGGCAACGGCTGGAGCTACAAGTATGCCCGCCGCCAGTGGGATCTCGTAGACCGCAAGGAACTGAAATATGATCAGCTTAACAATTTCGACAACGCTATGATCCATCTGATCTCCGGAGTCTATAATTTCCAGTCGCTCCCGGTGGTCAAACTCTGGGAGAAGGACGATGACCAGGTGCTTGCCTATATGCGCGGTGATCTTGTGTTTGTCTTCAACTTCAATCCGGTCAAGGCATTCACCGGCTACGGTGTTCTTGCGCCTGCCGGAGAGTATGAGGTGGTGCTGTCGACCGATAGCGCCGATTTCGGTGGCTACGGCAATATTGACGAGAGTGTCCGTCATCTGACTCAGACCGATCCGCTGTTTGCTCCGTCAGGACGTGAATGGCTGCGCCTCTATATGCCTCCTCGCTCGGCTCAGGTGCTCCGCCTTCTCCGTCCGGAACCGAAGAAACCGAAGAGGACACCGAAGAAGTAATTGCTTTCCGGACTGCACCGGCAGTTTCGAGATAAGATAAGCCGGGCGGCGCTGATCCAGTTGATATCATCTGGATCAGCGCCACCTGATTATTGGAGCGTGAATTGTTCAGTCGGGGGCTTACTTCACTTTTACGTTTTTGTTCTTGCCGGTGTATAGAATTTTTTCCTCTGCCGGGGAGGTGAACTTACAGTCGGTCAGAGTGGCGTTGCTGCAGTTGTTGATGGTCATGGCAGCGCCAGAAGCCGAGGAGATGTCTACGTTATCAAACACAATTCCTGTCGATTCAGACAGCAGGCCGCTTTTCTGCGCGGTGAATATCGAGTTGCTGACCTTGATGTTTTCGATAGGCATTTCCGGAAGACCGTTGAACTTGACGGGAATTCCGGAGTTGAACGAGCTGACGCGGGTGATGGTGATGTCGCGGAACTGTGGTGTAGTCTCGTCGACCGGCGGGATGGTTTTTGGAGCGTTTTTTCACCCAGTAGTAGAGGTCGAAAAGCAGAGCTTCGCCAACGATGTCGAGCATGTTGATGTTGTCAATGAAGATGTTTTTGACCACACCGCCGCGTCCGCGTGTGCTCTTGAATCGCAGACCGACATCGGTGCCAATAAACTGGCAGTCAGACACGGCCACATTGTTGACTCCGCCTGACATCTCGCTGCCGACCACGAATCCGCCGTGGCCCTGGAATACCCGGCAGTCCTTGACAATGACATTTTCAGTCGGTATGCCGCGGCGGCGTCCGTCTTCGTCCTTGCCGGACTTGATGCAGATGGCATCGTCACCCACATCGAGAGTCGAACGGTAGATAATCACGTTTTTGCATGATTCCACGTCAAGCCCGTCGCCGTTCTGGGCATATTCGGGATTCTTGATGTAGACACCGTCGATTATAAGGTTCTCGCACATCAGCGGGTGGAGGTTCCAGGCAGGAGAATTCTGAAACAATACTCCCTGGAAATAAACGTTCTTGCAGTTGACGAGCTTTACCATCACCGGACGGATGAAACGCTTTATGGCCTCGGCCTCCTCTTTGGTCATGGCTTTGAGTTTGGCTATGCCGTCTTCGCTTTCGCGTATTTTCTCACCGTCGATATAGTCCTGCGAGGGATACCAGACGTTGTCGTTCACAAGGATTCCGCCAGACTTGATCTTGCGTCGCCACTGCGGAGGTGTCATCTGGTCACGTTTCACCTGACGCCATGCCGCGCCATTGCCGTCGATCACGCCGTCGCCTGTGATGGCGACGTTTTCGAGATCTTCGCCATAGATCGGAGATATTGCCCGATAGGCTTCATAGCCCTCGTAGACGGTATAAATTGCCGGATACAAGTCCGGGTCCGGGGAAAAGAGTATCAGAGCGCCGCCATCGAGGTGCAGGTTGATGTTTGACTTCATGGCTATCGGGCCGGTCATCCATATTCCGGCAGGTACATTCAGAGTACCGCCACCTTTGGCTGCAAGAGCGTCGATAGCATTGGCAAAGGCCTCGGTGTTGAGGGTTTTGCCATCGGCCACTGCGCCGAAGTCCGTGAGGCTTACGGTGTTTGCCGGAAACACGGGTTTGTCGATGACGGGCATGTCAAACGGAAGACCGTCATAGAGATGAGCATAACTTGAAGGGGGAGAGGCATTGACGGCAACAGACGCAGCCATACAGAGCCCAAGCAAAACAGAGGTAAGTTTCATGGAAATCAGAGAAGGTGGTTGGTCAAAAGATAGTTGTTCTGAAAATGATGATAAACGCCTCCATCCGGAGACTCCGGCAAAATTACGAAAAAATAGTCGCTTCACCAAGCAGCCGGCTTGCGGATAGTGGAGTTATTTGCAATTGTCGGCTGCAATAACTACTTTTGCATAAGGAAAATCTGTGCCGGATAAATCGGCGCGTCTTCATAAGATACCAAATGGAACATCTGATAATCCGCAATTTCGGTCCTGTGACCGACATAGATATTGTACTTAAGAAGATAAATGTCTTCATAGGTGAACAGGGTGTAGGCAAGAGTACCATTGCCAAACTTCTGTCATGTCTGAGAGATGTGTCGCTCTATGATGTGATTTTGACGAAGCGGGAAAATTGGGAACAGATTATCGAAAGAATTTTTTCAATATATGGAATTCAGGGTTGTTTCAGATCTGATACATATATAGAGTATTTTAACGGAGCTGATATTTCGTTGATCTATGAATCAGGTGCTTTCCGGATGACAAGCAGTGAGCGCAGTGAGGATGAGCTTCGTGATTTTGTAAGCAATGTCATGGACCGGTGTCTGATGGAGACATTTAAAAATCTTGGCATTGAAACATTCGAATTAAGTCAGGAAGAACTGTCAAAGCTGATAGCAAAGCACCGCCGGGTTCTTGCTTCGAATCTGCGCTTGTCGTTCTATTGTCCTGCTGAAAGAGGTATTGTCGGCGCGTTGTCAAACTCGATGGCCAGTCTTTTTTATGGCTCAAGTCCCATTACCTGACACGCTGATGGAATATATGAGCTTCTTTGAAAAGGCAAAAAATCATTTTAAATCATATGATCTGCCGTTTCTTCATTCGAAGTATATGCTGGAAGACGGTGAGGATTCGGTGAAATGCGGTGACCGTGTCATCCCGTTGCGCTACGCTTCGTCGGGGATGCAGTCGATAATTCCGCTGCTGATGATCATAGACTATTGTGTTTCCGAAAATTATTTTCAGAGTTTCACGATAGAAGAGCCGGAGTTGAATCTGTTTCCATCTAATCAGCTTGAACTGATCCGCCAGATACTTTCAAAGACTAATTCAGAAAAGTGTAAGGTCGGCACATGGACTCTGACCACCCACAGCCCGTATATACTGTCGATTCTTAATATCTCACTGCTTGCGGGACTTATAGCCGACAAATATCCCGATGCCGCTGATGCTCTGACTGAAAAATTGCCTGCCGACAATTTTGTCAAGCCCGGTGAGATTGCGGTCTATTCGCTGGAGCATACCGCGGAAGGCAAATCTGATTGCAGGGATATCTTAGACCGATCGACAGGGTTGATACAGGCCAATTATCTTGACACGGTGTCAGATCTGCTTTCAGGTGAATTCAACGGTCTTTATAAACTCTATCTGTCTCTTCTGCGTAATTCAAAGTGATGATGGCAGTCCCTCAGGCGATTTCAAATCTGCAACTGCGACGGGCTTTCCGCGGATATGCCGCAGAGTTAATGGACTGTGTGGAGACCCGGTCAGACGCTGTCGTTTATGTTATTGACGATAACGATCGCGGGATTTCATGTTTTGCCGGAGCCGAAGCGGCAGTTTCGGGCTGCTTTATAGGACTGAATCCGGCGAACCATGAGCTGCATCTGCTATCGATTGACAACGGGCTTTTCAAGAGTCCGGAGGGCGGGGTGGCTGACTGTGCGCTTATACATGCAGATCTGTTTGCCTTTGTCGAATTCAAATCGAATGCAGAAGGCAAAACGCAGGACAGCGTGACATATACTTATGAAAAAGCGATTTCGCAACTTGAACACACGCTTGAAATGTTCAATGCGAAGCTGGCAGATATCGGGCTCGATTTCAGGAAGGCGGTTGAAGTGGTGTGTCATATCATAGTTTCTCCGATTTTTCCGCGTCAAAGTGCTATGGAGATGAACTATTGTATGAGATTCGCTATAGACAATGGAGTTGAACTCAGTTTCGACAATCAAAGAATTTTTTCACATACAGATAATCAAAATCATACCGAAAGAACCATGACAAATGAAAATCTTATGACTGCTGCCGAGGCGCAGCAGTGGGTCGAGAGCCGCGAGTGGGCCAACGGATGGTCCGTAAATGCTGACAAGAGCATTGATGCTCTCGAATTCGCCAATCAGTATCACCGCAACAAGGCTCTATGGGACAAGCTTTTCAAGTTTCTTGCGAGACTGATCGATGACTCTCGAAGCGGAAAGAAGATTGTGCTTGAGGAGGGCCGTCTGTGATCAATGTGCTCGAATATACTCCGAAGTCTGCTGAGGAAACCAATATCGAGTCTCACCGCAATTTTATCGACCTGCAGTACACTTATGAGGCAACGAACTGATGGGTTTGGCCGGAAAAGTGACCCCGATCAATGAGTATGACCCAGTGAAGGACCGCACTAACTATTCTACCGATGAGGAGATTGTCTATTCTCCTGCTCCTGCCGACCGCTTTTTCCTCTATTTCCCGAAAGACATGCACCAGCCGTCAGTGCGTTCGGTTGAAAATCCCGGCATCTCGCGCAAACTCGTGGGCAAGATCGAATATGCCAAATAAGAGGCCGTCTGTTTGCGGTTTCTGAAATTCAGTCATTCTGACTCCAAAAATAATGCAGATCAAGATGACCCGTCAGCGGGTGTTGCTGATTTCTCTATTGTCAGTCATTTGCGGGCTTGTACTGCCCTATGTGGCGCTTGGAGATTATGTCTATTGGACCGATGAAGCTTATCAGCCCTGTCGGTCAGAAATTATTCTGATGCGCCGATCGGGATGCTTGCGTTTTACATCGGCAATCTGTGGACGCGTCTGGCCGGCGACGGCCTCTATCAGTTGCGGTTGCTGATGGTCATCTGTTATCAGATATCAATAGCGGCGTCTTGTCTTTTCCTGTATAGGAAGACAGGACAGCCGCTTTTATCTTCGCTGCTGTTTCTGATGTTGTGTGTGGCGGCGCGTTTCGTATCGTTGCCTCTCTATGGATGGGATGCGGGTGCCTATCCGTTCATGACGGCATTTGCCATAGGCTTGCTGTGGTATATGGGGCGTCCGGGTTTAAGGCGGATTGCGCCGTAGGGGCGCTCTCGGCGCTGATGGTGTTGAGCCGGGCGTCTACGCTTGCTGCACTGCCGGCGATTCTGGTGCTGATCATATGGGGCAGCCGAGATGAAAGGAGGCGCTTAGTGACTGTCGTGAAGCAGTCGGCGGTGGGGCTCATTGTCTTTGCGGCTGTTGGATGTGGTGTCATCCTGCTGATGACCGGAGGCGATTTCAGTGTTTATGTCAGAGCGTGGTCACCTGACAATATCATAAACCGCCATTTTGAGACTG
>PDYJ01000130.1_pt1 | contig 14819 bp, 13 predicted proteins | sample 1430841 | NCBI WGS metagenome assembly PDYJ01 (sample SAMN07237672, study PRJNA390542) | Gut metagenome, whole genome shotgun sequencing project. | isolation source: fecal pellets | host: Mus musculus | place: USA: New York, NY | collected 2016-10 | reverse complement strand
TTCTGCAGGCAAGAGTCTTTCTGCGAAAGCCAGTGAATAGCTGCTTTGGTTTTGATATTGTTTGCTCCTTCAGAGCCGCTCTTGGTTTCAGGGTAGTACTTAGCGTGAACAGCTATAACCTTGCCGTTTTCGTCACGATCAACGTGAGTAGCTTCAACAACGTAAGCATGTCTAAGTCTGACAGGCGCTGCGGTTTTTCTTCGGTGGCCAAAGTCAGTCTACGGTAGCCCTTCGGAGGATTTTCCGAGAAGTCGTCTTCTTCAATCCACAACTCCTTAGAGAAGCCTAAGGTCCTGGAACCGCGTTCCGGGTACTGCGGATGGTTTGGTGTTTCGATCTGTTCCATCTGATCTTCCGGGTAATTGTCGATGATGAGCTTCAGAGGTTTCTGAACGGCGATTCTTTCTATCTGCGGAAGAATCAAGAACTTCTCTGAGACAGCCCTCGAGAACGGAATAATCAATCCAGCCGCCGGTTTGTTTGGATACGCCGATACGGTCACAGAAAAGCTGCATAGCTTCAGCGGTGTACCCGCGTCTTCTTAAGCCGACTAAAGTCGGCATTCTTGGGTCATCCCAACCGTCAACTAAACCTTCTTTTACCAAGGCAATGAGTTTTCTTTTACTCATTACCACGTAAGTTAGATTCAGTCGGTTGAATTCATACTGATGCGGAAGAAGGAAATAGTTAGGTTTAACAACCGCGCTTAAGACATCGGAAAGCAGTGGCGTGAAGTGTGCTGGAGCTCTTGCAATTTTACCGATCACTTCGCTGCCGAGGACGGCGTCGTATTCGACAGGTTCTGAGGCTAATTTTTTCTTTAATCTGATTAAGAAGGGTGAGAACTTCCTGCTCTTCTCGGTTCTGACCAAGCTTCCATTTGAATTTGACGGCAGCTTTAATGAATTTTTCTTTCTTTTCCTCCGGAGCATTAATGAGGTCGTTTAAAAATTCAACGGCAAGTGCAAATAAAGGTGCACGGGTTACCGGAATAGAACGTTCAGTCGCCCAGTTATAGAAGGCACGCTGATCTTCGAACTCCAGCGTGCAGATAGAGTGAGTAATATTTTCAAGAACGTCTTCCAGAGGATGAGCAAAGGTGTACATCGGATAGATACACCATTTGTCACCGGTTCTGTGATGGTCTGCAAAGCGGATTCTGTAGATAGCCGGATCTCGCAAATTTACATTGCGGGAGCCCATGTCGACTTTGCTTCGAAGAACCATGCTTCCTTCGGGATGCTTGCCTTCTTTCATTTCACGGAACAAACGCAAGTTTTCTTCGACAGGACGGTCTCGATAGGGAGAGTTCTTGCCGGGAGCATGAAGGGAACCGCGGTTTTCTTTCATTTCCTCAGCAGATTGTTCATCAACGTAGGCATCACCGGTTTTAATAAGATGCTCGGCAATGTCATACATATAGTCGAAGTAGTCGGATGCGAAGTAGTAATTGCATTCTTTGTCATCTTTCCAATTGAATCCAAGCCAATTGACGGAACCAAGAATGGAATCAACGTATTCTTGATCTTCTTTTACAGGGTTGGTGTCGTCAAAACGCATATGGCATCGACCATCGAACTCCTTTGCAAGTCCGAAGTTCAAGCAAATACTTTTAGCATGTCCGATATGCAGATAACCGTTTGGTTCCGGAGGAAAACGGAGTCTGATTTTGGCTTCATCGACGGGGCCTTCCATTTGTTCTGTATAGGTTCCTGGCCTACCGCTCCAGTGTCGTGGATCGTTGGTGCCTTTCTCTAAGTCATCAATGATTATATTTTTAAGAAAGTTGGTAATGTGACTGCTACCAGCCGCAGGTTTCTTATCGGACATATTCTTTTTGTAAAAATTAAGGAACTTAGTCTTTCTATTCTACTTTCTTTTGTCGCCTCCTAATCACCGTGGAATGGGAAATAGTAAAGATTTTTCGTTCCAATGCTGAAAATAAAGCAAAGGGAAGCCGCCCGCAGGCGGTCCTGACGATTAATCTTCTTGGAAGGCTATTTCCCGAGTCTTGTTAATGGCAGGCAAGAGCACCAGCAGAAGCAGGAATAAAGCCATCATTAACAGGACCAATGAAATAGGACGTGTTAAGAAAGTGGAGGGGTCTCCGCGAGATAACAAGAGAGCTCTTCTGAGATTTTCTTCCATCATTGGGCCCAAGATAAATCCTAAAATCAGCGGGCCGGTTCACAGCGCAGCTTGTAGAAGAGATAGCCTAAAGCACCGCAAAGGATGGTGATATATACATCAAAGGGGTTGTTGTTGATGGAATAGACACCGATGCAGCAGAAGGTCAGAATGGCGGGATAAAGCCAAGAGTAAGGAACTCTTAGGAGCTGAACCCAGATGCCGATCAAAGGAAGATTCAATATGACGAGCATCAGGTTGCCGATCCACATGGAGGCTACAAGTCCCCAGAAAAGAGTTGGGTTCGTCGACATAACCTGAGGTCCCGGTGTGATGTTGTGAATCATCAAAGCACCGATCATCAATGCCATAGTGGCATTGCTTGGGATACCCAGGGTCAGCATCGGAATAAAGCTGGTTTGGGCACCTGCATTATTGGCGGATTCCGGACCGGCAACGCCATTGAGGTTTCCCTCTCCGAAAGGAGGTTTAGCATTTGTACCGCCGAGTTTCTTTTCCAAAGAGTAAGAAGCAAATGAAGCCAACAAGGCTCCGCCACCCGGCAGAATGCCAAGGAAAGAACCCAGCAAAGTTCCGCGAGAGATGGAGGGTATGGCCTTTAAAAATTCTTTTTTAGAGGGCCAGATAGAGCCGACTTTCTCCGTTAAAGATTCTCTGGCTTCTCCTTTCTGCAGATTCACCATAATTCCGTAAAGCCGAACAAGCCCATGGAAATAGCCACAAAGTCGATGCCGTCCTGCAATTCAGAAATGCCGAAATCAAATCGGAAGGCTCCAGAGTTGACATCCGCACCAATGATGCCGAGGAGCAAGCCGAGAATGATCATGGCAAAGGCTTTCAAAATGGAGCCGTTAGCCAGAACTACGGCGCCTACAAGACCTAAAACCATCAAACTGAAATATTCAGCGGGCCCGAACTTGAATGCAAGTTCAATCAACGGAGGAGCGAAAGCAGCGACCAAGACAGTAGCAAAACAGCCGGCAATGAAAGAGCCGATGGCGCAAGACCTAAGGCAGTGCCTGCTTTGCCTTTTCTTGCCATTTGATAGCCGTCTAAGCAAGTTACGACTGAGGCTGACTCGCCGGGAAGGTTCACAAGGATGGCCGTGGTAGAGCCTCCGTACTGAGAACCGTAGTAGATGCCGGCAAGCATAATGAGAGCTGCCGTCGGATCGAGAGAATAGGTGATCGGCAAAAGCATGGCCAAGGTGGCCACTGGGCCAAGACCAGGGAGTACTCCAATGAGCGTACCCAGAGTAACGCCGATAAAGCAGTACAGCAAGTTGGTAAGAGAAAAGGCCGTACTGAAGCCAAGTGCCAAATTATTTAATAAATCCATTTGTGCCTCCTACTTACTCAAAAAGGAGGGCCAAACAGGCACGGTTAAATCTAAACCGAGGACGAAAATAAGCCAGACGACGACGCTCAGAATGATAGAGAGTACGATGCCTTGAATAACCTTATAGCTTCGGTTAGCAAAGGTAGAAACAAATACCATCACAGCCGTAGCCGGAATTAAACCGGCAGGCCGCAGAAGCAAAGCAAAAATTAATACCGATCCAAGAATGACGAAAACGACACGCCAGTCGAACGGCCCGATACCGGTTCCGTCATGAGGGGGGAAGAAGAAAGATTTGAGACTGATGAGCACGCCGAGAAACAGCAAAAAGCCGCCGAGGAGCATGGGGAAATACCCAGGTCCCATACGTGAAGCCGTTCCGAGCGGATAATTAGCTACCGCATAAAAACAAAAAAAAGCACCAAATGCTGCAAATAAAACACCTGCCCAAAAATCTCTTTGATCTTTAATCATAGTTTAAAAATACGGGAGCAAAGCTCCCGTGTGTACAGCTAAAAACAACTAGTCAACTTTTGCACCGCTCGCTTCGACGATTTTCTTATATTTTGCCAATTCAGCTTTTACAAAAGCGTCTAGGTCAGCGGAAGTGCCGGGTTTAGCAACCGCTCCCATTTTTTCAAATCTCACAGCCATAGCTTGAGACTTGATGGCTTTCACTAAAGCCTTGTTGAGTTTGTCTTGGACCGATTTATCCATATTGGCCGGACGAAGAAAGCATACCAAGTAGAAATGTCGAATCCCGGAACACCGGCCTCTGCCATTGTTGGAACGTTAGGCAGTTCCGGAGCGCGGAACTGTGTAGTTACGGCTAATGGGATAAGTTTTCCTGCTTTAATGTTGGCTGCAGAAGATGCAAGATTATCAAAAATTAAGTCACATTGCCCGGAGAGCACGCTCATTTGTGCAGCGGCAGCTCCCTTGAACGGGATATGCATGATCTTCAATCCGGAAGAAGTCTTTAAGAGTTCGCCTGACATATGACCGGCAGATCCGTTGCCGCCGGAAGCGTAGTTAAGGGCGTCGGGATTTTTCTTCGCGTAATCAATCAAGCCCTTGAGGTCTTTGATGCCCGTCTTTTGAGAAAATTCCGGAGTAATCACCAATACGTTAGGAGTCTGAGCAACTAATGTAAGCGGTGTGAAGTCCTTGATCGGGTCGTAAGGAATCTTGCTGAAGAGGTTAGGGTTGACGGCATGTGTTGCTAATGCGCCCATTACAAAAATCTTTCCGTCCGGTTTTTGTTTAGAGACATATTCCACTCCGATATTTCCGCCTGCACCCGGTTTGTTTTCAACAATAATGTTTCCTAAATCGGCGCGGGCTTCTTCAGCGATAGCACGTGCAGTTACGTCGAGAGGACCTCCAGGCGGGTAAGGAACAACGATGCGGATGGGATCGTCGGCCCAGGACAGTGAGGGAAGGGCAACAATGGTGGCAACGCTGACGGCTGCGGCACAAAGGCTTCGTCTGGTGAAAGATGATGTTGTCAAAGTCTTCTCCTTAGAATATTTGTCATGAAGTTGTCCGAGGACACTTCCCAATAGTAATTCTAGCTTCAAAGAATCAAATGGTTACAAAACAAGACGAAAAAATGCGATATACGGGAAATTCTGTAACCTCAGCCGGTTTTGTGTTTCAGTATGCCTTAAGAGATATTTTCTAGGATGAGTGATAAGGGAAAGTCATTCTGGCCGGCATTCTTCAGTGAGAATGGCCTTTAGACCCGCGAGGTTGAGAATATGTACTCTCTTCTGATGAATTTCGATGAGATTTGAATCGGCGAACTTGGATAAAACGCGGCTGACTGTTTCGAGTTTAAGACCCAAGAAACTGCCGATTTCTCCTCTTGTCATTCTTAGAATGAATTCGGTTCTCGAGTATCCTCTCGCTTCATAACGCTGTGATAAGTCAAGTAAGAAAGATGCGAGTTTTTCGTCAGCGCGAAGAGAACCGAGGGAGAGCAAATTTTTATGCCCGCGAACGACTTCAGCACTGAGAACACTCAGGAAGTTTTTGTTTAATTGGCTGTCTTTATTGCAGAACTCTTCGAATTTCTTATAAGGAATTACGCAAACCTCAGCATCCTCGATTGCCGTAGCATCGCAATAGTGGCTGTTGGAGGAGACGCCGCATAGACCCAGGACTTCCCCGGGCATATAAAATCCTGTGACCTGCTCGGTACCTTCGGGCGAAGTTACGCTGGTTTTAAAAGACCCAATCCTGACGCAGTAAAGGTATTTAAATGAGTCTGCTTTTCTGAAAAGCTTATCGCCTTTGAAGACTTTTTTTGAATGAGGGATAATGAATCCAAATGCTTTCAGCTCTTCCGAAGCTAGTTTTTTGGGAAGACAAATGTTTTTCAACCCGCACGTACTGCAGGAGGGGGAGGGGCATTGTTTAAAATTTTTAAGTCCCATATTTACAAGCTTGGAATTGAGTTTGCCAGGGTAAGACGGCTTAAAGAAAGACGACTCAATCGAGTATAAAAGATTTACAAACTATAAGAAACAAGTAATTCTCATTACAAAGGACAGTTGATATGTCAGAAACAAAACAGAACAGTGTTGAGTTGCCGGAGCTCGATATTCTTCAGCGATTTGACGTTCCCGGCCCGCGATACACTTCTTATCCGACAGCCGACAGATTTAAAAAAGAGTTCGGGCCGGAAGATTACAAAGAAGTTCTGAAAAACCGCGGAACGGTATCTCTTGAGGCAGCTTTGTCTTTGTATGTTCATATTCCGTTCTGCTCCAATATCTGCTACTACTGCGGATGCAACAAAGAGATTACTAAAGATCATTCCCGCTCTGCACAGTACATCGAAACTTTAGGTAAAGAATGTGATCTTATTAAAGATTCTCTGACAGGTATCGGTACGGTTGAACAACTCCACTTCGGCGCGGCTCTCCGACATTCCTGAACAATGAAGAAATCGTTCAAGTGATGGAAACTCTTACCAGCCGTTTCCCGCTTGAAAAGGACGCGGAAATTTCCATTGAAGTTGATCCGCGCTGTTGCGCCCCTGAAAAAGTTGAAATATTGGCTAAAGCCGGCTTTAACAGAATGAGTGTCGGTCAGCAAGATTTCGATGACAGAGTTCAGATTGCCGTCAATCGCGTCCAGCCTTTTGAAATGACAAAGGCTACAATGGATGCTGCCAGAGCAAACGGCTTCGAATCCATCAATATGGATCTGATTTACGGTCTCCCGTTCCAAAGCGAAAATTCTTTCGCTAAGACGTTAGATAAGGTACTTGAGCTTTCTCCGGATCGCATCGCGCTTTATCACTATGCTCATTTACCGGAACACTTTAAAGCTCAAAGAAGAATCAACGCCGAAGATTTGCCAAGCACACCGGAAAAGGTTGCTATTATGCTTGATGCTATCCGTCGCCTGACTTCTAACGGCTATCACTATATCGGTATGGATCATTTTGCAAAAGTCTCCGATCCTTTGGCACAAGCTCAGGAAAACGGTACTTTGCAGAGAAACTTCCAGGGCTACTCCACTAAGCCCGAATGCGATATGGTCGCTCTCGGAGTCTCCTCCATCAGTAAAGTGACCGGCTGCTATGCGGCTAACGCAAGAGACCTCCCGACTTATTACGAAAGAATCAATAGCGGTCAGCTTGCTACCATTCGCGGTTACATGCTGGATGCAGATGACAGACTCAGAGCACAGGTCATCATGAATTTGATGTGTCAATTTATGGTTCAAAAAGAAGAGATTGAACAGAAATTCAAAGTTAAGTTTGACGAGTACTTTGCTTTCGAACTGAAGAACCTTCAGCATTTCGCGAATGAAGGTTTGGTTGGGCTTTATCCGGATCGCATCGTTGTGACACCGAAAGGAAAACTGTTAGTCAGAGCAGTAGCTATGAACTTCGACAGATATCTCAGAGAGGACGAAAGAGTAAGAAGATACTCTAAGATCGTTTAAAAGATCTCTTAGGATTTCTGACAAAAGGCGGACTAGAAAGCTAGATCCGCTTTTTTCTCGTATATTCCTAATCCAATTGAAAGTTAACTCAATAGGCGGTCTGTTAAAATTTGTTTATTGTGCTGGGAAAACCGGCTTTTTATTTTTGAGATTAATAAATGTTTACAGCTTCAGAGATTCGTTCAACTTTTTTGAAGTTCATGGAATCCAAAGGGCACACCATTGTTGCTTCAACCCCAGTGGTGCCTGGAGATGATCCGACATTGCTCTTTACCAATGCCGGCATGAATCAATTCAAGGATGTTTTCTTAGGTTTTGATAAGCGTCCCTATAAACGTGCGACTACTTCTCAGAAATGTGTGCGTGCCGGCGGCAAGCACAACGACTTGGAGAACGTAGGCTACACAGCCCGTCACCACACATTCTTCGAAATGTTGGGTAATTTCAGCTTCGGCGATTACTTCAAGCGCGACGCCATCAAAAACGCTTGGGAGCTTTTGACCAAGCATTTCATGCTTCCGGAAGAAAAGCTTTGGGTAACGGTATATGCCGAGGATGATGAAGCCTATGACATTTGGAATAAAGAGGTCGGTGTTCCGGCAGAAAGAATCGTAAGAATCGGCGACAACAAAGGTGCCAGATATGCTTCCGACAATTTCTGGATGATGGGCGACACAGGTCCGTGTGGTCCATGCTCTGAAATTTTCTATGACCACGGAGAAGAAGTTGCCGGAGGCCCTCCGGGAAGTCCTGACGAGGACGGTGACAGATATATTGAAATCTGGAACTTGGTTTTCATGCAGTACAACCGTGACGACAAAGGTGAAATGCATCTTCTTCCGAAACCTAGCGTCGATACCGGTATGGGCTTGGAAAGAATTTCCGCCGTTTTGCAGCATGTTCATTCCAACTATGAAATTGATCTGTTCCAGAACTTAATGAAGGCCGTTAAAGAAGCTGTTGAAGCTGCCGGAGCAGAAAACGTTGATCCGAACTCTCCTTCTTTGAAAGTTATTGCCGACCATATTCGTGCATGTTCTTTCATTATTGCTGACGGAATTCTTCCAGGCAATGAAGGCAGAAGCTATGTTCTGCGTCGTATTGCACGCCGCGGTATGCGTCACGGTTTTAAGCTCGGTGCCCGCAGTCTTTTCTTCAATACTTTGGTGAAAGCTGTCGCCAAGGAAATGGGGCAGCAGTACCCAGAACTGAGCAATCCGCGCATTCAGGAAGTTCTCCGTCAGGAAGAAGTCAGATTCTCTCAGACTCTTGCTAAAGGTCTTGAAATCCTTAACGAAGCTTTGGCAAACGGAGAAAAAGTTCTCAGCGGTGATGTTGCATTCAAACTTCACGACACCTATGGTTTTCCGGTTGACTTAACAGCCGACGTTTGCCGTGAAAGAGGCGTAGCGGTTGATATCGAAGGCTTTGACGCGGCGATGGCCAAACAAAGAGAACTCGCTCGCTCACAAGGCAAGTTCAAGATGGCGCAAGGTCTTGATTACGCCGGTGCTCCTACTAACTTCTTGGGTTACGAAACTTTGACAGTTCACGGCTGTAAAGTTGAAGCTATTTACAAGGACGGCGAAATCGTTGATGAAGCAGAATCCGGCGATGAAGTCGTTGTCGTATTCGACAAGACCCCGTTCTATGCAGAAAGCGGCGGCCAAGTCGGCGATCAAGGCCAGTTCAAGAACAAGACCACAATCTTGAAAGTTGACGATACATTCAAGATTAAGGCAGACGTCTTCGGGCACATGTGTTACGTTGCAGAAGGCAGCGTTAAGCTCGGCGATTTGTTCACAGCTACAGTAAACGAAGATATTCGTGCTGCTACTGCAAGAAATCATTCCGTCACTCACTTGATGCACAAAGCATTGAGAGAAGTGCTTGGTTCTCATGTTCAGCAGCGAGGCTCTATGGTCAACGGAGAAAGAACAAGATTTGACTTTGTTCACAACGGGCCGATGACTGAAGAACAAATTTTCCAAGTTGAAGACATTGTCAACAAAGAAATTCTGAGAAACACCCAGACAATGACCCGAGTCATGCGATTGACGAAGCTAAGAAGACTGAAGCCGTCATGCTCTTCGGAGAAAAATACGGAGAAGTCGTCCGTGTCCTTAACATCGGTTCCAGTTGCGAATTCTGCGGCGGTACGCACGTCCAGAGAACAGGTGATATAGGCATGTTCAAGATTGTCAGTGAGTCTGCTGTGGCTGCAGGCATTCGCAGAATAGAAGCTGTTACCGGCATGAATGCCCTGAGATTTACTCAGACACAAGAGAAGTTGTTGGAAGAAGTTGCTGCTGAATTTAAAGCTCCTGTCGGAGAAGTTTTAGGTAAGGTCCACGATACCTTGGCAGATGTCAAAGCTCTTGAAAAAGAACTTGCCGTACTCAAGACTAAGCTTGCACAGAGCGCTTCTGCCAACGTTGCCTCTCAAGCGGAAGAGATGAACGGAACCAAGCTCTTGGTGGTTGAAATGAAGGGCGTTGAAACCAAGGCTCTCCGTGATTCTATTGATAAACTTAAAGATACATTGAAATCCGCAATTATCGTTCTTCTCAAGTCTGACGAGGGTAAAGCCAGCGTAGCAGTCGGTGTTACTAAGGATCTAGTCGGCAAGATCAAAGCCGGTGAAGTCGTTGCTTTCACAGCTGCTGAGCTCGGCGGTAAAGGTGGCGGCCGCCCTGACTTTGCTCAAGGTGGCGGAAACGCTCCGGAAAACATGGGCAAAGTGATTGCTGATGTGAAGAAATTTATTTCTGAAAAATTAGCCTAATCCGTGAGGCCTCACCCTTAAACAAAAAGGGGATGTTGCAAAATTCGATGTTTTTCGAGTTAGTACTTCCCCTTTCTCCTATACCCCTTTTTAGCTATCTCGTTAGGTTGTAGTTTTCGCTTCTTTTCCATTCGGTTTTTTATTCTTTTTGCTGATGGAGTTTTGAAAGTTTCTGCCTTTAAACTTTCAGGAGCAACCCAATAAAACGGGAGCACGTCGGACATTGCAAACCTAAGATATTTTCTTATATTCATCCCTAGGCAAGTCAAGGCGAACTCGACTGTTACCCTTCCCATCGAGCGTCGTCTGAACCTTTTGTAGTCCATATTCTGCTTAATTACTCCGAAGGCACCTTCAACCTGACAACTCCTATTAACTCTGATTTCTATGCCTTCGGGAGACAGAAGTCTGTCTCTAGCTTGTTGCTTCAACTGGACCCAACGTGGTTGAATTTCAAAAATCCGGCTTCTTTTCGATTTGCTTTTTAAGAAGCGTTTGCAATAGCCCTCAAAGTCACATTTAGCGCAGCTTTTGACCAGGAAGAAAGCATAGTCCGCCTTGGAATAATAGCCCTCGGGACACTGTATTCTTTCTCCCACGCGCCCTCCCAAACACCGGATAGTTTGCGTATCGATGTACTCATAAGTGGCAGGATTTCTTCCAGTCTTTTCACCGTTCCAGGCTGTGTATTTGATGAAGGCTTGGATTCCTTTCTGTTCACAATATTCATAATTGTTAACACTTCCATAGCCTGCGTCTGCGCAAACTCTTTTGGGATAAATTCCGTACCATTGGAAGAATTGGTCTAATGTCGGCGCAAGAGTACGCGCATCGGTTCTGTCTTGTGACACGTAGTACGTAACGATAAAACCGTTACTCACTAAGATTTGGGTGTTATACGCAGCATGCATTTGGCTGCCTAACCCACTGTAGGAATCTTCCTTCAGGCACATGGCAGTAGCATCGTGGTCGGTTTTGTAGTAAGAATTCCTAGATTCTCCGCAGATAGCTTTTTTCTCTTCGTACTCAATTGATTTTATTAGGTACTGAGAAAGCTGAGATTTCATTTTTAAAAGAGCCTTTTCACCACCACCTATGAGGGTTGAAGATATTTTTTCTGCATCTTCTATTTTTTTCATAATAGTTTTTGCCGGAATAACTCCTTCGTTGGGCAGACCTTCCTCTAGATGCATTAATTTCAATAGGTTAGCCACTTTCTCACTTAGTCGAAGATGAAGAGTCGTGGGTTTCCAAACAAATTTGTACTTGTTAGCGTTGGCTTCAAATTTGCTTCCGTCCAAATAGAGCGTGTCCATATCTTTCCCGCATTCGGAAAAGATGCGCTTCATTATTGTCGCAAAAATAGCAGGCATATTTTGGAATTAAACTTGTGACGAACCGAGAGAAACTCGCTGCACTTGGCTGGACGTCCCCGATTAAGTAAATGATTCTTAGATCCGTGAAGCAGGCCGTCTCCATTTCTCGGAGAGAGGCTTTACCAAGGGCAAAGCAATATAGAACCGCAGCAAAGAGTCGGCACTGGTCGATTTTTTGGTCTGCCAGGCTCAGAATCGAAGTTTATCTGCTTTAAGTATTTTCCAGCAGATGATTTCTCTAAAAGTAACAAATATGCGTCAAGTTTTTTACGCTCAGATAGCGGAAGGGACAGGCATAAAAAAGCAAGTCCTCAGAAACGGTAAAATAGGCCATGGTAAGTGTCTTTGGTATAGAACACTTCACCATAGCATGCAGGGGGTTCGATTCCCTCTGTTTGCTTTTAAATCAACGGGATAATTCTTATATAGAATACTTTTTGTCAATAGAAGAAGGGCTGTGAAAATCCCTCTTAGGAAGAGGGAATTTTGCAACAGCCCCATATAAGGGTCGAATATAATAATTTTTTCAGTCAGGCGTATTCTGTTGTTCAATGTACTGTTTGATAATAGAAATAGGTGCACCCCCACAACTTGTAGCAAAATAAGAAGGAGCCCAGAGAGCAGCTGCCCATAATTGACTACGAATGGAGCGATATTTCTTTTTCTAATAAGACGGCTCAATACTCCTTTCAAAGAATTGACTAAACGAGATATAGAGATTTTAGGTGGGTAAGTAATTAACAAATGAACGTGATATTTTTCGCCATCAAACTCTACTAAGTCAGCTTCAAAATCATTACAAACTGAGGGAAAAATTATTTTCAGTGCGTCCAATATCTGTTTGGTAAATACATATCGTCTGTACTTAGTGGCAAAGACTAAATGAATATGCAAATTCAAAAGACATTATCTGTCGTATCTGATATTAGTATCTAAGCCCATGACAAAATTTTAATTTGCCAAGGAAGTCAGGAAACAAAGATGCAGATAAGACGAGCTTTTAGATTTGAATTGTGCCTAGTGGTGCTCAAGCTCGTTTGATGAGCCAATTTGCGGGTTCCTGTCGCTATGTCTATAACAGAACTTTAGCCACAGAAAAGTCACTTTACGGCAAAGATAAAGCACATCGGTTCAACTATGTAGAGTGTGCCAACCGTCTTGTTCTGTGGAAGAAAAAGCACTCTTTTCTGAAAGACTGTCATTCTCAAGTCCTCCAACAAGCATTGAAAGATTTAGAGAAGGATACAAGAATTTTTTTGCCAAGAGATCGAATTTTCCAAGGTTCAAAAAGAAATTTCAGCACGATTCATTCCGATTCCCGCAGGGTTCAAAATAGATGAGGATAAACAGAGGATCTATTTGCCGAAAATAGGGACAGTCGGCTACAGAAAGAGCAGAAGCATCATTGGCAAACCAAAGAACATTACGGTATCTCGAGAAGGTCTAAAGTGGTTCGTTTCCATTCAGACTGAATTTGAAATAGAGCCTAAGCGGATGATTAATTCCGAAATCGGAATTGACATGGGCGTTAAGAAGTTTGTTACTTTTTCGAACGGGACTTTCGTAGAGCCGGTCAATAGCTTGAAAAAATAATCTAAAGCAGTTAGCTAAACTGCAAAAGAAATTATCTCGACAACAAAAAGGAAGCAGCAATTCTAAGAAAACCAAAGCCAAGACCGCAAAACTGCACAGACGCATAGCAGATATAAGAAGAGACTTTTTGCATAAAATCTCGACATCAATAGCCAAAAACCACGGTATTGTGTTCATGGAAGATCTAAAAGTATCGAATATGTCTGCATCGGCGTCAGGTACAGTTGAGCAGCCCGGAAAAAAAGGTCAGACAGAAAAGCGGTTTAAATCGTTCAATTCTTGACCAAGGATGGTATTCTTTCAAGACAATGTTGGCTTACAAGCTGGAAGAAAGAGGAGGGTTGCTGGTATTGGTTCCTCCGAAAAATACGAGCAGAACTTGTCCGAATTGCGGATATATTTCGGCAAAAACAGACAAACGCAAGCACATTTCGAATGTACCAAATGCGGATACAAAGAAAATGCCGATGTCGTGGGAGCGATAAATGTATTAAGGGCGGGACACGCCCGGTTAGCCTGTGAAATGAACGGTGCAGTAAGGCCGTTGTCAGCAGGAACCCAACGAGACCTTCTACAACAATAGGCTACGGCTGTTGTAGTGGTGGTAGGGAATCCTCTTCGTTCACGAAGAGGAGGATGTCAATAGGCCAGTTTGCACGAAATTTGGAGATTGCTCGTAAAATGATTTGAAGCAGATTGCTCGAACCAAGGTTAATAACGATGAGACTACTTCATACTTCAGATTGGCATCTCGGAAAGAAGCTTGCAGATCGTCCGAGAAAAGAGGTTTTTGTACAGTTTTTAAACTGGCTGTTAAAAGTCCTGAAAGAAGAAAAGATTGACTTGCTTCTAATCGCCGGAGACGTGTTCGACGTCACAATGCCTCTCACGAAGCCCAAGAACTTTATTACGAATTTCTTGCCAGAGCTGTCAAGACCGAATGCCGCAATATTGTTGTAATTGCGGGTAATCATGACTCGGCTTCTTTTCTGGAAGCACCCGAACATCTTCTCAAATTCTCAACATTTATGTGGTAGGTGAGGCTGAAGGCGATCCGAAAAAAGAAGTCATCGATATAAGGAAAGAGTCAGGAGAGGTTGAAGCGGTTGTTTGCGCAATCCCGTTTTTAAAGGAAAAGAACCTTTATGTAATGGTCGCGATGATGAACTTTCAAGCAGAGACGAGCTGATAGTTGAATCTACAAAAGCACATTTTGCCTCCGTAGTACAAGAAGGGATACGAGTACGCGGTGATAAAAAGGTTCCTTTGATAGGAACGGGACACCTCTTTGTTGCAGGGGCAGATGTCTCGGATTCGGAACGGCAGCTATATATCGGCTCATTAGGACGTCTTCCCAAAACAATATTGCCTGAAGAGCTTGATTATGTCGATTAGGTCATATCCATAAGCCGCAAACTGTGGGAGGCGATATTTCACGCAACTATAGTGGCTCTCCTATGCTTTGGATTTCTCAGAAGGCAGTCAGCAGAAACTTGTTCGAATGTCGATTTTGAGGAAGGAAAGCCGAGGTAAGAAATCTGAAATGTCCCGGAATTCGAGAAACTCTCATTTGATAACAGGGTCGCAGGAAGAGTTAGAAACAAAGCTCAGAAACTTGG
>PDYJ01002050.1_pt1 | contig 14870 bp, 10 predicted proteins | sample 1430841 | NCBI WGS metagenome assembly PDYJ01 (sample SAMN07237672, study PRJNA390542) | Gut metagenome, whole genome shotgun sequencing project. | isolation source: fecal pellets | host: Mus musculus | place: USA: New York, NY | collected 2016-10 | reverse complement strand
CAAGTGGATGTTTCTCATTTTCCATGATTTTCAGTTTTCTTGCCATATTCCACGTCCTACAGTGGACATTTCTAAATTTTCCACCTTTTTCAGTTTTCCTCGCCATATTTCACGTCCTAAAGTGTGTATTTTCTCATTTTCCGTGATTTTCAGTTTTTCGCCATATTCCAGGTCCTTCAGTGTGCATTTCTCATTTTTCACGTTTTTTAGTGATTTCGTCATTTTTCAAGTCGTCAAGTGGATGTTTCTCATTTCCATGATTTTCAGTTTTCTTGCCATATTCCACGTCCTACAGTGGACATTTCTAAATTTTCCACCTTTTTCAGTTTTCCTCGCCATATTTCACGTCCTAAAGTGTGTATTTCTCATTTTCCGTGATTTTCAGTTTTCTCGCCATATTCCAGGTCCTTCAGTGTGCATTTCTCATTTTTCACGTTTTTTAGTGATTTCGTCATTTTTCAAGTCGTCAAGTGGATGTTTCTCATTTTCCATGATTTTCAGTTTTCTTGCCATATTCCACGTCCTACAGTGGACATTTCTAAATTTTCCACCTTTTTTCAGTTTTCCTCGCCATATTTCACGTCCTAAAGTGTGTATTTCTCATTTTCCGTGATTTTCAGTTTTCTCGCCATATTCCAGGTCCTTCAGTGTGCATTTCTCATTTTTCACGTTTTTTAGTGATTTCGTCATTTTTCAAGTCGTCAAGTGGATGTTTCTCATTTTCCATGATTTTCAGTTTTCTTGCCATATTCCACGTCCTACAGTGGACATTTCTAAATTTTCCACCTTTTTCAGTTTTCCTCGCCATATTTCACGTCCTAAAGTGTGTATTTCTCATTTTCCGTGATTTTCAGTTTTCTCGCCATATTCCAGGTCCTTCAGTGTGCATTTCTCATTTTTCACGTTTTTTAGTGATTTTCATTTTTCAAGTCGTCAAGTGGATGTTTCCTCATTTTCCATGATTTTCAGTTTTCTTGCCATATTCCACGTCCTAGCACAGTACACTGGATTTCTAAAATTTTCCACCTTTTTCAGTTTTCCTTCGCCATATTTCACGTCCAACCTAATGTGTATTTCTCATTTTCCGTGATTTTCAGTTTTCTCGCCATATTCCAGGTCCTTCAGTGTGCATTTCTCATTTTTCACGTTTTTTAGTGATTTCGTCATTTTTCAAGTCGTCAAGTGGATGTTTCTCATTTTCATGATTTTCAGTTTTCTTGCCATATTCACGTCTACAGTGGACATTTCTAAATTTTCCACTTTTTTCAGTTTTCCTCGCCATATTTCACGTCCTAAAGTGTGTATTTCTCATTTTCCGTGATTTTCAGTTTTCTCGCATATTCCAGGTCCTTCAGTGTGCATTTCTCATTTTTCACGTTTTTAGTGATTTCGTCATTTTTCAAGTCGTCAAGTGGATGTTTCTCATTTTCCATGATTTTCAGTTTTCTTGCCATATTCCACGTCCTACAGTGGACATTTCTAAATTTTCCACCTTTTTCAGTTTTCCTCGCCATATTTCACGTCCTAAAGTGTGTATTTCTCATTTTCCGTGATTTTCAGTTTTCTCGCCATATTCCAGGTCCTTCAGTGTGCATTTCTCATTTTTCACGTTTTTCAGTGATTTCGTCATTTTTCAAGTCGTCAAGTGGATGTTTCTCATTTTCCATGATTTTCAGTTTTCTTGCCATATTCCACGTCCTACAGTGGACATTTCTAAATTTTCCACCTTTTTCAGTTTTCCTCGCCATATTTCACGTCCTAAAGTGTGTATTTCTCATTTTCCGTGATTTTCAGTTTTCTCGCCATATTCCAGGTCCTTCAGTGTGCATTTCTCATTTTTCACGTTTTTTCAGTGATTTCGTCATTTTTCAAGTCGTCAAGTGGATGTTTCTCATTTTCCATGATTTTCAGTTTTCTTGCCATATTCCACGTCCTACAGTGGACATTTCTAAATTTTCCACCTTTTTCAGTTTTCCTCGCCATATTTCACGTCCTAAAGTGTGTATTTCTCATTTTCCGTGATTTTCAGTTTTCTCGCCATATTCCAGGTCCTTCAGTGTGCATTTCTCATTTTTCACGTTTTTTAGTGATTTCGTCATTTTTCAAGTCGTCAAGTGGATGTTTCTCATTTTCCATGATTTTCAGTTTTCTTGCCATATTCACGTCCTACAGTGGACATTTCTAAATTTTCCACCTTTTTCAGTTTTCCTCGCCATATTTCACGTCCTAAAGTGTGTATTTCTCATTTTCCGTGATTTTCAGTTTTCTCGCCATATTCCAGGTCCTTCAGTGTGCATTTCTCATTTTTCACGTTTTTTAGTGATTTCGTCATTTTTCAAGTCGTCAAGTGGATGTTTCTCATTTTCCATGATTTTCAGTTTTCTTGCCATATTCCACGTCCTACAGTGGACATTTCTAAATTTTCCACCTTTTTCAGTTTTCCTCGCCATATTTCACGTCCTAAAGTGTGTATTTCTCATTTTCCGTGATTTTCAGTTTTCTCGCCATATTCCAGGTCCTTCAGTGTGCATTTCTCATTTTTCACGTTTTTTAGTGATTTCGTCATTTTTCAAGTCGTCAAGTGGATGTTTCTCATTTTCCATGATTTTCAGTTTTCTTGCCATATTCCACGTCCTACAGTGGACATTTCTAAATTTTCCACCTTTTTCAGTTTTCCTCGCCATATTTCACGTCCTAAAGTGTGTATTTCTCATTTTCCGTGATTTTCAGTTTTCTCGCCATATTCCAGGTCCTTCAGTGTGCATTTCTCATTTTTCACGTTTTTTAGTGATTTCGTCATTTTTCAAGTCGTCAAGTGGATGTTTCTCATTTTCCATGATTTTCAGTTTTCTTGCCATATTCCACGTCCTACAGTGGACATTTCTAAATTTTCCACCTTTTTCAGTTTTCCTCGCCATATTTCACGTCCTAAAGTGTGTATTTCTCATTTTCCGTGATTTTCAGTTTTCTCGCCATATTCCAGGTCCTTCAGTGTGCATTTCTCATTTTTCACGTTTTTTAGTGATTTCGTCATTTTTCAAGTCGTCAAGTGGATGTTTCTCATTTTCCATGATTTTCAGTTTTCTTGCCATATTCCACGTCCTACAGTGGACATTTCTAAATTTTCCACCTTTTTCAGTTTTCCTCGCCATATTTCACGTCCTAAAGTGTGTATTTCTCATTTTCCGTGATTTTCAGTTTTCTCGCCATATTCCAGGTCCTTCAGTGTGCATTTCTCATTTTTCACGTTTTTTAGTGATTTCGTCATTTTTCAAGTCGTCAAGTGGATGTTTCTCATTTTCCATGATTTTCAGTTTTCTTGCCATATTCCACGTCCTACAGTGGACATTTCTAAATTTTCCACCTTTTTCAGTTTTCCTCGCCATATTTCACGTCCTAAAGTGTGTATTTCTCATTTTCCGTGATTTTCAGTTTTCTCGCCATATTCCAGGTCTTCAGTGTGCATTTCTCATTTTTCACGTTTTTTAGTGATTTCGTCATTTTTCAAGTCGTCAAGTGGATGTTTCTCATTTTCCATGATTTTCAGTTTTCTTGCCATATTCCACGTCCTACAGTGGACATTTCTAAATTTTCCACCTTTTTCAGTTTTCCTCGCCATATTTCACGTCCTAAAGTGTGTATTTCTCATTTTCCGTGATTTTCAGTTTTCTCGCCATATTCCAGGTCCTTCAGTGTGCATTTCTCATTTTTCACGTTTTTTAGTGATTTCGTCATTTTTCAAGTCGTCAAGTGGATGTTTCTCATTTTCCATGATTTTCAGTTTTCTTGCCATATTCCACGTCCTACAGTGGACATTTCTAAATTTTCCACCTTTTTCAGTTTTCCTCGCCATATTTCACGTCCTAAAGTGTGTATTTCTCATTTTCCGTGATTTTCAGTTTTCTCGCCATATTCCAGGTCCTACAGTGTGCATTTCTCATTTTTCACGTTTTTTAGTGATTTCGTCATTTTTCAAGTCGTCAAGTGGATGTTTCTCATTTTCCATGATTTTCAGTTTTCTTGCCATATTCCACGTCCTACAGTGGACATTTCTAAATTTTCCACCTTTTTCAGTTTTCCTCGCCATATTTCACGTCCTAAAGTGTGTATTTCTCATTTTCCGTGATTTTCAGTTTTCTCGCCATATTCCAGGTCCTTCAGTGTGCATTTCTCATTTTTCACGTTTTTCAGTGATTTCGTCATTTTTCAAGTCGTCAAGTGGATGTTTCTCATTTTCCATGATTTTCAGTTTTCTTGCCATATTCCACGTCCTACAGTGGACATTTCTAAATTTTCCACCTTTTTCAGTTTTCCTCGCCATATTTCACGTCCTAAAGTGTGTATTTCTCATTTTCCGTGATTTTCAGTTTTCTCGCCATATTCCAGGTCCTTACAGTGTGCATTTCTCATTTTTCACGTTTTTTAGTGATTTCGTCATTTTTCAAGTCGTCAAGTGGATGTTTCTCATTTTCCATGATTTTCAGTTTTCTTGCCATATTCCACGTCCTACAGTGGACATTTCTAAATTTTCCACCTTTTTCAGTTTTCCTCGCCATATTTCACGTCCTAAAGTGTGTATTTCTCATTTTCCGTGATTTTCAGTTTTCTCGCCATATTCCAGGTCCTACAGTGTGCATTTCTCATTTTTCACGTTTTTTCAGTGATTTCGTCATTTTTCAAGTCGTCAAGTGGATGTTTCTCATTTTCCATGATTTTCAGTTTTCTTGCCATATTCCACGTCCTACAGTGGACATTTCTAAATTTTCCACTTTTTCAGTTTTCCTCATTTTCACGTCTAAGTGTGTTTCTCATTTTCCTGATTTTCAGTTTTCCTCGCCATATTTCACGTCCTAAGTGGCATTTCTATTTTCCACTTTTTCAGTTTTCTCGCATATTTCACGCCTAAAGTGTGTATTTCTCATTTCGTGATTTTCAGTTCTCGCCATATTCCAGGTCCTACAGTGTGCATTTCTCATTTTTCACGTTTTTTAGTGATTTCGTCATTTTTCAAGTCGTCAAGTGGATGTTTCTCATTTTCCATGATTTTCAGTTTTCTTGCATATTCCATGTCCTACAGTGGACATTTCTAAATTTTCCACTTTTTCAGTTTTCCTCGCCATATTTCACGTCCTAAAGTGTGTATTTCTCATTTTCCGTGATTTTCAGTTTTCTCGCCATATTCCAGGTCCTTCAGTGTGCATTTCTCATTTTTCACGTTTTTTAGTGATTTCGTCATTTTTCAAGTCGTCAAGTGGATGTTTCTCATTTTCCATGATTTTCAGTTTTCTTGCCATATTCCAGTCCTACAGTGGACATTTCTAAATTTTCCACCTTTTTCAGTTTTCCTCGCCATATTTCACGTCCTAAAGTGTGTATTTCTCATTTTCCGTGATTTTCAGTTTTCTCGCCATATTCCAGGTCCTTCAGTGTGCATTTCTCATTTTTCACGTTTTTAGTGATTTCGTCATTTTTCAAGTCGTCAAGTGGATGTTTCTCATTTTCCATGATTTTCAGTTTTCTTGCCATATTCCATGTCCTACAGTGGACATTTCTAAATTTTCCACCTTTTTCAGTTTTCCTCGCCATATTTCACGTCCTAAAGTGTGTATTTCTCATTTTCCGTGATTTTCAGTTTTCTTGCCATATTCCAGGTCCTTCAGTGTGCATTTCTCATTTTCACGTTTTTTAGTGATTTCGTCATTTTTCAAGTCGTCAAGTGGATGTTTCTCATTTTCCATGATTTTCAGTTTTCTTGCCATATTCCACGTCCTACAGTGGACATTTCTAAATTTTCCACCTTTTTCAGTTTTCCTCGCCATATTTCACGTCCTAAAGTGTGTATTTCTCATTTTCCGTGATTTTCAGTTTTCTCGCCATATTCCAGGTCCTTCAGTGTGCATTTCTCATTTTTCACGTTTTTAGTGATTTCGTCATTTTTCAAGTCGTCAAGTGGATGTTTCTCATTTTCCATGATTTTCAGTTTTCTTGCCATATTCCACGTCCTACAGTGGACATTTCTAAATTTTCCACCTTTTTCAGTTTTCCTCGCCATATTTCACGTCCTAAAGTGTGTATTTCTCATTTTCCGTGATTTTCAGTTTTCTCGCCATATTCCAGGTCCTTCAGTGTGCATTTCTCATTTTTCACGTTTTTAGTGATTTCGTCATTTTTCAAGTCGTCAAGTGGATGTTTCTCATTTTCCATGATTTTCAGTTTTCTTGCCATATTCCACGTCCTACAGTGGACATTTCTAAATTTTCCACCTTTTTCAGTTTTCCTCGCCATATTTCACGTCCTAAAGTGTGTATTTCTCATTTTCCGTGATTTTCAGTTTTCTCGCCATATTCCAGGTCCTTCAGTGTGCATTTCTCATTTTTCACGTTTTTTAGTGATTTCGTCATTTTTCAAGTCGTCAAGTGGATGTTTTCTCATTTTCCATGATTTTCAGTTTTCTTGCCATATTCCACGTCCTACAGTGGACATTTCTAAATTTTCCACCTTTTTCAGTTTTCCTCGCCATATTTCACGTCCTAAAGTGTGTATTTCTCATTTTCCGTGATTTTCAGTTTTCTCGCCATATTCCAGGTCCTTCAGTGTGCATTTCTCATTTTTCACGTTTTTTAGTGATTTCGTCATTTTTCAAGTCGTCAAGTGGATGTTTCTCATTTTCCATGATTTTCAGTTTTCTTGCCATATTCCACGTCCTACAGTGGACATTTCTAAATTTTCCACCTTTTTCAGTTTTCCTCGCCATATTTCACGTCCTAAAGTGTGTATTTCTCATTTTCCGTGATTTTCAGTTTTCTCGCCATATTCCAGGTCCTTCAGTGTGCATTTCTCATTTTTCACGTTTTTTAGTGATTTCGTCATTTTTCAAGTCGTCAAGTGGATGTTTCTCATTTTCCATGATTTTCAGTTTTCTTGCCATATTCCACGTCCTACAGTGGACATTTCTAAATTTTCCACCTTTTTCAGTTTTCCTCGCCATATTTCACGTCCTAAAGTGTGTATTTCTCATTTTCCGTGATTTTCAGTTTTCTCGCCATATTCCAGGTCCTTCAGTGTGCATTTCTCATTTTTCACGTTTTTAGTGATTTCGTCATTTTTCAAGTCGTCAAGTGGATGTTTCTCATTTTCCATGATTTTCAGTTTTCTTGCCATATTCCACGTCCTACAGTGGACATTTCTAAATTTTCCACCTTTTTCAGTTTTCCTCGCCATATTTCACGTCCTAAAGTGTGTATTTCTCATTTTCCGTGATTTTCAGTTTTCTCGCCATATTCCAGGTCCTTCAGTGTGCATTTCTCATTTTTCACGTTTTTTAGTGATTTCGTCATTTTTCAAGTCGTCAAGTGGATGTTTCTCATTTTCCATGATTTTCAGTTTTCTTGCCATATTCCACGTCCTACAGTGGACATTTCTAAATTTTCCACCTTTTTCAGTTTTCCTCGCCATATTTCACGTCCTAAAGTGTGTATTTCTCATTTTCCGTGATTTTCAGTTTTCTCGCCATATTCCAGGTCCTTCAGTGTGCATTTCTCATTTTTCACGTTTTTTAGTGATTTCGTCATTTTTCAAGTCGTCAAGTGGATGTTTCTCATTTTCCATGATTTTCAGTTTTCTTGCCATATTCCACGTCCTACAGTGGACATTTCTAAATTTTCCACCTTTTTCAGTTTTCCTCGCCATATTTCACGTCCTAAAGTGTGTATTTCTCATTTTCCGTGATTTTCAGTTTTCTCGCCATATTCCAGGTCCTTCAGTGTGCATTTCTCATTTTTCACGTTTTTTAGTGATTTCGTCATTTTTCAAGTCGTCAAGTGGATGTTTCTCATTTTCCATGATTTTCAGTTTTCTTGCCATATTCCACGTCCTACAGTGGACATTTCTAAATTTTCCACCTTTTTCAGTTTTCCTCGCCATATTTCACGTCCTAAAGTGTGTATTTCTCATTTTCCGTGATTTTCAGTTTTCTCGCCATATTCCAGGTCCTTCAGTGTGCATTTCTCATTTTTCACGTTTTTTAGTGATTTCGTCATTTTTCAAGTCGTCAAGTGGATGTTTCTCATTTTCCATGATTTTCAGTTTTCTTGCCATATTCCACGTCCTACAGTGGACATTTCTAAATTTTCCACCTTTTTCAGTTTTCCTCGCCATATTTCACGTCCTAAAGTGTGTATTTCTCATTTTCCGTGATTTTCAGTTTTCTCGCCATATTCCAGGTCCTTCAGTGTGCATTTCTCATTTTTCACGTTTTTTAGTGATTTCGTCATTTTTCAAGTCGTCAAGTGGATGTTTCTCATTTTCCATGATTTTCAGTTTTCTTGCCATATTCCACGTCCTACAGTGGACATTTCTAAATTTTCCACCTTTTTCAGTTTTCCTCGCCATATTTCACGTCCTAAAGTGTGTATTTCTCATTTTCCGTGATTTTCAGTTTTCTCGCCATATTCCAGGTCCTTCAGTGTGCATTTCTCATTTTTCACGTTTTTTAGTGATTTCGTCATTTTTCAAGTCGTCAAGTGGATGTTTCTCATTTTCCATGATTTTCAGTTTTCTTGCCATATTCCACGTCCTACAGTGGACATTTCTAAATTTTCCACCTTTTTCAGTTTTCCTCGCCATATTTCACGTCCTAAAGTGTGTATTTCTCATTTTCCGTGATTTTCAGTTTTCTCGCCATATTCCAGGTCCTTCAGTGTGCATTTCTCATTTTTCACGTTTTTTAGTGATTTCGTCATTTTTCAAGTCGTCAAGTGGATGTTTCTCATTTTCCATGATTTTCAGTTTTCTTGCCATATTCCACGTCCTACAGTGGACATTTCTAAATTTTCCACCTTTTTCAGTTTTCCTCGCCATATTTCACGTCCTAAAGTGTGTATTTCTCATTTTCCGTGATTTTCAGTTTTCTCGCCATATTCCAGGTCCTTCAGTGTGCATTTCTCATTTTTCACGTTTTTTAGTGATTTCGTCATTTTTCAAGTCGTCAAGTGGATGTTTCTCATTTTCCATGATTTTCAGTTTTCTTGCCATATTCCACGTCCTACAGTGGACATTTCTAAATTTTCCACCTTTTTCAGTTTTCCTCGCCATATTTCACGTCCTAAAGTGTGTATTTCTCATTTTCCGTGATTTTCAGTTTTCTCGCCATATTCCAGGTCCTTCAGTGTGCATTTCTCATTTTTCACGTTTTTTAGTGATTTCGTCATTTTTCAAGTCGTCAAGTGGATGTTTCTCATTTTCCATGATTTTCAGTTTTCTTGCCATATTCCACGTCCTACAGTGGACATTTCTAAATTTTCCACCTTTTTCAGTTTTCCTCGCCATATTTCACGTCCTAAAGTGTGTATTTCTCATTTTCCGTGATTTTCAGTTTTCTCGCCATATTCCAGGTCCTTCAGTGTGCATTTCTCATTTTTCACGTTTTTTAGTGATTTCGTCATTTTTCAAGTCGTCAAGTGGATGTTTCTCATTTTCCATGATTTTCAGTTTTCTTGCCATATTCCACGTCCTACAGTGGACATTTCTAAATTTTCCACCTTTTTCAGTTTTCCTCGCCATATTTCACGTCCTAAAGTGTGTATTTCTCATTTTCCGTGATTTTCAGTTTTCTCGCCATATTCCAGGTCCTTCAGTGTGCATTTCTCATTTTTCACGTTTTTTAGTGATTTCGTCATTTTTCAAGTCGTCAAGTGGATGTTTCTCATTTTCCATGATTTTCAGTTTTCTTGCCATATTCCACGTCCTACAGTGGACATTTCTAAATTTTCCACCTTTTTCAGTTTTCCTCGCCATATTTCACGTCCTAAAGTGTGTATTTCTCATTTTCCGTGATTTTCAGTTTTCTCGCCATATTCCAGGTCCTTCAGTGTGCATTTCTCATTTTTCACGTTTTTTAGTGATTTCGTCATTTTTCAAGTCGTCAAGTGGATGTTTCTCATTTTCCATGATTTTCAGTTTTCTTGCCATATTCCACGTCCTACAGTGGACATTTCTAAATTTTCCACCTTTTTCAGTTTTCCTCGCCATATTTCACGTCCTAAAGTGTGTATTTCTCATTTTCCGTGATTTTCAGTTTTCTCGCCATATTCCAGGTCCTTCAGTGTGCATTTCTCATTTTTCACGTTTTTTAGTGATTTCGTCATTTTTCAAGTCGTCAAGTGGATGTTTCTCATTTTCCATGATTTTCAGTTTTCTTGCCATATTCCACGTCCTACAGTGGACATTTCTAAATTTTCCACCTTTTTCAGTTTTCCTCGCCATATTTCACGTCCTAAAGTGTGTATTTCTCATTTTCCGTGATTTTCAGTTTTCTCGCCATATTCCAGGTCCTTCAGTGTGCATTTCTCATTTTTCACGTTTTTTAGTGATTTCGTCATTTTTCAAGTCGTCAAGTGGATGTTTCTCATTTTCCATGATTTTCAGTTTTCTTGCCATATTCCACGTCCTACAGTGGACATTTCTAAATTTTCCACCTTTTTCAGTTTTCCTCGCCATATTTCACGTCCTAAAGTGTGTATTTCTCATTTTCCGTGATTTTCAGTTTTCTCGCCATATTCCAGGTCCTTCAGTGTGCATTTCTCATTTTTCACGTTTTTTAGTGATTTCGTCATTTTTCAAGTCGTCAAGTGGATGTTTCTCATTTTCCATGATTTTCAGTTTTCTTGCCATATTCCACGTCCTACAGTGGACATTTCTAAATTTTCCACCTTTTTCAGTTTTCCTCGCCATATTTCACGTCCTAAAGTGTGTATTTCTCATTTTCCGTGATTTTCAGTTTTCTCGCCATATTCCAGGTCCTTCAGTGTGCATTTCTCATTTTTCACGTTTTTTAGTGATTTCGTCATTTTTCAAGTCGTCAAGTGGATGTTTCTCATTTTCCATGATTTTCAGTTTTCTTGCCATATTCCACGTCCTACAGTGGACATTTCTAAATTTTCCACCTTTTTCAGTTTTCCTCGCCATATTTCACGTCCTAAAGTGTGTATTTCTCATTTTCCGTGATTTTCAGTTTTCTCGCCATATTCCAGGTCCTTCAGTGTGCATTTCTCATTTTTCACGTTTTTTAGTGATTTCGTCATTTTTCAAGTCGTCAAGTGGATGTTTCTCATTTTCCATGATTTTCAGTTTTCTTGCCATATTCCACGTCCTACAGTGGACATTTCTAAATTTCCACCTTTTTCAGTTTTCCTCGCCATATTTCACGTCCTAAAGTGTGTATTTCTCATTTTCCGTGATTTTCAGTTTTCTCGCCATATTCCAGGTCCTTCAGTGTGCATTTCTCATTTTTCACGTTTTTTAGTGATTTCGTCATTTTTCAAGTCGTCAAGTGGATGTTTCTCATTTTCCATGATTTTCAGTTTTCTTGCCATATTCCACGTCCTACAGTGGACATTTCTAAATTTCCACCTTTTTCAGTTTTCCTCGCCATATTTCACGTCCTAAAGTGTGTATTTCTCATTTTCCGTGATTTTCAGTTTTCTCGCCATATTCCAGGTCCTTCAGTGTGCATTTCTCATTTTTCACGTTTTTAGTGATTTCGTCATTTTTCAAGTCGTCAAGTGGATGTTTCTCATTTTCCATGATTTTCAGTTTTCTTGCCATATTCCACGTCCTACAGTGACATTTCTAAATTTTCCACCTTTTTCAGTTTTCCTCGCCATATTTCACGTCCTAAAGTGTGTATTTCTCATTTTCCGTGATTTTCAGTTTTCTCGCCATATTCCAGGTCCTTCAGTGTGCATTTCTCATTTTTCACGTTTTTTAGTGATTTCGTCATTTTTCAAGTCGTCAAGTGGATGTTTCTCATTTTCCATGATTTTCAGTTTTCTTGCCATATTCCACGTCCTACAGTGGACATTTCTAAATTTCCACCTTTTTCAGTTTTCCTCGCCATATTTCACGTCCTAAAGTGTGTATTTCTCATTTTCCGTGATTTTCAGTTTCTCGCCATATTCCAGGTCCTTCAGTGTGCATTTCTCATTTTTCACGTTTTTTAGTGATTTCGTCATTTTCAAGTCGTCAAGTGGATGTTTCTCATTTTCCATGATTTTCAGTTTTCTTGCCATATTCCACGTCCTACAGTGGACATTTCTAAATTTCCACCTTTTTCAGTTTTCCTCGCCATATTTCACGTCCTAAAGTGTGTATTTCTCATTTTCCGTGATTTTCAGTTTTCTCGCCATATTCCAGGTCCTTCAGTGTGCATTTCTCATTTTTCACGTTTTTTAGTGATTTCGTCATTTTTCAAGTCGTCAAGTGGATGTTTCTCATTTTCCATGATTTTCAGTTTTCTTGCCATATTCCACGTCCTACAGTGGACATTTCTAAATTTTCCACCTTTTTCAGTTTTCCTCGCCATATTTCACGTCCTAAAGTGTGTATTTCTCATTTTCCGTGATTTTCAGTTTTCTCGCCATATTCCAGGTCCTTCAGTGTGCATTTCTCATTTTTCACGTTTTTTAGTGATTTCGTCATTTTTCAAGTCGTCAAGTGGATGTTTCTCATTTTCCATGATTTTCAGTTTTCTTGCCATATTCCACGTCCTACAGTGGACATTTCTAAATTTTCCACCTTTTTCAGTTTTCCTCGCCATATTTCACGTCCTAAAGTGTGTATTTCTCATTTTCCGTGATTTTCAGTTTTCTCGCCATATTCCAGGTCCTTCAGTGTGCATTTCTCATTTTTCACGTTTTTTAGTGATTTCGTCATTTTTCAAGTCGTCAAGTGGATGTTTTCTCATTTTCCATGATTTTCAGTTTTCTTGCCATATTCCACGTCCTACAGTGGACATTTCTAAATTTTCCACCTTTTTCAGTTTTCCTCGCCATATTTCACGTCCTAAAGTGTGTATTTCTCATTTTCCGTGATTTTTCAGTTTTCTCGCCATATTCCAGGTCCTTCAGTGTGCATTTCTCATTTTTCACGTTTTTTAGTGATTTCGTCATTTTTCAAGTCGTCAAGTGGATGTTTCTCATTTTCCATGATTTTCAGTTTTCTTGCCATATTCCACGTCCTACAGTGGACATTTCTAAATTTTCCACCTTTTTCAGTTTTCCTCGCCATATTTCACGTCCTAAAGTGTGTATTTCTCATTTTCCGTGATTTTCAGTTTTTCTCGCCATATTCCAGGTCCTTCAGTGTGCATTTCTCATTTTTCACGTTTTTTAGTGATTTCGTCATTTTTCAAGTCGTCAAGTGGATGTTTCTCATTTTCCATGATTTTCAGTTTTCTTGCCATATTCCACGTCCTACAGTGGACATTTCTAAATTTTCCACCTTTTTCAGTTTTCCTCGCCATATTTCACGTCCTAAAGTGTGTATTTCTCATTTTCCGTGATTTTCAGTTTTCTCGCCATATTCCAGGTCCTTCAGTGTGCATTTCTCATTTTTCACGTTTTTTAGTGATTTCGTCATTTTTCAAGTCGTCAAGTGGATGTTTCTCATTTTCCATGATTTTCAGTTTTCTTGCCATATTCCACGTCCTACAGTGGACATTTCTAAATTTCCACCTTTTTCAGTTTTCCTCGCCATATTTCACGTCCTAAAGTGTGTATTTCTCATTTTCCGTGATTTTCAGTTTTCTCGCCATATTCCAGGTCCTTCAGTGTGCATTTCTCATTTTTCACGTTTTTTAGTGATTTCGTCATTTTTCAAGTCGTCAAGTGGATGTTTCTCATTTTCCATGATTTTCAGTTTTCTTGCCATATTCCACGTCCTACAGTGGACATTTCTAAATTTTCCACCTTTTTCAGTTTTCCTCGCCATATTTCACGTCCTAAAGTGTGTATTTCTCATTTTCCGTGATTTTCAGTTTTCTCGCCATATTCCAGGTCCTTCAGTGTGCATTTCTCATTTTTCACGTTTTTTAGTGATTTCGTCATTTTTCAAGTCGTCAAGTGGATGTTTCTCATTTTCCATGATTTTCAGTTTTCTTGCCATATTCCACGTCCTACAGTGGACATTTCTAAATTTTCCACCTTTTTCAGTTTTCCTCGCCATATTTCACGTCCTAAAGTGTGTATTTCTCATTTTCCGTGATTTTCAGTTTTCTCGCCATATTCCAGGTCCTTCAGTGTGCATTTCTCATTTTTCACGTTTTTTAGTGATTTCGTCATTTTTCAAGTCGTCAAGTGGATGTTTCTCATTTTCCATGATTTTCAGTTTCTTGCCATATTCCACGTCCTACAGTGGACATTTCTAATTTTCCACCTTTTTCAGTTTTCCTCGCCATATTTCACGTCCTAAAGTGTGTATTTCTCATTTTCCGTGATTTTCAGTTTTCTCGCCATATTCCAGGTCCTTCGTGTGCATTTCTCATTTTTCACGTTTTTTAGTGATTTCGTCATTTTTCAAGTCGTCAAGTGGATGTTTCTCATTTTCCATGATTTTCAGTTTTCTTGCCATATTCCACGTCCTACAGTGGACATTTCTAAATTTTCCACCTTTTTCAGTTTTCCTCGCCATATTCACGTCCTAAAGTGTGTATTTCTCATTTCCGTGATTTTCAGTTTTCTCGCCATATTCCAAGTCCTTCAGTGTGCATTTCTCATTTTCACGTTTTTTAGTGATTTCGTCATTTTTCAAGTCGTCAAGTGGATGTTTCTCATTTTCCATGATTTTCAGTTTTCTTGCCATATTCCACGTCCTACAGTGGACATTTCTAAATTTTCCACCTTTTTCAGTTTTCCTCGCCATATTTCACGTCCTAAAGTGTGTATTTCTCATTTTCCGTGATTTTCAGTTTTCTCGCCATATTCCAGGTCCTTCAGTGTGCATTTCTCATTTTTCACGTTTTTAGTGATTTCGTCATTTTTCAAGTCGTCAAGTGGATGTTTCTCATTTTCCATGATTTTCAGTTTTCTTGCCAT
>PDYJ01000102.1_pt1 | contig 14906 bp, 18 predicted proteins | sample 1430841 | NCBI WGS metagenome assembly PDYJ01 (sample SAMN07237672, study PRJNA390542) | Gut metagenome, whole genome shotgun sequencing project. | isolation source: fecal pellets | host: Mus musculus | place: USA: New York, NY | collected 2016-10 | reverse complement strand
CCAAATATCTCGCCGGTGTGCTTGACAGCAACGCATCTCGCAAGGGTGCCCGCTTTGTCCGCTTCTGCGATGCCTTCAACATTCCTCTGGTGACCCTCGTCGACGTCCCCGGCTTCCTCCCCGGTACCGGTCAGGAATACAACGGCGTGATCCTCCACGGCGCCAAGCTCTCTATGCCTACGGCGAGGCCACAGTGCCCAAGGTGACAGTCACACTGCGCAAGAGCTACGGCGGCAGCCACATCGTGATGTCATGCAAGCAGCTTCGCGGCGACATGAACTACGCATGGCCCACGGCAGAAAATCGCTGTTATGGGTGGCGCAGGCGCTGTTGAAGTGCTCTATGCCAAGGAAGCCAAGGCAGCTGAAGATCCCGCAAGGTGCTCCGCGAAAAAGGAAGACGAATACAACAAAGCTCTTCTGCAACCCTACAACGCCGCCCGCTACGGCTATATCGACGACGTCATCGAACCTCGCAACACCCGCTTCCGCATCATCCGCGCCCTGCAGCAGCTTGCGACCAAGAAGGTTGTCAACCCGGCCAAGAAACACGGCAACATACCTCTCTAAACCGCGAGGGAAGGTCACCCCAAACCGATAAAACAAACATCAGAAAAAGTTATGAAGAAAAGACTTTTAACGCTGTTGCTGGTGACTCTCGCCTGTGTCACGGCAGTGTCGGCCCAAGGTCGCCGCGGTCTGCGCCTCAACGAGGTGATGATCGCCAACGACTCCACAAGTGTGGTGGACGACTTCGGCCGTTACAGTGCCTGGGTTGAGCTTTACAACTCGACTTTCGCACCGCTGGAGATCTCAAGCGTCTTCATCACCAACGACCGCAGCAACAATACTCTCTATCCCGTGCCTTTAGGCGAACGTGAATACCGAGATTCCCGCCCGTCAGCATGTGCTGTTCTGGGCCGACGGAGAGCCCAACAAGGGAACTTTCCATCTGAATTTCACCTTCACTCCCGGCGAGGACAACTATCTTGCCATCTATGACGCCAACGGCCTGTCGCTCATCGACGAGATCGTGGTGCCCGGCAACCTGCTCCCCGGACAGTCATATGCCCGCAAGGCTGACGGCGAAGGCGGTATCAACAACCCTGAGGACTGGGAAGTGCGTGACGGCTCTGAAGCCAAGTATATCACGCCTTCAAGCAACAACATCATCAAGAGCACCAACAATAAGGTGGACAGCTTCGCTGAAAACGATCCCCACGGATTTGCGATGGCTGTGATGGCGATGTGCATCGTGTTCTCGGCGCTGCTCGTGCTTTCGATCTGCTTCTACATCATCAGCCGCATCGGAGCCTCTGTGTCGCGCTCGCGCAAGATCAAGGCTCTCAGCTCAGATGACGAAGAACTGGCAGACCACCATCACGAACAGGATTCAGGTGAGGTCATCGCCGCTATCTCCGGCAGCTCTCTCCGAGCATCTCGATGCTCATGATCGCGAAAGCACAGTGCTGACCATCAACAAGGTGCGTCGTGCCTATTCGCCCTGGAGCTCGAAGATCTACAATCTGCGCGAACTTCCCCGCAAATAATCGTGTCCACCTCATTAACACTTTCAACCATTGAAACACTATCACGACAATGAAAGAATATAAATATAGAATCAACGGTAACCCATACACCGTCAAAGTCGGCGACATCGACAACAATATCGCCAAGGTGGAGGTCAACGGTGTTCCCTATAAGGTGGAACTCGAAAAGACCGAAAAGCCTGTGACCATCGTAACCGCCCCGCGTCCATCGGCAGCTCCCCGCACAGAGAGCGGCGCCAAGGTGATCGCCAAACCCAAAGCCGCAGCCGCAGGCTACAGCGTCGAGGCTCCTCTGCCGGTGTGGTAGTTTCGGTCAACGTCAAAGTGGGAGATGTCGTCAAGGCATCTGACACTGTAGTTGTGCTTGAGGCTATGAAAATGGAAAATGCCATCCATGCAGGCCAGGACGGCACAGTTGCCTCGATCGCTGTCTCGGCAGGTGATTCCGTGCTCCAGGGTGCAGCCCTCATTACCCTCGAATAAAAAGAGTGAGTGTAGTCTTACAATCTGATTGAAAACCTCACTTCCAAGTAACAGCATCAATTATGTTTAGCGAATTCTTAACCCAAAACCTTCAGGAGTTCTGGCATCTGACAGGTTTCTACAACGCCACGTGGCAGCATCTGGTGATGCTGGTGGTGGGCTTGTTCTTCATCTGGCTTGCCATTAAGAAGAACTTCGAGCCCATGCTCCTCGTGCCTATAGGTTTCGGTATCCTTATCGGCAATGTGCCCTTCAACACTACCGCCGGTCTGGAAATCGGTATTTATGAAGAAGGCTCCGTGCTCAATATCCTCTACAACGGTGTGAGTGCAGGCTGGTATCCGCCTCTGATCTTCCTCGGCATCGGCGCCATGACCGACTTCTCGGCACTGATCGCCAATCCGAAGCTCATGCTCATCGGCGCTGCCGCGCAGTTCGGTATCTTCGGTGCCTACATGGTGGCTCTTCTTTTAGGCTTTGCTCCTGACCAGGCCGGTGCGATCGCCATCATCGGCGGTGCCGACGGTCCGACAGCAATCTTCCTTTCGTCGAAACTCGCTCCGAACCTAATGGGCGCCATTGCCGTGTCGGCTTACTCTTATATGGCTCTCGTGCCAGTGATCCAGCCGCCGCTGATGCGCTTGCTGACCACCAAGAACGAGCGTCTGATCAAGATGAAGCCCGCGCGTGCCGTGTCGCAGAACGAAAAGATCATTTTCCCGATCGTGGGTCTGATCCTCACCTGCTTCGTTGTGCCTTCGGGTCTGCCGCTGCTCGGCATGCTCTTCTTCGGCAACCTTCTGCGTGAGTGCGGTGTCACCAACCGTCTGGCCAAGACTGCCAGCAATGCCCTCACCGATATTGTCACCATCCTTCTGGGCATGACAGTCGGCGCATCGACCCAGGCGTCAGAGTTCCTGACTTCGGAGACTATCCGCATCTTCCTTCTTGGCTTCATGGCGTTTATCATCGCCTCGGCCAGCGGTGTGATCTTCGTCAAGCTCTTTAATCTGGTTCTTCCGAAGTCCAAGAAGATCAATCCGCTTATCGGCAACGCCGGCGTTTCGGCCGTTCCGATGTCGGCACGTATTTCAAACAACCTCGGTCTGGAATACGATCCGAGCAACTACCTGCTGATGCACGCTAATGGCCCGAACGTGGCCGGTGTGATCGGTTCGGCTGTGGCAGCCGGTGTGCTTCTCGGATTCCTTGCCTGATGATATCAGGATCTGAATATCCCTTATAAAAACGCAGGGGCATAAATTTTAGCTGAATAAAATGTTATGCCTCTGCGTTTTTTATGATTACTTTCCTGCGATAAGTTATTTGTAATAAGTAACTCTGAAAAATTAATTTATACTATATGCGGAATTTATTCAGAGGCAGAATCGAGGAATGAAGAGGGAGTTTATAGACATAAACGACCGATGAAGAACTTGATTCTGACCGGAATAAAACCGCAGAGAGTATAAAAGATCCTCCATAGGAGATACTAATGTACATTATATCGTTTAATTTTGAAGAGTTACTTAAAAATTGTTCCAGGAATCCGGCCCTGATTGAGAACCATTGTGGCGGCAGGGGTGTTTATAAAATAGAAATTCTCACATCCGTATGCGTTTGATTTCAACTGCAGACCTCTTTTTTCGCCAATGCGGCACAGTGCATAGTGAATCGGCAGGCCTGATTTAAACCGAACAATAAGGTCCGGAACATTTATCCATTCTTTCTGATTTATGGTAACACGAAAACTTATTGATGCTCTCTACCGGAAATATAATCGGCCTCCGGCGTCTACAGACGAGCTTAACTTTTCTCTGCTTTTTGACTATGCGCTGGAAAATCACGGCATAGTCATTGATGAGGATGACCTGTTTATCGGAAGCGTTGATCCGTCATCGCCGTTTGCCAGAATTCCGCTCAGGCATATACACGAGATATTTGAATTTGAAAACCAGATAGCGATCGTGTTGCGCAACTCGATTGTCTTTTCTGAGCAAGTCAGACTCTAAAGTGAATGTGCATCTGCGTATGGAAAAAACATCGGTCTGGTCGCGCATCAAAGATTCGTTGCTATATAGAGACTGACCGCCCGGCCGCTATTCTGTAATTACTTGTAATGATAAAGGATTCTTTCAACCGTGTGGCCCTTCTGACAGGGACTGAGGCTTTCGAGACTCTGGCCTCGCGCAGGGTCATAATCTTCGGCGTAGGCGGCGTGGGGAGCTGGACTGCCGAGACTCTGGTGCGCAGCGGTATAGCCCGGCTGACTATTGTCGATGCGGATACAGTGGCCGCCTCTAACATCAACCGTCAGCTGCCGGCCACGTCATCAACGGTAGGCCGTGTGAAAGTCGAGGTGATGAAGCAGCGTCTGCTTGACATCAACCCTGATGCCGAGATTGAAGCCATCCATGATTTTTATAACGCCGAAACCCAGTCGCGCTACGATCTCAGGGACTATGACTATGTCATAGATGCCATTGATTCGCTGGCTGACAAGGCTCTGCTCATTCTGAACGCAACGGCGGCAATGGCCGAGACGGCCAAAAGCTCCCGACCGGTGCACTTCTACTCATCGATGGGAGCGGCTCTCAAGCTTGACCCCTCGCGCATAGCCGTGGCTGAGTTCTGGAAAGTGAGAGGCTGCCCGCTTGCAGCGGCTTTAAGGCGCAAGTTTAAAAAAATCGGGTGTTTTTTCCTACCCGCAAGTTCCGCTGTGTCTATTCCGACGAACTGGTCGCAAATCATGCTGATGCGGTTATGCTCGCTGACCGGAGCGGGGCCATGACCTACGGAAAAGTGGCAGTCAACGGGGCTTTCATGCACATTACAGCTGTTTTCGGAATCACTCTTGCCTCTCTTGTCATCCGCGATGCCATCGGAAAGACTGTCTGAACGACTTGAGATGTACTTGTCAACCAAGCGCTAAGTCTCCTGTGATTAAGGAAATCTTTCATTATTGTAAATTTTGTTTTGATTCTGATAATTCCGACCTTTGCGCCCGAATTGTCAGTGCCGACAGGTCATTTGGCCTGCTGTTTTTTGCCTTAAATTCACGTTTTTGAAAAATCAATCATAATCCATGAAATAAAAACTTTAGAAATGGTAACAGCTATTGTCACGTTTTTTATCCTCGGCTATCTGTGCATCGCACTTGAGAGTGTGTTGAAGATCAACAAAGCCGTACCCGCACTGCTTATGTGTGTTATCTGCTGGACTCTCTACGCCTGCGGCGTGGGCGACAGCGCTGACTATTCCGGACGTCTGCTCCATCATCTCGGAGAAACCTGCGAGATTCTCTTCTTCCTCATGGGCGCCATGACCATCGTCGAGATCGTCGATGCCAACGGCGGATTCTACTTCGTTCATGACGCATTGGCCACCAAAAGTAAGAAAACACTTCTGTGGCGCATCACTGCCATGACCTTCATCCTCTCGGCCATACTTGACAATCTTACCACCTCGATCGTGATGATCATGGTGCTGCGCAAGCTGATCGAAGACCACAAAGACCGCATGATCTACGGCGGCATCATCATAATCGCGGCCAATGCCGGCGGAGCCTTCTCGCCGATCGGCGACGTTACCACCATCATGCTCTGGATCAAAGGCATGATCTCGACCGGCGGTGTGATCTCTCAGCTCATCATCCCCTCGATTGTCTCGGTTGTCGTCTCGGCTCTCTGCGTCTCGCTCTACCTCAAAGGCGAGGTCGTGGCTCCGAAACAGTCTGAAGCCAATGAAGTCAGGAATTCTCCGGCTGACCGCAAGATCATACTCATCTTCGGTGTGGGCGGCCTGATCTTCGTGCCTATCTTCAGAATGCTCACCGGTCTGCCCCCTTTCATGGGCATACTCCTCGCTCTCGGAGTGCTGTGGCTTGTAAGCGAATGGCGCTCCAACCGCTGCTCTATCCTGGCCGGTGACTCGCATCTGAAAGTGACAACTCTGCTTTCGCGCATTGACCTCGCCACCATCCTCTTCTTCCTCGGCATTCTCCTCGCAGTGGCCACCCTCCAGGAAACCGGAGTGCTCACCGCGTTCGGCCAGTGGCTCAATGAAGTCTCCAATGGCAACCACTATCTTGTGACCGGTGTCATCGGCGTGGTTTCAAGCATCGTCGACAACGTGCCCCTCGTGGCAGGCTGCATGGACATGTATGCCATCGCTCCGACCGGCGATTTTGCCTGCGACGGCCTGTTCTGGCAGCTGCTTGCCTACTGTGCCGGAGTAGGTGGCTCGATGCTCATCATCGGCTCGGCAGCCGGAGTCGTGGTCATGGGCCTCGAAAAAATCAGCTTCGGCTGGTATCTGCGCCGTTTCACCTGGATTGCCTTCGTCGGTTATATCGCAGGTATCGGAGCATATGCCCTCGAAACACTTTTCATGTAATTTTCAGCGGCATTTTCAGCTAAAAAGCTAAAATGTTTTGAAATACGAAAAAGAATTGCTAATTTTGCAGCGCAAATCCGTGAGGCGTCCGCCGGGACAGTCTGAAACAGGGCGTTTTTGCGGCCGTCTCACCAATCAATAACTTAAATATCAATAATCAAGAAACCAAAATGATCATCGTACAAGTAAAAGAAGGTGAAAACATCGAAAAGGCACTGAAGAAATTCAAGCGTAAATTTGAAAAGACCGGCATCGTTCGCGAGCTTCGTTCACGTCAGGCTTTCCAGAAGCCCTCTGTGACCAACCGTAAGAAAATGATGAAGGCTGTTTACGTCCAGCAGCTTCGTGCCAACGAAGAATAAGATTTTTCTGATTAGCACTCTACCTTTAGACAATCAACCGAAAGGAGGTCAGGAAAACACCCGGAAATCACCCGAATTTATTTGAAAGAAACATATTCAATGGCGGTGAAGATTGCAGACTGCAACTCTTCATCGCTATTGTTGTGACTTGAAACGTTATATAATATAATACACCTATATTAATATAGGTATTGATATAAGCATTACTCACCTCTGACATTCCGCCTGCTGATTATGTCGCGCATATTTCTACTGTTGGCCTGCCATCTGACACTGCTCCTTGCAGTGTCATGCTCACATGCAGGTGTGGAAAAGAATGCCATATATGACGGCGGCAGTTTCGAACTGTATCCAGACAGCATTGTCCGGGGCCACCGGATCTACACAGCCTCCGGCCTCAGGGCGGCTGAGTCAGGCAGGGCAGGGTGGGGCGATTCGCTTCACAGAACCGTGGCCTACAGTTCGGCCGGACGCATGGCCGATGCACTGTTTGCCGCCGCGCTCGCCGATACTTCGGCATTGACAGTGGCTGATGTCAGGCTGGCAGGGGCCTTTCTGCGGCCGGAGGAGTCAATGGCTGCGCTCAGAGCAGAGGTGGCCGACGGCTGTGTCCGCGGCCAGGATTTCCCGAAGGTTTCCGACATAGGCTGCTGGGCCATTGCCGCCTGGGAACTGTATTGTGTGACCGGCTCGCGCCAGTGGCTCAAAGAAGCCTATGACATACTGACCGCCTCAATCCGCAGGCAGTGGAAGCAACCCTCCGGAAGAATCGCCCCCCTGGTGTGCGGGCAGGTCGCACGGATTGACAATCCTGCGGACTATTATCCTGACTGGATGACGGCGATGGACCGCTACCAGACACTGGCTCTGGAGGTCAACGTCTCGCAGGCCACGGCCAGTTCTGTAGCGTCGCGTATGGCCGGAGAACTGAATCTCTATGCCGAGCATGAGCATCAGATCCAGTTTGCAGCCTTGCGTTCAGCGATCAATGACCGCCTGTGGATTCCCGACGGGCAGCGCTACGGACAGTATCTCTACGGAGTTTATTATCCGGTGTTGTCAGCCGTGTCTGACAGTCGTGCGAACGCGCTCTGCGTGCTCGACGGCATAGCCACAGCGGAGATGGCCGAGGACCTGGTCAGCGCCATGCCGGTCTATCGTGACGGAGTACCTGATGTCTGTCCGCAGATCAACCCGGCTGCCGGATCTTGCTCGCCGCTTACCCAGGCTCTTTTCACTCTTGCGGCCGCCAAGGTCCGCAACCCGCAGGCCTTTGTGCTTGGAGTGGCATCGCTTATGAACATGGCTGTTGACGGCAATCTAACTTCCGAGTGGCCGGCAGTGGTCTGCAAAGGCTTTTTCGGTATGGATTTCACTCCTGATGGCATTGACTTCCGACCGATAGTGCCGGTGGCATTCGCAGGAGACAAGACTCTGGGCGGTTTCCGTTATCGCGACGCGGTGTTTGACATCGTAATGCACGGCACGGGCGACCGTATCGCCACCTTTGCCGTCGACTCCGTATCGCTGGAGACCCCGCGTCTGCCGGCCTCTCTGGAGGGCCGTCACAGGGTGGACATCACCCTGTCAGGCAACGATCTGCCGGAGCCTGGTGTGAACATCGTCGAGCGCAGAGATCTGCTCCACGTCCCGCAGCTGAGGTGGAGTGATGACGGCAGGACTGTCGAGATAATGGATTTCGACCCTGAGATCCGCTACAGTCTTTTTGTGGATGGAGTAATGACCCAGGTGCTCGGCGCTGAGCGCTATTCGCTCCCTCCGTCCGAGCCTTCAGTCTCCGCGATCATGCCCTCGCTTCCGGGTGGGCTGACCGGATTTTCGCCGCCCGGCCATGTCTATGCTCCGGGTCAGTCGGAAATCACCGTACTCGCATCGTCAGTCATACCGCGTCGTCCGCCTCTGCATCTGATCAGAGACCGCCGGACTGCCGACGGCTATATCGAACTTGCCGCGCGCCACAACACCCGCATCACCTGCTATGCCAACGTCCCTGCCGCCGGTGACTACTTTCTGACCGTTGGCTACTCCAACGGTTCGCAGCGCGACGCGCTCCGCACTCTCAGCATCAACGGTCGCGATGTGGCCACTCTGGTCTGTCCCTCGTTCCATCATGACGACTGGGTGACCGTCAGACCGTCAAACACCGTGGTGGTCTCCCTGCAGGAAGGCCCCAACAAGATCGCGCTTACCTACATCAGCGGCACCATGCTGCTCAACAGAATAACATTACTGAAAAAGGTCCATTAGCCCGCGCTCCGTGGCTTCAACCGCATAAACAAGACATTTGATGAAAACAATCGGAATCATCTCTGACACCCATTCCTGCTGGGACGACCGCTATGCCGCCCATTTCAAAAACTGCGACGAGATATGGCACTGTGGCGATGTTGGTGACATCGGTGTGATACGCCGCCTCGAAGAGGTGGTGCCCGTGGTCAGGGCCGTGCGCGGCAACATTGACCACGGCGACGTCTGCCGCAGGTGTCGGGAAGTAGAGTGCTTTCAGATAGAGGGTGTCAATGTCTGGATGACCCATATCGGAGGCTATCCCGGACGCTACGCCCCCGGCGTGAAGCGTCAGCTCATAGAAAACCGCGTCAACCTCATGGTCTGCGGCCATTCCCACATCCTTAAAGTGATGCCCGACGCCGAACTCGGCCTGCTTCACGTCAACCCCGGTGCTGCCGGTTATCACGGATGGCAGAAAGAGCGCACGCTCGTGCGCCTGACCATCGACACCGGTTCGGTCACCGGCCTTGAAGTCATCGAGCTCGGCAAAGTCAAAATCTGATTCCGGTCAGCAATCCGGTGCGGGCCGCCGGAAATGACAGGCCTGCCTGCTCTGATCAGGATGAAAAAAAGCAGAGGAGTCTGTGTCGCGCTGAGGTGACACAGACTCCTCTCTGTTCCGGCATTGACCGCTCCGCTCAGGCGGAGGGAAGCCATATACGGATAATGGAATTGATGATTGCTAATTGTCGAGACGCTTGCGGTTTATTTCAGATTACCGCTGTTGGCCTGGTCGATCATCTCCTTGCTTGCGGTGATGAAGATTTCCACACGGCGGTTCTGCGCGCGTCCTTCGGCAGTAGAGTTTGATGCGATATAGTCCTGCATGGGCAGACCTTCGGCAGAAAGACGGTTGGCCTGCACACCGCTGTTGAGCAGATAGTTGCGCACGGCGTTCGCACGTCCGGTAGCCACACGCTCGTTCACGGCGAGAGTGCCGGTGTCATCGGTGTAGCCGTAGATCTGCACGTTTGTGCCGGGGTTGTTGATGAGCGAAGCGGCAAACTTGCTCAGATCAGTGCGCGCGTTGGCGCTGAGGGTTGTACCGTTGGTGGGGAAAAGGATTCCGCCGTTGAAAGTCACCTGGATTGCCTGGAGACCGTTTTCGTCAGTTACCTGCTTGATCTCGGCCTGCTTTGCGAGTTCGGCCTCAAGTTCGGCTTGCTGCTTGTCCATCTTCTTTCCGATGAGCACACCTGCGCCTGCGCCTACCGCAGCGCCTATAGCGGTACCGATGGCAGCGCCTTTACCGCCGCCGATGAGAGCTCCGAGGCCTGCTCCGAGAGCTGCACCGCCGCCGCCGCCGATGGCAGCGCCCTTGCCCGTATTGGACCATGAAGAACATCCCGTGGAGAGAAGCACGCAGAGTGCCATTGCAGGAATTCCTAATGCTTTTGCGAGTTTCATTGCTTTTAATGTTTTTAAGTTAACGTGTTAAATTCAGACGCAAAAATAGGAAATTCCCTCAACATATCCCAATAAAATCTATAATCGGGACTGTTTTATCACTTTCTTGCGTCTACATTAGATAATACGTCCGGCAGAGCGATAAAGTTTTTTGTCGGGACTGTGTTCTTTGACAAAAAATTCTTAATTTTGTCAGCAGTTATGGTTGACGTAAAATCCTTCCGTCGGCATAACTGACACCGGTCAGCTGACAGCTGCGCGTCTAAAACGAAGGTTAACCTTAAATTTTTCGCCTTGCGCGCTAATATCAGACCTATCACAACACCGGCGCGCGGGTGTCCGATTTTTTGGCTTTCTTATGTCAACGAAGCGTTTTTTCAGCCGGAAGCAACCTCATCTATCATGCCGGCGCGGCTGTGGCAGTCATGGGATGGGGTATCTCGTTCATTTCAACCAAAGTCCTCATGGACAACGGCCTTTCGCCGATCGAAGTCTACATCTATCGTTTCGCCCTTGCCTATCTGGCCCTGTTGCTCTTCTGCCACAAGCAGATCAGAAGCAACACATGGCGCCATGAACTCATATTCATACTTGCGGGCCTCTTCGGAGGGTCGATCTACTTTATCTCCGAGAACGTCGCCCTGCAGTACACCCTGGTCAGCAACGTCTCGCTAATCACATCTCTCTCTCCGCTTCTCACGGTGTTGCTCATTGGCTTCCTCTACCGCTCGGAACGTCCGGGCAAAGCCACCATTTTCGGATCGGCTATAGCCTTCGTCGGAGTGGGGCTTGTGATTTTCAACAGTAGCTTCGCTCTGAGCATCAACCCCCTCGGCGACCTCCTCGCCCTGCTCGCTGCCCTCTGCTGGGCCGTCTACAGCATCATCATCAAGCAGCTCACACCACTCTACAGCGCACTGTTCATCACCCGCAAGACTTTCTTCTACGGAGTCCTGACAGCCCTGCCCTTCCTGCTCATCGAGCCGCACGTCACCTCTCCAGCTGTGCTCATGCAGCCCAAACTGCTGCTCAACATTCTCTTCTTAGCCCTCTTCTGCTCTCTGTTCGCTTATCTGATGTGGGCAGTGATCAACGGCAAGATCGGAGCCGTCAAGGCCTCGAACTATATGTATTTCCAGCCCGTGGTCACCCTCGTCTTCTCCTTCCTGATTCTCGGCGAGAAGATCACGCTGATCGGAGTGACCGGCTGCGCCATGATTCTGCTCGGAGTTTGGCTGGCCGACTATCTGCAGAAGCGCGGATCGCGCGCCGCAACGCGCCACTGATCAGCCCCGTGCCTCACTCACAATAATGACAGAAATCAATAACCAATCACGCTATAACTTACTTATGAACAGACGAAACCTCCTCGCCACTCTTTTTGCCGGCGCGGCACTCGGTGCCGGAGCCGTCACCCCGATGTGGCTCCGAGATGTACGCATCTCGCCTGACGGTTCAAAAATCGCGTTCACCTACAAGGGTGACATCTTCACAGTCCCCGCCAAGGGCGGAGAAGCCACGCGCCTCACCGCCAATGAAGCCTACGAGGCCATGCCCGTATGGTCGCCCGACGGATCGAAGATCGCCTTCACCAGCGACCGCGAAGGAAATGCCGACATCTACATCATGGACTCCAGAGGCGGCGAAGCCACACGCCTGACTTTCAACTCTGTGGCTGAAACTCCCTGGGCCTTCACCCCCGACGGCTCAGCCGTAGTCTACTCGGCTTCAATCCAGGACGCTCCCGGATCGCTCCTCTTCCCCTCCTCATGGCAGACCGAGCTCTACAGTGTGCCCGTCAGCGGCGGACGCCCCATGCAGATCCTCTCAACTCCCGCCGAGGCCGTCAGCTATCTCCCTGACGGAAAATCATTCCTCTACATGGACCGCAAGGGACTTGAAGACGAATGGCGCAAGCACCACACCTCGTCAGTCACCCGCGATCTCTGGAAATACGATGCCGCAAGCGGACGCCACACCAACCTCACCGACCGTGCCGGTGAAGACCGCAACCCCGTGGTCAGCCCCGACGGCAAGACCGTATGGTTCCTCAGCGAGCGTGACGGAGGCAGCTTCAACGTCTACTCAGCACCCGTCGACGACCTCTCAAAGGCAAGCCGCCTGACAAACTTCACCACCCATCCCGTCCGCTTCCTCTCGCGCGGAGCCGACGGCACTCTGGCTTTCACCTATGACGGCGAGATCTACACCATGACCCCCGGAGCCAAACCCTCCAAGGTCAGGATCGACATCACGGCCGACCAGTCGGAGCCCCTCCGCATCCGCAACTTCAGCAGCGGTGCATCAGGTGCCGTTCCCTCGCCCGACGGCAAACAGGTGGCCTTCTCTAATCGCGGCGACATCTTCGTGACCTCCGTTGACTATCCCACCACCCGCCAGATCACATCAACCCCCGCCGCTGAAAACTTCATCTCCTGGGGCAGTGACAACCGCACCATTTACTACACCTCCGACCGCGACGGCCACCTTAATATATATAGCGCCAAGATCGGCCGCGACGACGACCCCAACTTCCCAACGCAACCCTCGTTGAAGAGACTGCAATCTTCCCCGCCGGTGACCGCACCGACCGTGCCAACCCCGTGATCTCGCCTGACGGCAAGCAGATGGCCTTCACCATCGACCGCCGCGACATCGCAGTGATGGACCTCGCCTCAAAGAAGGTGCGCAGACTCACCAAGGGCAACATCTGCAACGACCGTGACGGTATGCTCGACTACTCATGGTCGCCGGATGGAAAATGGCTCGTGGCCGTGGTCGACATGCACCGCCGCTCACCCTATTTCGACATCGCCATCATCAATGCCGCTGACGGCACAATCACCAACATCACCAACTCGGCCTACATGAACCAGTCGCCCCGCTGGGTGATGGGAGGCGATGCAATCCTCTTCCTCAGCGACCGCTACGGTATGCGCAGCCACGCTTCATGGGGATCGCAGTATGACGTGCTTCTGGCCTTCACAAACCAGGCCGCCTATGACCGCTTCCGCCTCTCGCCCGAAGACTTCCAGCTTCAGAAAGAGCTGAAAGCCTCGCGCGCCAAAGCCGCTGCCAAGCCCGCCGCCAAAGCCGACGGCAAGAAGAAAGCCGACTCAAAGGCCGACAAGGATAAAGCCGCCAAATCAGACAAAGACAAGGATTCAAAGATCATCAACGTCGAGCTCGACGGCATCACAGACCGCATAGTGCGCCTGACCCCATTCTCGGCATCCATGTCTGACGCCTATATCGACGACCAGGGCGAAACCCTCTGGTTCCTCGCCCAGGTTGACAACGGCTACGACCTCTGGAAGAAAGACCTCCGCAAAGGCACCGTGAGCCTCGCCTCCAAGCTCGGCGCACGCCCCACCGGCATGCAGCCCGCAGCTGCAGGCAAGACCCTCTTCCTCACCGGCGGCGGATCAATCCGCAAGATGAGCCTCCCCGGCGGAAAGATTGACGGCGTAAGCTTCTCGGCCACTCAGAAATTCGATGCCGCGGCCGAACGCGAATACATGTATGACTACATGCTCACCGAAGCCGAAAAAGCGCTTCTTCGGCACCGACATGAACGGCACCGACTGGAAAGCTATGGGCAAGGCCTACCGCAGGTTCCTCCCCCACATCAGCCACAACGCCGACTTCGCCGAACTCACAAGCGAGATCCTCGGCGAGATCAACGTCTCCCACTCCGGAGGCCGCTACTATCCGCAGGGCGCCCGCGAAGCCACTGCCTCGCTCGGCCTGCTCTATGACATGACCTATCCCGGACCCGGCCTCAAGGTGGGCGAAGTGCTCGCAGGCGGCCCATTCGGCCACGCCGACTCCTCGATGAAGCCCGGAGCCGTCATCACCGCCATCAACGGCACCGAGATCGGCTCGAAGACAGACCCCACCGTGATGCTCAACTCTCTGGCAGGCCGCAAGACCCTCGTGGCCTTCACCCTCCCCTCCGGCGAAAAGACCGAAGAAGTGGTGCTCCCGGTCAGAGCCTCGGTGATCAACGGCCTGCTCTATGACCGCTGGGTCAAACGCAACGCCCACCTGGTCGACTCGCTCTCTAACGGCCGTCTAGGCTACGTCCACATCAAGTCAATGAACGATGAAAGCTACCGCACCATCTATGCCGACATCCTCGGCAAATACAATGAGTGTGACGGCATAGTCATCGACACCCGCAACAACGGCGGCGGCCGCCTCCACGAAGACATCGAAGTGCTCTTCAGCGGCAAGAAATACCTCACCCAGGAAATCAAAGGCCAGCCCGTAGGCGAAATGCCCTCGCGCCGCTGGAACAAGCCTTCCATCATGCTCACCTGCGAGGCCAACTACTCCAACGCCCACGGCACCCCCTGGGTCTACCGCCACATGAAACTCGGAAAGGTGGTCGGTATGCC
>PDYJ01001287.1_pt1 | contig 14933 bp, 16 predicted proteins | sample 1430841 | NCBI WGS metagenome assembly PDYJ01 (sample SAMN07237672, study PRJNA390542) | Gut metagenome, whole genome shotgun sequencing project. | isolation source: fecal pellets | host: Mus musculus | place: USA: New York, NY | collected 2016-10 | reverse complement strand
ACGACCCGAAAGAGTACACACCGACACATGGCGCATCATCGGAAGCGATAATATTTTCACTTTCGACTATGCGAAAATGGTGCAGTCGTTTGAGGCGATACACGGATTTATGCCCGGCAAGGAGAATCCGGCGGGGCATATCTCCATAAGTTTTTGACAATGCCGACGCTCCTCTGCTTACCGATGAATTCATGCACAGCTCGCCAAAGAATATCTGGACGGAATGGGATTCAAGACACACAATACCTTATCGTGCGTCATCTTGAAACCGGACATCCGCATTTCCACATAGTCTATAACCGTGTGATCTTCATGGCAAAGCCGTCAACGAGCGAAATAATTACAAGCGGAGCGACAAGGTTGTCAAGGCTCTGAAAGACAAAATATGGTCTTACCTATTCGCCCCTCAAGGAGAAATACGAGCAGAAAAAGCCCGTGTTCAAGACCAAGATTTCGCTGCGATATATGGCTGCAAGTCATGGGATGAGTTCTGCCGCGTCTTGCCTGTGCCGGAATTGACGTGAAATTTCACGATGACCACAACACCGGCGAGCATATCGGTGTGAAATTTTCCGATGGCGATATTACGATGAACGGTTCCAAAATCGACCGGGCTTTCACGTATCGACGACTGAACAATCTCTTTGAGTTCAACCGCAAGCACGTGCATCAGCAGTCTGATAATGCGCCTATACAGCCCAACGTAACCGTGGAATATGCTCCGTCTCAAAAGTCCTCTCTTATCGGGGACATGGTGGAAACCACAGTCGGGGCAATCGGAAATCTGTTTACTCTCGGTCCCGCTTCGACCCGGAGGAACAGGCGTTCCAGAACGAAATCAAGAAAGAGGAAGCCAAACGTAAACGCAAATCAAGAAAAATCTGAACATGTCAAAACTCTACGATAACGTCAAAAAACAAGGAGAGCAGATTGACGACCTGCAAAAGAAAGTAACCAGCCACGGCACCCGAATCGAGACTCTGGAAACTCAGGCTATGGCGACACCTCCGTCAGTGCAGCCGGTAAATCAGAAGCCGATAACCGTGAAACTGCCGGATGACATCGCCACTAACAAAAGCATCAGCAAAATGCTTGACGAGAAGTTGCCTGCATCTTCAACTGATGACACCATAAAAAAGATGCTTGAACTGTTACCGGACAGCCTCGCCAAGGTGTCGCCAAGATACTGGCGGACAACATTGATGGGAAAGTAAAAGATTCCCTGTACGATGGCTTCCGCAAAGAGTTCGCCGCAGAGCGCAGAGACCTCTACAATGTGGTCAGCGACCTGCGTTACAAGGCGCAATCACTTATAACGGGTCAATGGTGGCATGCTACTCCGCATTGGGTTTATTGCAATCTTCGCCATTCTTCTTCTCGCAGCCGGCGGTTTCGGCTACGGATTCTTCCATCAGCTTAACGAAAACTCCAAACTGAAAAATGTCGAATGGCTCTACCGCTATGAGCGAGGCCTCAACCGCGACCTAAATGTCGTGATGCATCGTGAGCGCCAGATGCTCCACGGCACCACTCACGAAGTAGATAGTTTGAAATCTCTGATTCGCCACCACGAACAACGACCAACGCCGATACCACCTTCATCTATTTTTACCCATCCAATCTTTAATCCCAGCCATGCCACCGTCAGCTTCCTAAGTTAACGGTGGCATTTCCTTTTTTCATCAACAAGATTGAACAAATTTCACAGCAAACAAGACTACTACATCGCAAAAAAATCGTAAAATTTGCATTAGATTAAGGATAATCTTTCCTCAATCTCATGGCAAAGTATGGCAACACAGAGCGAAGCAGCATTGGAACAAGGGCTTATCAGAACCCTGCAAAATATGAGCTACGAGTTTGTGCAGATTGACGAGGAAACCAATCTGCACAATAACTTTAAGCGTCAACTCGAAATCCACAATCAAAAAGCATTGGGTCAAGTCAGCAGAACCGAATTGACCGATAAGGAGTTCGAGCGCGTAATGATTCATTTGGCCGGAGGCACACGTTTTGAGAAGGCCAAGAAGCTCCGCAATCTCTTTGCTCTTGACCTTGACGACGGCCAACGTGTTTGGCTTGAATTTCTGAACACACAGAAATGGTGTCAGAACGAATTTCAAGTGTCGAACCAAATCACAGTCGAGGGTCGGAGAAAATGCCGTTACGATGTCACCATACTCATCAATGGCTTGCCTCTTGTTCAGATTGAGCTGAAACGCCGTGGCGTGGAACTGAAGGAAGCCTATAATCAGATACAGCGTTATCACAAGACCTCTTTCCACGGCCTGTTTGACTACATACAGATTTTCGTAATCTCCAACGGTGTTAACACCCGCTACTTTGCAACAATCCCAATCAAGGCTACAAATTCACTTTCAATTGGACGGACATTAAAAACCATCCGTTCAACGACCTCGGACTGTTTGCCGCAGAGTTTTTCGACAAATGCACTCTCGGCAAACTCATAAGCAAGTATATCGTTCTTCACGAAACCGACAAATACCTGATGGTCTTGCGCCCGTATCAGTATTATGCGGTCGAGAAGATAATCGAGCGTGTCAACAACTCCACGAAGAACGGCTATATATGGCACACCACAGGCGCGGGCAAGACCCTTACCTCGTTCAAAGCTGCACAGCTTGTGGCCGAACTTCCCGAAGTTGACAAGGTTATGTTTGTTGTTGACCGCCACGACCTCGACACGCAGACCCAGGAAGAATATGAAGCCTTTGAGAAAGGAGCGGTAGACCATACGGACGATACCTCCGAACTTATCAAGCGTCTCAACGGCAACAGCAAAATCATCATCACCACGATTCAAAAACTGAATGCGGCAGTAAGCAAGGAGCATTACAGCCGCCAAATCGAGGCTATGCGCGACAAGCGCGTGATAATGATTTTCGATGAGTGCCACCGCAGCCAGTTCGGTGAAAGCCACAAAAATATCGTTAAGTTCTTCCGAAACTCACAACTGTTCGGCTTCACCGGCACACCCATATTCGAGCAGAACCATATCAACAAACGCACTACAGGCGAGATTTTCAATGATTGCCTCCATACATATTTAATAAAGGATGCCATTGCTGACGAAAACGTCCTCGGCTTCCTTGTGGAATATGTAACAGGCAATGTCGCCCCCGCGAATGAGCACAGGAAACCCTGCGCAAAACTGAGATTGCAAAATATATCCTGAATAACTTCGACCGTTCAACTTTGAACGGCGAATTTGATGCGTTGTTTGCAGTTTCGAGCGTTCCCGAATTGATTCAGTATTACAAGATTTCAAATCTCTCAATCCGAAAATCAATATCGGGGCAGTGTTCACATACGGACAGAACGTGTCGCAAGACGACAATAAGACCGGCGACAACGACGGCTTCGAGTCGAATAACGTCCATGCCGATGAGCTGCAACTCATCATGGACGATTATACAAAATGTTCGACACGCAATTCTCCATTGACACGTTCCGCGCTTATTACGATGATATAAACCGCCGTCTGCGCAAGAAACATCCCGACCCTCGGCCTCTCGACCTTTGTATGGTTGTCGCATGTTCCTTACAGGCTTCGACTCCAAGAAGCTTAACACTCTCTATATCGACAAAAACCTCGAATACCACGGCTTGTTACAGGCGTTTCAGCCGTACCAACCGCGTATTGAACGAGAAGAAACGCTTCGGCAAAATCGTTTTGCTTCCGCGACCTCAAAGAGCGTGTGGACGAAAGCCTCCGACTTTTCAGCAACGAGGAGCATACTATCCCATCGGGCGTGATTCGACCGCCCTACACGGAGGTACGCACCGCTTACAACGATGCGGCATTGGCTCTAAAAGCCAAATGCCCGACCGTCCAATCTGTTGACCTGCTCAAAAGCGAACCCGACAAATTGGAGTTTATCAAGTTGTTCCGCGAAATTATCAAGATTCACTCCGAAATAAAGGTTTACGAGGAATATACCGAGAACGACCCGGAGTTTGTTCTGAGCGAACAAGCCTACAACGATTATCTGAGCAAATATCTCGACATCGTTATGCCCGTAACACCCGACCCGGACGAGCGCAACCCGACACACCCGGAGTCAGCGAGCCGCAGGTACCTTACGGCACGAGCAAACTCCCGACGATATAGACTTCTACCTCGAACTGCTCCACAGTGATGTTTATCAATGTGGCGTATATTCTTGCACTTATCGCCGACCTTGAACCTTCAGCCGAGGATTACGAGGCGAAGCGCAAGAACATCATCGACACGATGATTCGCGACTCGGAGATGCGTTCCAAAGCACATCTTATCGATGGCTTTATCCGCAAGAACGTTGACGAGGACGCAGCCAACTTCGAGCGTCTGAAAGCCGACGGCACAATCGACTTGGAGAGCCGTCTGCGCAATTACATCTCCGATGAACGCAACGCCGCCATCGAATCTCTCTCGCAATCCGAGGACATACCTCTCGAAGTCCTCGACACTTACCTGCGTGAGTACGACTACTGCAAAAGTCGAAACCCGAAATCATCGAGTCGGCTTTGAAAGAAAAGCATCTCGGACTTCTCAAAACCCGCCGCGCCTTGAAACGCATCGTTGCGGCTCTTACCAACATTATCAAAACATTTACTTGGGATTGACCCACTCTACAATATGAGCGAAGAACTTCAACAGCAACTCCGTGCGCAACTCTGGAATGTCGCCAACACCCTGCGAGGCAATATGTCGGCAGGTGATTTTATGTATTTCTCTCTCGGCTTCATTTTCTACAAATACCTTTCTGAGAAAATAGAGAAGGCGGTTGACACCGCCTTATCGACGACGGCATTACTTTCAAGGAACTTTGGCAGTCTACCGATGAAGATGCCGAGGAACTGAAAGCCGAGGTGCGCAATCAGTGTATGGATTCTATCGGCTACTTCATTGAGCCGGAGTTCTTGTTTTCCTCAATCATTGCGTCAATCAAGATTGGCGAGAATATTCTCCCCAAACTTGAAACGCTCGCTCAAACAGATTGAGGATAGTAACGCTCGGACACGACAGCGAGGAAGATTTTGGCGGTCTGTTCTCCGACATCGACCTCAACTCGCCGAAACTCGGCAAGAGTTCCGATGATAAAAATTCGCTCGTTTCATCGGTGCTTCTCGCCTTGATGAAATCAAGTTCGGCTCGGAAGCCGCTGAAGAAATTGATATTCTCGGCGATGCCTACGAATATATGATTGCCCAATTTGCCGCCGGTGCGGGCAAAAAGGCCGGCGATTCTACACTCCGCAAGAGGTCAGTCAGATTCTCGCCGACATCGTAACCACCGGCAAGACCCGACTACGCAATGTCTACGACCCGACCTGCGGCTCCGGCTCGCTGCTTATCCGCGCAGCTCGCGAGGGTAAGGCCGAGGACATCTTCGGTCAGGAGAAAGAATCCGACTACCTACAACTTGTGCCGCATGAACATGCTGCTCCACGGCATCAAGTTCAAGAATTTCTCAATCGCCAACGGCGACACGCTCGAACATGACGAGTTTCCCGACCGCACAGCCGATACCGCTTTGATGCTGTCGTGGCTAACCCTCCGTTCTCGCAGACTTGGAGTGCCGCTCCGAAGTTCCTCACAGGCGACGACCGTTTCAGCAAAATAGGAGTCCTTGCCACGAAGTCGAAAGCCGACTTCGCGTTTATCCTCCACATGGTCTACCACCTCAACGATGGCGGCACAATGGCATGTGTCGCTCCGCACGGTGTTCTGTTCCGTGGCAACGCGAGGGAACTATCCGCTGTTGGCTCATCGAGAAGCGCAACTACATTGACGCTATCATCGGCCTACCGGCAACATCTTCTACGGCACTTCCATACCCACCTGCATAATCGTGGTGAAGAAAATGCCGCAAGGCCGACGACAATATTCTGTTCATTGATGCAAGCCGCGAATTTGAGAAAATCAAAACTCAGAACAAGCTGCGTCAGGAACACATCGACAAAATCGTCAGCAACTACCGCGAGCGCAAAGAGATAGAGCGTTACAGCCATCTCGCCACCCTTGACGAGATAGCCGAGAACGACTACAACCTCAATATTCCCCGATACGTTGACACTTTCGAGGAAGAAGAACCTATCGACATCAAGGCGTTATGGCTGAAATCAAGGAGCTTGAAGCCAAACGCGCCGAACTTGACAGCGAAATCGAAGTATACCTCCGTGAACTCGGCATCATCGAAAACGACTAATCGCTATGCAACCAATAAAACAGATAAAGTCCTCAATGTGCCAACTCTGAGATTCCCCGGCTTCACCGAAGAATGGCAAAAGTCCGCACTTGGCGATATATGCACTGTTCAAATGTGCAAAAGAATATTTGCACACCAAACAAGTGAAGTCGGAGATGTCCCTTTTTATAAAATAGGGACAATAGGTGGTATTCCCGATAGTTACATTTCAAAAGAACTTTTTTGATGAATACCGATGCAAGTACAAACTATCCACAACAAGGAGAGGTTATGATTACTTGTGCGGGTACAGTTGGGAAAGCTATTCCATTTGATGGCGCAGATTCTTATTTCCAAGATAGTAATATCGTATGGTTGAGTAACCCAACCGATAAGATAAACAACAAATTCCTGTATTATATAATTTCACGGGTAGATTGGTCTCGTCTCAATTCAACAACCATAACTCGGATTTATAATGACGATTTACGGAAGTTAGGAATCTCCTATCCAAATAGAACTGAGCAGAAAAAAATCGCGGATTTTCTTTCGCTCCTTGACGATCGAATAGCGTTGCAAAGCAAGTTGATTGAGGATTTGAAAAAATTAAAGTCGGCAATTACGGAGCTGCTGTTCAACAATGATGCTTCGAAAGTTCGGTTGGGAACATTGATAAAGCAGGTTTCGGCAAGGAATCGCGATGGCCTCATTAACATTGTTATGTCTGTGAGCAATAAACACGGCTTTATTGCTCAGTCAGAACAATTTGAAGACCGTACCGTGGCAAGCGAAGATACCACCAATTACAAAGTTATCAAGTCTGGAATATTTGCGTATAACCCTGCACGAATCAATGTGGGGTCAATCGCACAATACAAAGGCGATGAAACCTGCATCGTTAGCCTATGTACTTATGCTTCAAATGTGGCGTGGATGTTGTCGGCGATTATCTTCGAACACTTCTTTTCGACGAAATACTTCTTCAAAGAAATGGATAAACGATTGGAGGGTAGTGTTAGGCAATGCCTTTCATTTGAAGCCTTGTGCAATATCCCTATTCCGTTACCGTCTATAGAGCAACAACATTGCACGGCAACTATCATCGGAGGCATATCAAAAATGATAGCCGCCGAGTCGAAAATACTTCAAGCCTATACGAAACAGAAGAATTATTTGCTGTCAACGATGTTTATATAACATTGCGAAAGCAAAAAGGATTTCTGTTTAATGAGCAGTTCCAATAATTGCAGTTCATTCGCAGCTTATCGTCGGCCTTATCCAACAATTGTGCGATATTCCTTTGAACCTCAATGCTCGGACAATAAAACTGCATTGGCTCAACCATTGAAATATAATGTCGATTGTGCCCTAATGGGGTAAGTCCCATCCATTGGAGCTGCTCAAAAATGAAACGAAGATTGACTCCACATTTAGTCGTCAGTATTTTTATGGCAGAGGATTTTACCTTGAAAGGAAATGTAATAAATTTCATATCAAGAGTAAAATCGTCAAGAATGATACAATTGCCCTTATCATAAACGCCAAAGTTTTCAGAGGTATAGCCAAGTATAAGAGATTTGTTCGCTGTCAGTACCGGCGTTTGTGTCTTGTCAGAACTATACTCGTAATCTTCCACGATATATTTTGTAGGTTGCTCGTATAGAAGCAATTCTGCACCGCTTTTGGTATGAGTAGGTGCGTTTTTCAAGCGTTGGAAGATATTAGCTCTAATTGCCGACATTGTGGTGGCAGAATCCTTAATGGACGGAATTATAGATAAGGTTACGGCACATACTCAGAACATTTCCATAGGTGATTGCCTTGATTGTTATAGTTCGACCTTACAAGAGGGTGAGACAGAAGAACAAGGTAAATATCCTGTGTATGGCGCTAATGGCGTTTGCGGCTATCTTGATTATGCTACCATTTCAGCTCCGGCTATCCTGGTTGTAAAAGATGGTTCGGGCGTGGGAAATGTATTGTATACTAATGGCGATTGCTCGGTAGTAGGCACTTTGAATTACTTGCAACCAAAGAAAGGTGTGTCGGCGAAATTTTTATACTTCGTATTGAAAAGATTTAATTTTCAGCCGTATAAAACTGGTATGGCTATACCGCACATTTATTTTAAGGCATATTCTAAGGCCCGCATATTCTGTCCCGAATATGAAGAACAATCGAGAACAGCGGCATCCCTATCTCGCATAGAGGATAAAATTGCACTTGAAGAAAGGTTACTCTCTTTGATACAAGAGCAAAAGCAATATCTACTGTCAGCGATGTTTATATGAACAGCGCGGAAAGCAAAGATTGTTTTGCCTTGTTCAGTTTTACCAGATAATCGGTTTCGATGGAAAATTTAGTTCTCAATCTTTTCACCACACCAACGAGATATAATTGAGTTTTCAAGTCGGGCAATTCAACTTCCACATTTTTAATATCACCGTAATGCAGGTGAATAATCGTTGAGCCTTTGGCATATTTGCTCAACTTGTTTCGATAGATTGCGTTGATAATTAAACTGATATACTCGGCACTATGCTCTTGGGATATATGAATGCCGAACATATCTCCTCCCAATACTATGCCTCGTTCAATCGCACTTGGCGCAATAAAGAGAGTAAGCATCAACTGTGGTTGATGCAGGGAATAACAGGTCGTTATCTTCGCTTAGTGTAAGTCTATCGACCTTATCTGTATGGCTCACAACATTATCTATAATTGCATCATACGTTGTGAACAATTCCCCGTAGATAATACATCTCTTCCCATCTTCGGTTAAGTCTTCTTTGGAAAGATTCATTACCGAAAATGCTTCTCCTAATTCCGTTAGGCTATATTTTTTCTTCTCAACTCCACCCCAATGCTTAACCACAATTCCGTCCATTAAGGATTTTAAGTGGTCAATCAACTTGCTTTGCAACGCTATTCGCTCGTCAAGGAAAAGAAAATCCGGATTTTTCTGCTCAGTTCTATTTGGTAGGAGATTCCTAACTTCCGTAAATCGTCATTATAAATCCGAGTTATGGTTGTTGAATTGAGACGAGACCAATCTACCCGTGAAATTATATAATACAGGAATTTGTTGTTTATCTTATCGTTGGGTTACTCAACCATACGATATTACTATCTTGGAAATAAGAATCTGCGCCATCAAATGGAATAGCTTTCCCAACTGTACCCGCACAAGTAATCATAACCTCTCCTTGTTGTGGATAGTTTACTTGCATCGGTATTCATCAAAAGTTCTTTTGAAATGTAACTATCGGAATACCACCTATTGTCCCTATTTTAAAAAAGGACATCTCCGACTTCACTTGTTTGTGTGCAAATATTCTTTTGCACATTTGAACAGTGCATATATCGCCAAGTGCGGACTTTTGCCATTCTTCGTGAAGCCGGGAATCTCAGAGTTGGCACATTGAGGACTTTATCTGTTTTATTGGTTGCCATAGCGATTAGTCGTTTTCGATGATGCCGAGTTCACGGAGGTATACTTCGATTTCGCTGTCAAGTTCGGCGCGTTTGGCTTCAAGCTCCTTGATTTCAGCCATAACCGCCTTGATGTCGATAGGTTCTTCTTCCTCGAAAGTGTCAACGTATCGGGGAATATTGAGGTTGTAGTCGTTCTCGGCTATCTCGTCAAGGGTGGCGAGATGGCTGTAACGCTCTATCTCTTTGCGCTCGCGGTAGGTGCTGACGATTTTGTCGATGTGTTCCTGACGCAGCTTGTTCTGAGTTTTGATTTTCTCAAATTCGCGGCTTGCATCAATGAACAGAATATTGTCGTCGGCCTTGCGGCATTTCTTCACCACGATTATGCAGGTGGTATGGAAGTGCCGTAGAAGATGTTGGCCGGTAGGCCGATGATAGCGTCAATGTAGTTGCGCTTCTCGATGAGCCAACAGCGGATAGTTCCCTCGGCGTTGCCACGGAACAGAACACCGTGCGGAGCGACACATGCCATTGTGCCGCCATCGTTGAGGTGGTAGACCATGTGGAGGATAAACGCGAAGTCGGCTTTCGACTTCGGTGCAAGGACTCCTATTTTGCTGAAACGGTCGTCGCCTGTGAGGAACTTCGGAGCGGCACTCCAAGTCTGCGAGAACGGAGGGTTAGCCACGACAGCATCAAAGCCGGTATCGGCTGTGCGGTCGGGAAACTCGTCATGTTCGAGCGTGTCGCCGTTGGCGATTGAGAAATTCTTGAACTTGATGCCGTGGAGCAGCATGTTCATGCGGCACAAGTTGTAGGTAGTCGGATTCTTCTCCTGACCGAAGATGTCCTCGGCCTTACCCTCGCGAGCTGCGCGGAAGCAGCGAGCCGGAGCCGCAGGTCGGGTCGTAGACATTGCGTAGTCGGGTCTTGCCGGTGGTTACGATGTCGGCGAGAATCTGACTGACCTCTTGCGGAGTGTAGAACTCGCCGGCCTTTTTGCCCGCACCGGCGGCAAATTGGGCAATCATATATTCGTAGGCATCGCCGAGAATATCAATTTCTTCAGCGGCTTCCGAGCCGAACTTGATTTCATCAAGGGCGAGAAGCACCGATGAAACGAGCGAATTTTTATCATCGGAACTCTTGCCGAGTTTCGGCGAGTTGAGGTCGATGTCGGAGAACAGACCGCCAAAATCTTCCTCGCTGTCGTGTCCGAGCGTACTATCCTCAATCTGTTTGAGCGAGCGTTCAAGTTTGGGGAGAATATTCTCGCCAATCTTGATTGACGCAATGATTGAGGAAAACAAGAACTCCGGCTCAATGAAGTAGCCGATAGAATCCATACACTGATTGCGCACCTCGGCTTTCAGTTCCTCGGCATCTTCATCGGTAGACTGCCAAAGTTCCTTGAAAGTAATGCCGTCGTCGATAAGGGCGGTGTCAACCGCCTTCTCTATTTTCTCAGAAAGGTATTTGTAGAAAATGAAGCCGAGAGAGAAATACATAAAATCACCTGCCGACATATTGCCTCGCAGGGTGTTGGCGACATTCCAGAGTTGCGCACGGAGTTGCTGTTGAAGTTCTTCGCTCATATTGTAGTGGGTCAATCCCAAGTAAATGTTTTGATAATGTTGGTAAGAGCCGCAACGATGCGTTTCAAGGCGCGGCGGGTTTTGAGAAGTCCGAGATGCTTTTCTTTCAAAGCCGACTCGATGATTTCGGGTTTCGACTTTTGCAGGTAGTCGTACTCACGCAGGTAAGTGTCGAGGACTTCGAGAGGTATGTCCTCGGATTGCGAGAGAGATTCGATGGCGGCGTTGCGTTCATCGGAGATGTAATTGCGCAGACGGCTCTCCAAGTCGATTGTGCCGTCGGCTTTCAGACGCTCGAAGTTGGCTGCGTCCTCGTCAACGTTCTTGCGGATAAAGCCATCGATAAGATGTGCTTTGGAACGCATCTCCGAGTCGCGAATCATCGTGTCGATGATGTTCTTGCGCTTCGCCTCGTAATCCTCGGCTGAAGGTTCAAGGTCGGCGATAAGTGCAAGAATATACGCCACATTGATAACATCACTGTGGAGCAGTTCGAGGTAGAAGTCTATATCGTCGGGAGTTTGCTCGGTGCCGTAAGGTACCTGCGGCTCGCTGACTCCGGGTGTGTCGGGTTGCGGCTCGTCCGGGTCGGGTGTTACGGGCATAACGATGTCGAGATATTTGCTCAGATAATCGTTGTAGGCTTGTTCGCTCAGAACAAACTCCGGGTCGTTCTCGGTATATTCCTCGTAAACCTTTATTTCGGAGTGAATCTTGATAATTTCGCGGAACAACTTGATAAACTCCAATTTGTCGGGTTCGCTTTTGAGCAGGTCAACAGATTGGACGGTCGGGCATTTGGCTTTTAGAGCCAATGCCGCATCGTTGTAAGCGGTGCGTACCTCCGTGTAGGGCGGTCGAATCACGCCCGATGGGATAGTATGCTCCTCGTTGCTGAAAAGTCGGAGGCTTTCGTCCACACGCTCTTTGAGGTCGCGGAAGCAAACGATTTTGCCGAAGCGTTTCTTCTCGTTCAATACGCGGTTGGTACGGCTGAACGCCTGTAACAAGCCGTGGTATTCGAGGTTTTTGTCGATATAGAGAGTGTTAAGCTTCTTGGAGTCGAAGCCTGTAAGGAACATGCCGACAACCATACAAAGGTCGAGAGGCCGAGGGTCGGGATGTTTCTTGCGCAGACGGCGGTTTATATCATCGTAATAAGCGCGGAACGTGTCAATGGAGAATTGCGTGTCGAACATTTTGTTATAATCGTCCATGATGAGTTGCAGCTCATCGGCATGGACGTTATTCGACTCGAAGCCGTCGTTGTCGCCGGTCTTATTGTCGTCTTGCGACACGTTCTGTCCGTATGTGAACACTGCCCCGATATTGATTTTCGGATTGAGAGATTTGAAAATCTTGTAATACTGAATCAATTCGGGAACGCTCGAAACTGCAAACAACGCATCAAATTCGCCGTTCAAAGTTGAACGGTCGAAGTTATTCAGGATATATTTTGCAATCTCAGTTTTGCGCAGGGTTTCCTGTGCCTCATTCGCGGGGGCGACATTGCCTGTTACATATTCCACAAGGAAGCCGAGGACGTTTTCGTCAGCAATGGCATCCTTTATTAAATATGTATGGAGGCAATCATTGAAAATCTCGCCTGTAGTGCGTTTGTTGATATGGTTCTGCTCGAATATGGGTGTGCCGGTGAAGCCGAACAGTTGTGAGTTTCGGAAGAACTTAACGATATTTTTGTGGCTTTCACCGAACTGGCTGGTGGCACTCATCGAAAATCATTATCACGCGCTTGTCGCGCATAGCCTCGATTTGGCGGCTGTAATGCTCCTTGCTTACTGCCGCATTCAGTTTTTGAATCGTGGTGATGATGATTTTGCTGTTGCCGTTGAGACGCTTGATAAGTTCGGAGGTATCGTCCGTATGGTCTACCGCTCCTTTCTCAAAGGCTTCATATTCTTCCTGGGTCTGCGTGTCGAGGTCGTGGCGGTCAACAACAAACATAACCTTGTCAACTTCGGGAAGTTCGGCCACAAGCTGTGCAGCTTTGAACGAGGTAAGGGTCTTGCCCGCGCCTGTGGTGTGCCATATATAGCCGTTCTTCGTGGAGTTGTTGACACGCTCGATTATCTTCTCGACCGCATAATACTGATACGGGCGCAAGACCATCAGGTATTTGTCGGTTTCGTGAAGAACGATATACTTGCTTATGAGTTTGCCGAGAGTGCATTTGTCGAAAAACTCTGCGGCAAACAGTCCGAGGTCGTTGAACGGATGGTTTTTAATGTCCGTCCAATTGAAAGTGAATTTGTAGCCTTGATTGGGATTGTTGGCAAAGTAGCGGGTGTTAACACCGTTGGAGATTACGAAAATCTGTATGTAGTCAAACAGGCCGTGGAAAGAGGTCTTGTGATAACGCTGTATCTGATTATAGGCTTCCTTCAGTTCCACGCCACGGCGTTTCAGCTCAATCTGAACAAGAGGCAAGCCATTGATGAGTATGGTGACATCGTAACGGCATTTTTCCGACCCTCGACTGTGATTTGGTTCGACACTTGAAATTCGTTCTGACACCATTTCTGTGTGTTCAGAAATTCAAGCCAAACACGTTGGCCGTCGTCAAGGTCAAGAGCAAAGAGATTGCGGAGCTTCTTGGCCTTCTCAAAACGTGTGCCTCCGGCCAAATGAATCATTACGCGCTCGAACTCCTTATCGGTCAATTCGGTTCTGCTGACTTGACCCAATGCTTTTTGATTGTGGATTTCGAGTTGACGCTTAAAGTTATTGTGCAGATTGGTTTCCTCGTCAATCTGCACAAACTCGTAGCTCATATTTTGCAGGGTTCTGATAAGCCCTTGTTCCAATGCTGCTTCGCTCTGTGTTGCCATACTTTGCCATGAGATTGAGGAAAGATATCCTTAATCTAATGCAAATTTACGATTTTTTTGCGATGTAGTAGTCTTGTTTGCTGTGAAATTTGTTCAATCTTGTTGATGAAAAAAGGAAATGCCACCGTTAACTTAGGAAGCTGACGGTGGCATGGCTGGGATTAAAGATTGGATGGGTAAAAATAGATGAAGGTGGTATCGGCGTTGGTTCGTTGTTCGTGGTGGCGAATCAGAGATTTCAAACTATCTACTTCGTGAGTGGTGCCGTGGAGCATCTGGCGCTCACGATGCATCACGACATTTAGGTCGCGGTTGAGGCCTCGCTCATAGCGGTAGAGCCATTCGACATTTTTCAGTTTGGAGTTTTCGTTAAGCTGATGGAAGAATCCGTAGCCGAAACCGCCGGCTGCGAGAAGAAGAATGGCGAAGATTGCATAAACCCAATGCGGAGTAGCATGCCACCATTGACCCGTTATAAGTGATTGCGCCTTGTAACGCAGGTCGCTGACCACATTGTAGAGGTCTCTGCGCTCTGCGGCGAACTCTTTGCGGAAGCCATCGTACAGGGAATCTTTTACTTTCCCATCAATGTTGTCCGCCAGTATCTTGGCGACACCTTTGGGAGGCTGTCCGGTAACAGTTCAAGCATCTTTTTTATGGTGTCATCAGTTGAAGATGCAGGCAACTTCTCGTCAAGCATTTTGCTGATGCTTTTGTTAGTGGCGATGTCATCCGGCAGTTTCACGGTTATCGGCTTCTGATTTACCGGCTGCACTGACGGAGGTGTCGCCATAGCCTGAGTTTCCAGAGTCTCGATTCGGGTGCCGTGGCTGGTTACTTTCTTTTGCAGGTCGTCAATCTGCT
>PDYJ01002752.1_pt1 | contig 14971 bp, 23 predicted proteins | sample 1430841 | NCBI WGS metagenome assembly PDYJ01 (sample SAMN07237672, study PRJNA390542) | Gut metagenome, whole genome shotgun sequencing project. | isolation source: fecal pellets | host: Mus musculus | place: USA: New York, NY | collected 2016-10 | reverse complement strand
GAATAATCTCCCCGACACTTGCCAATATGACGCTTGACGGATTGCAAAAAGTCCTTGCAGAGAAATACAAGAGAGAACCATTAAAGGGCAACACTACTCTCCAATGGTGAACCTTGTTCGTTACGCTGATGACTTCATCATCACCTGCGAGAACAGAGAGACCCTTGAAAAAGAAATCAAGCCACTTGTTTCCGATTTTATGGCAGAGAGAGGTCTGACCCTCTCAGAAGAAAAGACGGTAATCACTAATGTGAACGATGGTTTTGATTTTCTTGGTTTCAATATACGCAAATACGGCAACGAAGTTTTGACAAAGCCGACTAAAGAAGCCGAGAAACGTTTTATGGAGAATATCCGTAAGATAATCAAAGGCAACAAAGGTTGCAAGCAGGAGTCGTTAATCAGAATGTTAAACGCCAGAATCCGAGGATGGGGAAACTATTATCGGCATGGCGCAACCCGAGATTCATTTCATCGTGTTGACCATGAGATATTCCTTTCCCTATGGCAATGGGCTAAACGTCGCCACTCCAAAAAGGGGAAGCGTTGGATTAAAGACCGTTATTGGCATAATATCCGAGGAAATAACTGGACATTCGCCTCAAAGTTCAAGAAAGCAAACGGCAAGGAAGACCAACTGACATTGTTGACTCTGACTTCGGCATGTGCCTATATCCCCTATAAACAGATAAAGGGAGATGTAAACCCGTTTGACCCTGAATGGAGACTCTATCTCAATCAAAGAGTTAAGGCGGATATGCTTGTATCACTTAAAGGACGGAAATCACTGCTTTACCTATGGGAAAAGCAGAAAAGAGTCTGTCCGATATGTGGTGAACCGATTGACACGCATAAGGCATGGAACGTGATGGAAACAACACGTGACGGCAAGAAATGTAACTTATTGGTTCATGATGAATGTTTCAAACTTAACCGTAAACAAAATGTCAACAAGAAGTAATTTGAGCCGGTCTCTGCATACAAGCAGAGGCTTAGAAGAGCTTGAGCCGTATGAGGGGAAACTCTCACGTACGGTTCTTAGGGGGAAGAGGGCAGCAATGCCCTTGACCTACCCGATCGCCCGAGTGATTTGGAGCAGCGCAATGGTCGAGGTGTCCGTGCCGGCAACGAGATTGCCAAACTCTACGCCGACAACAAAGTGGACGTAATCATCTATGCAGTAGAAAAATCTCTGGATTCCTACAAGTTCAATCTTCTCACTGCAAGGCACTTTCATTGCCCAGTTGAAGTCCGGCGCACTCGGAGCCAGAACCATTGACGAGGGTGCTATGGATGAAAATCAGGCATGAATTTCTCCGAATATATGGCTATCCTCTCCGGCAATACAGACCTGTTGGATAAAGCCAAGTTGGAGAAGCGTATCGCGTCACTGGAGAGTGAGCGAAATCTTTGGCAAGGGTCGTGCTGATGCCGAGTTCCGTCTGAGTACCATTACCCATGATATTCAGAACAACGAGGCGGCTATGGAGCGGATGAAAGCAGACTATGAAAAATATTCTGCCGTAGTCCAGCGAGATAAGGACGGCAACCCGTCAACAATCTCACTGTTGATGGCTGCAAATTCAAGGACGAGCAGAATATGGGAGTCCACCTACAGGGCTGGCACAACGACGACACCACGGTCAATACATCCGTCGGAGAGTCTATGGCTTCCCAATCTCCATAATATCAGAGCACACCTGATTGATGGCAGGGAGGGAGTGCAGAACCGATTCGTTGTCGAAGGCTCATACAAATACAAGTACAACAACGGCTTCATTGCCATGAGCGACACTCACGCCGCCTGTATGAACTTCGTCAATGCACTAGAGAAAATCCCCGGCATAGTTGAGCAATACGAGGAACGCACTGCCAAACTCAAAGCCGATGTTCCACTTGGAAGGCATTGTCGCCAACAATGGGGCAAGGAGGAAGAGTTGAAGCAGCTCAAATCCGAACTCGCCGCCTCGACCGCAAGATAACTGCGGAACTGAAACCCAGCGATGCTGAGGAAGCCGCCCGTGCCAAAGTAGTCACGCCGACAAAAGGCAACGGAGAACTCGATGAACCTGCCCGTCTCAGAGTCAGGACTCCAAGAAGTCAATGGTAGCAGAGCCGCCAACCATATACAAAGAACGGGAACCGTTAAGTTCCCGCATCATAATTGGTGGTTGTGGCGTAACTCCCCCCGGAGGTTTCCGAGCCGCCGGCCCGAAATTGTAGATTTAGAGCAAGTAGTGATTCGTCATTGCTTGCTCTTTTTCTTTTTGCCGAAGCCTTTCTCAATTCCATGCTTACTCATCCAGACGTATAGCGTTTTGCGTGATACCTCAAGCATATTGGCGGCTTTGGCAACATTGCCATTTGTTTGTTTAAGGGCAAGTCTTACGTTGCTTTTCTGTTCTCTCTCGTTATCGGTCAAATCGAAATGAGGTAGGATTCTGATTGCCTCCTCCGGTATTCTTTTCCCCGGAGTGATATTTATCGCATCCTTTATTGTTTTGAACAGCTCACGGATATTTCTTGTCCAGACATGATTCATTATGGCTTGTATTGCCTTATTGGAAAGGGATTTTATTTCCTTACCCTGAGACATACAGTAATGTTCGGTCAACTCTCTTGCCAATGTTGGTATATCATCATGAAACTCATGCAAGGAGGGCATTGTCAGTGTGTTCCTGCTTATGACTTGTATGAGATTCCGTGATATTGTCTCATTTTCCACACCCTCTTCAAATGACTGACGCATCGAACAAACTATCACTCCAGTAAAAACAGCCCTGCCTTTGCCGTCAGACATCGTGTATTTGCCACTTTTGAAAATATCAGCCAAACCTCCTGTGCCTCAATATCAAGATGGTCAATCTCATGGAAATATAGCGTGCCGTGGTCGGCATTTTCCATAATCGCATTGATATTGTTGGTGAAAAATCCTTTGTCTTTCTCATCCCACAACAGTTGATGATGGCGTTCAGGCAGCTTGCAATTGACAAACACAAATGGAGCCATATTGCGGTCGCTATGCAAATGCCCGATTTGTGCTACCGTATATTTTGCAGTACCTTGTGCACCTATTATCAGTACGATATTATTTCCGGATTCCTCCCGATACCGGCGCACTCGCTGAAATTCACTTTGAAGATTGCTGAACCACTTGGCAGGAGAGCGGTCTGAGAACATGGCATGTAATGGTATGGTTAGGTCATCAACCTCTGACTTTGATTTGGTGAACAGATGATTTTTGCCTACATCCCAGATATGCGCCATCACAACAGAACTCGGATTTTGAGCGGCACAGATTGACTGAACACATCCGGGAGTATTCCGTGCGAGATCAAGTAGCGATTTCACCTCTGGATTAAGGCTGGTGTAATAGGCGAGCACGATTGAATATCTTCCTGTCAATATTGCCTGTTTTGCAGTTTTGAGATCGGTGAACTCATCAACGCAATCATCTATGAGGGGCAATGACAGCCTCATCTTTTCAACTTCCTCGGTAGTTGGTCCGTATATCAAGGCTCTTGACACACGTTTTTCGGGGCTGAACACTGATTTTTTCAGACATTTTTTCAAAAAATTAAAATTTTCCAAAATGAGAAATTTGCTCAAACCATTAAAGGACGCTTATTTACGCTGTAATCAATGATTTCACAAATTTTTACCGACTGCAAAGGTAACACTTTTTCTTTAATAAGGTAACATTTTGGGTAACATAAATTTCAATGTAACACTTTTTGAGGTCTAAATCGGAGCGTGTCAGTTATATACCGTAAACAAAATGATGTGATTAAACATTTTATTTCATGCCGGGCAACAATGCCCATAAACAATGTTCAACCCTTAAAAATGATTTCACTATGTCTGATGAAATGACACCACCCGAGACAAATGCCCCGGACATGATGCCGGGGTTGAAAAACTTCTACATTGAGTGTGGAGGTAAACCGAAAAATAAGAGAGGAGGCGCCAATGATTGACGCATACTCAGAGACCAACTGGTTTCCGTAATCATCTCAGAAACCAAGAAACTTCCCTGCGTTTCGGTGAATTTGCCGATAAGGTTACGTCGTTCTGCACCTGAAGACTGGACCGTAAACAGTGCTGAACTCATAAAGCTCAAAAGCACACTTGAACTGTATAAGATGACATATACAGGTGTATCAGATGCTGTGTCATCATCGGCGTGACAGTGACCTTCATCAAATTCGTGACTACTTCTCAATCTCCATTCTCCCTTTATCAGATATGTATTCGCGCAAAGCAGATACGGATCACTCAGCTTCCCAAAACTCATCATCGCAGAATGTGCAGAAATCGAACTCATCGAATCCAATTGAATTTATTCATGGTTGTGCTTTCAAATTATTCCCCAACTCAGCAAGTCCCGTGTTCGTGAAAGGTCAATGATTTCTGGCACAAACATCACAGACAGGCAGATGCACAATAATTTCGCCAACATAAAGAGTCGTCAGAATGGAGACCACGCCCAGTTTATGAAGCGGTGGTACACAAGTTTCAATGAAGAACTTGTGAAAAATCTCGCATCTCAGATGACCGCAGATCTGTGAAATCATAATCATATAAATACACGTCAACTATGAAAAATATTTCCAAAAACAATTGGGCACTATGGCTGTTAATGGCATCGGTGTTCATGATGATGGCTCTTGCCGCCAGAGAAGTGGCCGTTGAAAAAGGCTTTGAGCCACTCTATGTCAATGTGGTATTCGTTTCAACGTTTTCGATTCTCATCGCACTTACGCAATTATATTGATATATTGACACCTATTCTCGATTGGGCTTTCAAGAGAATGGGGCTTCAAGGCAAAGACGAAATTGAATCAAAAGCAAAGAATAACGATAATCTCGTCATTAACTATGCTACAACCCGAGATAAGACACTTAAAAAGCAGGAACAGCGCATTCTTGCAATCGAGAAGAAAGTTATAACTTATGTAGGAGATGTGATGTCTCCATATCTTTCTAAAGGCGACTTGTCGATTCTCATAGAGAATGTGATCAACTTTATCCACTTGAACTTCGCACCGAATTTCGATGCTTCCGCTTCAGTGAAAACATCTCGTGTTCTCACAACAGCAGACCTTATGCACTTTGGTTGGAACATAGCCAAGCCTTTCCGCAAATCTGGAGCACACACAGCATTATTTCTCAAACAGGTATTTGCTGATGCCTTCCGCAATACCGAGTTGCAGACCATCGAACGCAAGTTGAGAAATAACCCAATGGCAGGCACTATAAAAATCAATCCTGATATATGTGGATGCAAAGGGTCAGAAGATGTTCAGAAAGAGGGTAACCGAGCAACCTCAAAAATCAAAAGTCCAAATCTCAATCTGTCTCTGCGAAAGAAAGTGCTCTCGCTGATATGGCCGATGAGGATGTTCTCAAGCCATACGAATTTGGGGACAATATTGTAGATGATGAGGATGCCGCATGATATTTACCTGAAAAGTCGGTTTGTGGTGCAATAGTGACCGCTTTCACCATCAAAACACCTGCTATCTTTGCGGTGATTTTAACTAAGGTTGAAGTCACCGCTTTTACCATGACTCAGGATTTATTGTCTTTCGACCAACTGCCGGGTGCAGTGATGTCGCTGACAGCCCTTGTCAGGAGCTGTCAAGAGAGGTCTGTGAGTTGCGAGGTCAACTCGCTGCCCTCAATGAGAATTCCAAACAGTCTGTAAATTTTATAGGGATAGACCATGCTTGCTCAATACTGGGCAAAGCCAAGTCTACCATTTATGCTCTTGCCCGTGAGGGTAAGTTACCGGCCTATAAGGATCCCGGCGACAAGGAATGGAAATTCATAGAAGATGAACTTGTCAATGTCGTCAAGGGAACAAGAGCGTTTCCAAAATCCAAGTTTTGAGGATATGGAAGCCAATCTAAGGAAAGGCACACGCCCAAGAAATGGGGCAAAATGAGAAAGACCGTCACCGGATGTCATTGTCCGATGACGGTCTTATTCATTATGATTACTGAGTTTATTTCAGTGAAATTGTTTTGGCGGCTGAACGCTTGTCTGGGTCTGTAACCTCCGCATATTTTTGTGTATTCTTCACGCTACGGTGTGTGAGCATCTTTGAGATTGTGTAGATGGGCACTCCGTTGTGCGAAGTAGAGTCGCATAGGTATGGCGGAAGCAGTGGAACGTGATTCGTCGTGTGATTCCGGCCTCGGCTATCCACGCTTTCAGCGGATAGTTTATCATCGAGCGTTTCAGCTCTTTGAATACCAATCCCTCAGTTCGTTCCCACAGAGTTCCAATGCCTCCTCCGTAATCGGGAGATTGGCTTCCTCCTCGGTTTTCTCAGTGCGCAGACGCATCACATATCCGTCTTCAGCCTTGATGATATGCTCCCACGACAGTTGCTGAATGTCGCTGATGCGAAGTCCGTCAGGCAGGAGAATAAGGCGGCCGTTTAGCACCTCATGCTTACAAGGAGTAGCGCCAACTTCTTCACTCATCGAGAGACAGGAATTCAATCTTTGTATCCTTCCATTCTATTTTGGTCAGATAGTCGTTGATGTTCTCGCGGAGCAGTTTCTCCTGATAGGCTTCTTTCAGAAGGGCACGGAATGTTGACCAGTACCGGCAATGAGTTGTGAGCGAGTGTTCCCTTACGGTCATCACGTCTTCCCCCTTCAAGGAGGTATTTTGGAATCTTTGCAGAAATCCTCAGTCACTTCACCGAGGAGACATTTACCCCGGCAGAAGTCGGAGAAGTGTTCATAGACCACTTTCCATTTCTGATGCTTCTTGTAGCATTTTTTGCGGAAGTAGTCCAAGAAGTCCATGCGCATCTTCTCCTTGTCGAGAAACCCGAATGTTCATTGAGCAGTTGCTCGAAGCGGCGGCAGCGAATAGCCTCCGCTTTTTCCTCCATTGAGGCGTTGAACTCACGCTCACGGGCGGACTGAGGGTTGGCGTACAGATAGATGCCCAGTCCCTCACGACGGCTGAGGCGGTTGGTGTGAGGGTTGCGGATGGGCGGATAGAAGTCAAGGTAGAGCGATAGGCGTCCACCCGAGATTTCCTTACGACGAAGGAATACTTTAGTGCAGGTATCCATTTTTGTATTTTGTTTGAGTTAATTTTCTGTTGCAAAGGTAGATGGTGTTTGAATGGTGAAAACGCTCACCATCCCGTCACAATCGCCGATTTCAACTAAATCGACGGTGGAGCAAGCAAATCGTCCAATTCTTTGCGCGATATGTATGTGAATTTGCCTTTCTTTGTGCGAGGTATGTTGTGGTACTTCAGATAATGGTGAAGTTGGTCGCGAGTAAGCCCAAACTTTTCCATTGCTTCAGCATAGGTGTAGTATTTTGGCGAGTCATCGACCTCAATACCCTTTGCTTTGTCGAAATGGAGTTTGGAGTAGAAAGTTGCTCCTTTCTCTTTCTTCTTGGGAATTCCTTCTTTTGATACCACATTGTAGATTGCTGAGAGGGTCATCCCGAATTTCTCTTGAATCTCCGCGGCAGTGTACCACTCAGTGATGTCTTCCGATGGTTTCTTTTTCGTAAAGTACCGATCGACATGTTCTTTGCTCCAAGAGTCTTGCCACGATTCTGCGTCTTAGGCCATTTTTCACGGTGGCTATCTCATAGAGAGCCGAATTAGAAATGCCATATTTATCCTGCACCTCCTTTGAGGTGTAGAATCAGATATGGGATTTCTTTGTGTACGGCACGGAATATAGGCATCTATTGTAGGAGGTGTTTCAAAAAGTTCCTCCACATCTTTTTTCGGATTAAGGTCTTACCACGCAATCTCAATTTTTTTATGACTCCAGAAGTAATATAGTTGTAGATACTCGCCGACTCATACCTAATAGGCGGGAAAGTTCAATTGGTGTCATGAACTCTACTCCTGAATATCTTTGCGTGGTTTATTGAATACGTGCATACTCATCCTTGAACTGTTGCAGTTTTGCCTGTCGTTTTCTTTCCTTATAGGCAAGACTTGAACAGCGGTGGCTGCAATAGGCTGTTGCAGTAGTACGCGCCACAAACTGGCTGCCACACCACTCACATACCTTTTCGATTTTTAGATTACTGCTCATGTGCTTTTTTCTAATAGTTTCGCCAATAATTTCGCCAAAAGTGTCTAACCACGTCTATCAGCGTCTAACAGCGTCTAAATCGTCCGCGACCTCTCTGACGGAAATCCCGATAGCACGGCGTGATACAATCAGGATACAAATACAAGCCAAAAAGCAGTCAGAAACCGTTAGAAACGAGCAGTACGGGCAAAAGAAAAGCGCCTCGTAAGAGACGCTTTACTAATGGTTTGTGATGATTTGTGATGGTTTGTGACTATTCTGTCATTTTCCGATGCAGTGCATAGAACTATTTGTCGCTCAAAGGATTGCGGTGCTTCCGTTACAAAACCGCTATTCGGGTGCTATCCTCGGCCAATCTACTTTCAAAAATCCACTTCTCAGACCCCTCACGGGTCCGCTTCTTTGTGGGTACAAAATTAACGATTTTCAGCGGGTTTATCAAGTCCGTCAGTGATAAAGTCCGTTATTGGATAGACAATCTGCGAGCTGTCAGTTTTATCTTTCAAAAGTCGCTTGTCAATCTTTCCGGGATTATGCATGACATCATTTTCAACTTCATTGAAGTTCAATGTCAGGACGTGGTCAAGTACACAGTAACCGGAAATGCCAAGCTCGTTGACATTCGGAAGCCAAACTTCTGCTTCTAAGTCGCAGGTTTTCAATTTTTCTATAAGTTCTGATACTTTCATAATTCTTCTTTGTGAGGGAATCCGACCGGAATCAAGCTGTCCGACCGAAAATCTTAAAATTCCGGTCGGATTACATATTATTCGGTCGGATGGGATATGTTTTCGGTCGAATCCGACCGAAGTTTCCATTTCAGTCCATCACGACTTATCAGACTCTCATTATCCATTTCGACCAAAAGTCTCCCTACAAAACGAAGTTGTTGCTCGCGTGTCTTATGAACCGGTAGGACATCTTTAAGGTAGTCATATACAACATCCCTCATTGCACCTTCTATTCCAGCATGTTTGAGAAGTTGAAGAACCATCTGTTTTAGTTTCTCTTTTTCCAACCCTTTCGCCTTTGTGTAACCCGGAAGTTGTTTAGAGGCTTTGGCTACCCCAATTGATATGGTGTAGTTGGGGGCTTCGCCTTCAATCAAACCTCGTTTCAGCAAGTCTTGCGCGATTTCCTCGTCTATGCGATGTCCTTTCTGTATGGCGTCTAGAGAGATGCAGTCGTGGAGTGTGAGGCTATCATTCTCTTTGAGCAGTTTGGTGTAACGCTCGTTGATAGCATTGCCGTAGATACGCACCGCGACCTCTTTTTTCTCGTTATCAATCTCATAATCGGGCATCGGGAAGCGGCGTTCCATCTGATTGGTGAACATCTTTTTTATACCACGGCTTACGGTGTCAATCATATTGAAATGCACCATTGCCTTGCAAAGACAAGCATTGCGGAAGAAGCGCTGTGGTCCTTGAGTCTCAAGTGCATTCTCCAATGTTCCCGGAATGAATGTACCTCCATTGGCATAATAGAGGAACCCCGGATTCTCAACAAGGTTGATACGCTGTTGCAAAGTATAATCTTCATGGGCTATGCAATTATGTAGAGCTTCGCGAATAGTGTAGTCGTCATACTGCTTCATTGTATCGGGAAACAGTGTGCCGCCCGGCATCTCTCGCAAGGTCAGGTTGTGAATCTTTGCAAGAATCTCATCAACAGTCAGAATGAACGGCACTGAGAAATGCTCATAGTCAACAACCTCCTGCTTTGAGTCGCGTAAAGTCCAAGTCACCTCGGCAACGGCCGGACGGAGTTTGCTGTCGCTGAACATCTTGCCAAGAAGAATGATTGCAGCCCGGCGCAATTTGCCGTTGACCATCAACTCACATTTGCTGAGAAATTCTTCGTCAGTCCACTTATTGACCTCCTCGACCGGAATACGGTTATGTACCTTCTTGAACATCTTCCGAGCCTTGGCGATGGCAACTTCATCAAGGTCATCAAGCGTCGCATCCGGAACAATCTCAGCCGACCAGTCCGGAGCCGGAGCCTGTCCGCGAATCTCATCCATTTTGGATTGATTCATTGGTTTGATGCTCTCTCCATCACGACAATATGCAATCCCTTTCCAAGTCATCACGATATTGCGTGGTGAGGCCGGAATTTTGAACATAAGAATTCGTTTGCCATCAACCTCAATCGGAATAATCTCCCGAAAAGTCAATCTATCGGCAGTATGCTGAGAGAAATCATGCTTCAGATTATTCAGAGCTTGCTCGCCATCCTTATAAGATGTGCCGACAATCGTGCTTTTCTTCTCGTCGTAGCCAAAAATCAGCCACGCGAAATCCACCCCACGCAGATTCGCCTCGTTACTCAACGCCGAGAAATACTCGCCGAGGTCATCGAAGTCGAAGCTGCGCTCCGCCTTTTTGAACTCCACCACCTCACTCTCCTTATGCTGAATCAGTGAGTGAAACAGGTCTATATATTGGTTGTTCTCAGTCATAATTCTTAAATTTCTTTTTTTATTTCCCACCAGCCGTTGCGGCGACCGTTGCGGCGTGTGAGGATGCCTTTTTCGACGAGGGCGGAGTTTATTGATTTGACTGTTCTTTCCGATTTGCCGATAATTGCAGCCATCTCATTTTGCGTCATCATCGGATTCGTCTCAATGCAACGTAATACGGCAGCTTCTTCCAAAGTGCAATTCAAAGTGCAAATTCTGCTCTTTGAATCGTTTTTATTTCCACTCTAAATTTGGGTTGTAACGTTGAAACATTTCAATCATGAGTTTATAATCATCTTCCTTCATAGTTGCAGGATAGTGTGGGTTGCTATTAAACCATAAAAGATTACGCAAAAAACCAATCAAGTGTTCTACTTCCATCTTACATCCATAGTATCTATGATGTTTTCTCAATATGCGAACCCCTTCTAGTTCCCTTTTGTGAATTTGACAATTGGAAATAAAATCTTCTTCTTTCCATGCCTTTGATTCTTCAAAGAAATCAAGAACAGTCAGACTACGAAATGTCAAACTTGATATATTCATAACAATGTTACAGAGTCCAATTGGATTCGTTTTCAAATTTACCCGATGGTTGAACCTTGACTCTGATGTCAAGCATCTGTGTACTGAATTCGGGGTCGATGTTGTGGCACTGCTCCTTAACAATGCCACGGCGAGCTATGGCCGGTTGGAGACAGTATGTGTCGAAGTCGTCAAAGTTGACATCTTCTATGGATCGCCAGTGAGGAAAAAGAAGTTTCATCGCAGCGGTAGCTATCTTCTTTACTGCCTTGAAGTCTCGCATGTCGGCTTTCTTGTCGTATACAACAAGGTCATCGAACAAGAGGCCATATGAATTTTCAGTGCGGAGAGCGTGGAGAATTTCGGAGAAATACTCAACATTGATAGTCCAACCTTTGTATATCATGCTCTTGTTAATGCGCGGTAGATACCACCCCTCAATGAAGCAATGGAAGCGGTCAAGGAGAGCAGACTCACGGAAATAAACCGGGAGAGCATCGAAGTAGCGAGGACTCTGAGGCAAACGATTTGATGTGAGTTGGATGTTGCCCATAAGCATGAGACCACACTCCGAGGTGAACTCGTTGTTGTCAATGGTGGTCTTGCCGGTTTCAAGATAAGATTTGAGGGCGGCTTGAATTTCAGAAGGTTCTTGGAAGGTGATAGTCTGTATTTCATCAAACACGGTGAAATCGTGATTTTTGATGATTCCGTTCTGCTGCTTTTGCTTATCGTAGAACAGCTTGGCACGGGTGACTTTACCTCCGCTGACAAGCCAACCATATTTGGAGAGATTGCCAAACACATAGCTCTTGCCGGTACCTTTCGGAGCAAGCTCTACAACATTTAAGCGAGGCTCTACAAAGATGAAGAGCCGTGTAAGAAATTCAAGTTTCTGATGCATATTCTCGAAAGAGTCTGCATCATACTCCATAGCCGAAAGGAGCAAGTCAATCCATTCATCGGTAGTGAATGATTGACGCGCCTCCCTAAGATATGCCACGTCTACTGACTTGTAGGGCTTGAAAGGTTTGTAATCAACCATTTCGACGTGGTTCTTCTTACCGTCATCATCAGGCATCAAACAAAGTTTGATTATCCCCCAACGCTCACCGTCTACAAGCGTACCTGTGTGCTGATTGTAGACGTATTCGGGGATAATCCCCTCGTTCAGTTTTATGCCGAGGTCGGGAATGGCGAACCGACGAACACCCTTAACAAGGTCTATATAGACGATGAAGCGCACCAAAAGAGTAAGGGAGTCTCCTCGGCCAATTTTATTTTAACCTCGCTGGCTTCCTTAGGAATAACCATGTCAAGGAACGCAGTCAATTTACCTCGGTCAATTGAGCCATCGGGGTTAAGATATTTCTTTAAAAGAAAATCCTTAACAAAGGCCGGGAGGTTTCGACCGGCAAAAAGGCTGTCGGTTGAATTGGGGTCTTTATATATAGACATCGGAGCGAAATGCTGCCGAACTTTTTCAGAAATCACGTCACGCATACGGAGTGGTATTAGAAATCAAACAAATCTTCCTCCTCGGCCAAGGCTAAGTTTAAGATTGAAAAATTGGGATTTATCGGCAATCTTCAAAAGTATTGTCTGAGCCGAAGCATCAAGAGGTAAGTGCGGTGTAGAATATACATCGCCGGGCAGAGCATTGAGTTGATACTCGATGCCGTTGTATTCCACCATTGCGATTTGGTCAATGGGAATACCCTTGATTTTGAACTTCACAACGGGATTAGAGGCAGAGATTTCAAAATCTTCAATGGTCGCTGACCAGGTGGCGCGTTGGGTTGCGAAGATATGATAAATATTGGCACGAGCACTTCTTCGGGAGTACAACCTCCGTGGCAACCGCAGCCCTCATGAATCTTGGCGCATAGTGAGTTGTGACGCAGAGCGCACAAGGTTTTATTATCGTCCAAGATAATATAACGGCTGTCAATAGTAGGCTTTTTGGCTAAGGCCGTACGTCCTCCGTGGTCGGATTCAAGGCCTGGGAGGTTTAGGCCGGGCAAAAATTGACTGAGGAAAGAAAGGCCATGATCTGATACTATGGCTATTTTCTTGCCCGGGTTATTATTTAGGATTTTATTGATTGTATTGCGCACAAGAGCAAAATCATCAATGATATACTGAGGATATTGACGAGTTATATGTGAGTATTTGTCAAGGTCTCCTGACTTTGGCAAATCATCTTGTTGTGTAAGCAGCTGAAGCGACTTCTTGTTGATGTCGGTTTTTGTAGGAAGTTCAGAACGTGCGGCAAGTACTTCGTTAAGATAGTAATTGTCGTTATTCCGTTCTGAAATGATTTGCTGAATGAACGGAACCCAATCAAATCCGAGGCCGTCTATCCAAAAATAAACGTCAATGTCCTTACGACTGTGTAATAGAGTTCGTGTATTACTGAAAGAGTTATACCAAGAATAGAATGTTGCGGTGTCTTGATTATGAGAGCCAATGGACTCCTCGATATTAGGAGAGTACGAATTGGCGACTTTCGCCAATTTGTAATCATCAAAGTATGAAAGCAGCCATTTGCACTCAGTGTCTTTAACACCGAATGTTCTGCCGAGGTAATGATAGATGTCGGGATAAAGCTCCTTGATAGCATCTCTTTGGATGTAGCCTTTACCCAACCATTCAATCAGTAAGGCTTTTTCAGCGTTAGTTACTAATGAGAAGTAGCGAAGTGCGGTAGGATAACCGTGAGTCTGAGCTATTCCTATAAGTTTCTCAACAAGTTTCTTTTGTACGCAGTCGCTGAGGATAATGCCCTCTTTCCTGACAAAGGTAAGCACATCTCTACGCTCATCAATATATGCTTCCAGGTCTTTCAAATCAAAGATAGTGAGAAGCAACGACTGGGCAATGTCTGCGTTGGTATACCCTTTGATTTCTTTGAGTGCTGCACAGATATAGCCGGTGTCACAGAATTTTTCTACGTAGTATGAAAAAGCAGCCATCGGTCGAACGGCTCATTATTCTCGAACCAGGTTTTGATGAATACGTCGTGACCTGCAAGAGCGTGAATGTCGAATTTAGCGTTAAAGAATTTCTTGAAGTCGAATGAAATCGCATTGATTACTTTTGCGAGGGTTTCCCAATGAACCGATGTGGTACCCTCATGGGAAAGAAATTCGAGTTTCAAGCCCAAGCCTTGGGTGAGAAATTCGCGACAAGAATTGCATGTGATGAAGTCAAAAGCATTGTCTGGTTGGGCATATTCGGCAAAAGCAAAAATAGAGCGAGAGGTGCAGATGATATTAGGTTTCATCTGCTGGTCTCGCCATAGGCGCAACCATTCGTTTACGTTACGCACCACGCTATAATTCTGCTCTAATCCGTCAACTCCATAATCAGTGTTATTTGTCAAGATTAGCCGATAGTTAACTGGCGCTACTTGATTTTTGAATACCAAATATGGGTTTGTGAATCGGTGAAGAAACGCGACATTTTACCCTCCAAACCAACAATTGGAATATACACACGCTGCTTTGCGTCAAAAGCTAATTGGGAGGCTTCAATGGCTTTAATTGTTGAGATTAAAGCGTCAAATTCCTTTTTGGTATCGTTGTCGTAGAAACGAGCCAATTCAGAGAATGGGGCAATCACCAAATCAGTGGTCTCTTTTTCTCGAACTAGTGAGACAATCTTTTCAGAGAGTCTAACGTAGTTTATAAAATATCGGGGAAAGCAGGGTCAAGCCATTCGTTAACACTACTGAGTGCGATTCCATTATCCATAAGACGCTCAACAAAATCATAGCAGTCGTTGAAGCTGTCAAACAAAACGAACCTAACGGGAAAACGCCCGGCTGTAGCCGAGTTAATTCCCGAAATGGTTTTGTCCTCATTGATGCACTGCATAAGTGCGTCTAT
>PDYJ01002373.1_pt1 | contig 15014 bp, 13 predicted proteins | sample 1430841 | NCBI WGS metagenome assembly PDYJ01 (sample SAMN07237672, study PRJNA390542) | Gut metagenome, whole genome shotgun sequencing project. | isolation source: fecal pellets | host: Mus musculus | place: USA: New York, NY | collected 2016-10 | reverse complement strand
AGGCATGATTACCTGCTGGGGTTGACCATTGGCATTGAACTGGGTTGCTTGCAATGGTGGCTGAGGAGATGCCTGAGCAGCAATTCCCCCGGGCTGTACGCCCGCAGGAACCATGCCCGGGTCGGATTCGGCTATGGAGGGAGGATCTGAGATTATGGCCTGTGCGTATTCTCTGCCCGAGATGGCATTCTCAGCTGCCGATGGAGTCGACTCTGAAAGCCATTCACCGCAAAAGCGACATTTTACGGCAGAATTATTTATTTCTTCGCCACAGTAGGGGCACTTTTTCTTATTCATGGTAATCCTTTGAGAGTTAACGAAAAAAATGATTAGTTTTCAATGGACAAAAGTAATAACTTTCGCCTATATCATTTTGATTCATCTTGTACCATATAGATTCAAATCAGTTCAAATAGGTTCAAACTATTTTGCATGTGACTTGGTTTTGTTAATTTTGTAATGAAATTGATTATGACTCCTTAATTCGGCTATGAGAATAATGGCGAATATCAGGGCAGTAAACCAAACGAAATGCAAGATTCTCAATATTATTTAGAGTGTTTGCGTCAGGATCTTGAGCACAAGGTGGGTCGCACGATGAAAACACCGTCAGACTTCAATGTCTTGAATCTGGAGATACAGAGGGTGATGAAAGACTCACCGAGTACTTCAACCTTAAAACGGTTGTGGGCGTATGTGCCCGACTCTACCTCGCGCAGTATGACCACCCTTAATGTGTTGTCGCGGTTTCTCGGATATCGCGACTGGCAGCATTATATCGAAAACCTTATGAGGAGCAATCGCATAGAGAGTTCGTTTATAACATCGACAACGCTGCTGGCCGCAAACCTCGTACCGGGCGACATAGTGGAGTGTGAGTGGAATCCGGGTCGTCATTTGACAATGGAATTTCTCGGAGCCAACAGGTTCAGGGTGGTTTCGGCAAGAATGGCAAAACTTCAGGTTGGATACACGTTCACGTCCATGATTTTTTCGAAAGGTAATGCGTTTTTTGCATCTGATGTGATGAACGGGGAGATTGCGTTGGGGAACTATGTGGCGGCTGAAAAAACAGGGCTGACCGCCTTGCGCTACATACCTGTCACAAAGTGAGTATTAACCCGCGCGTTGTACACGGCACGTGTCAGCACGTGTCATAATCACAGGAAATTGCATATGATAAAAAAATTTGTTACTTTTGTCTGATTATGAACGACGAGTCAAGTTTTTTTAATTCCCATGATGAGCGCGTAAACGGATTTCAGTCAGATTCCGGATACCATTATTTCCGTAAGCTCTATGAGTCGGAGCATGGTTTCTGCCGTGTGTTCACCGCCCGACGGCACGGCCGTATATTCATTATCAAGGCTCTGCGCCAACAATATTTGCACGAACCCCTCGCCCGTACAGCTCTGCGTAAGGAATTTGACTGCGGAATAATGGTTGACAGCCCATTTGTGGCCCATACATACGATTTTGATACTTTGCCGGATCTCGGACCTGCAATTATTGCAGAATACTGTCCCGGGACAACATTGGCAGATATCATAGCCGCACGGCAGCCTCTGTCGGCGGCTGATATCGCGAGGATAATCGAATGTCTGGCGCAAGGTCTTGACGCAATACATTCGGCCGGGTTGATTCATCGTGATCTCAAGCCCGAAAACGTAATATGGATGCCACGGTCGCGCTCACTTAAGATTATTGATTTCGGGTTCAGCGACTCTGAGTCGTTTTATCTCCTCCACAACTCTGCAGGTACCGTGCGCTACACTCCACCTGAAAAGATTGAGGATGATTCGGGCGTTGATACCTATAACGACACATACGCCTTAGGATACTGCTGTCAGACCTGCTGCCGGTTGCACCGGTTAAGTGCCGTAAAGCTCTATTGCAGGTGTCACGCAAGCTTACCGGCAACACGCTCAAAAGCCCGCTTGAAGCCATAAACGAATACAAGGCTTTGACCGGTCGTTCATTCCTTAGACGCAAGCTCGTGTTTTTTGTCCCGGCAGGCATAGCGCTTATTGCTGCGGCACTTTATTTGATTATAAAACCAGGGGCGCATCAGCATGAAAATGACCTTATGCCATACGATACAATAGCCGTAATGCACGAAGATCCCAAAATGGTTGAAGAACATACCGAAACAATTCCGCCACACGAAGACCAACCGACGACAAGTAATGCAGTCCCCGATTACAAATCACAGAGAGCCGACAACCCAAACATGATATCGGGAATAATGGTGCCCCCGAGGAGCTGATCAAAGATGAATATGGCGTATGTATAGCCGAGGCAAAGTATGTTGCTCTGTTCAGTCAAAACAAGCTCGATAAGTATGTTGTACTGACGACTGACAGCCTTATTAAAACGTCCTACAAGACATTGCAGAGCGACTCCGCTACAATACAGGAACGCAAAGACGCTTACGAGCTGGTAACATCTGAGGCCCGGATACAAAGCCGGGCAGCTTCACTTGCTCAAGCCAAATATGCCGATGCTGACTTAAACCGTGTTTCAGGACTGGCAAGGCACCGGTGGCGATATATGACAGAAAACGTAAATTTCGAGTATCTAAAACCGTAGAATATAACACGGTTTCATGCCCGAAGTAAATTTACTTGCATGGAGATGTGATTATTTGACAAAACTTGCGTCTAATAAAAAAACATCAAAATCTAATCATCATGTATAAAAATTGGTATGTCTACATCCTTATCGCAGTGGTAGCTTGGCTTCTGATGTTGCTATGCGACAAGTTCAAAATTATAAAGTCGAAACCCTTACGTATATTTGTAGTGATTTTCATCGCATCAATTATCTGCTGGGGATGCTACGACCTGATTGTCTGACTTACAAGTAAAAACGTCTTTATTCGCTCGTCTTTATAAATTTTGCCGGAACAGGATAGATAACAGATATAGTATAGGTTACATATACCGGGGTTCCACTCATTTTACCCGGTTCAAATTTGCCTAAACTTTTGATTGCTTCAATTGCGGCATTCATATAATCGTCAGGCACAGACCTATTTCTGATTACCTTAATGGAATTAGGGTCAATCATACCCTGTTTTGTAATTTTGAAGCTGACAAAAGCTCGGCCTGAAACAGAGTCCGGCCTTACAGGTATGGTCTTCAATATGGCAGTATACAGATCATCAAGCAAGCCTTGATTACCTCCACCTAAGTAATAAGGGGGTCAATGTAAAAACCCGGTTGTTAAATACTGAACAAAAATAGTTAAATTTGCGTCATGAAACAATGGCAAGTATTAAAAACCATCTTTCCGGATATCATCACGGATAACTTCGATTTTGTGGATTTCCAAGAGTCTGAAACCAGATTGGACTATTGGTTGGATGAACGCGGCTACCTCTCCAGGGAAGATTATAAGAAAGGAACCGTAAGGGAGTATGGTTTTACTGAAGAGAAAACAATCCAAGATTTCCCTATACGCGGAAAGGCGGTTTATCTACACATACGTCGACGCAAATGGCGTGATACCGTAGATGGAAGCATCTTTACCTATGACTACGAACTAACAGAAGAAGGCTCACGCCTGACACCTGCGTTCGTGGCTTTTTTAAAAGGAGAGGATTGATAATACTGCCGAAAGCATAAATTCAATCGGAGCCCCACTATGGTGTCAACGGCTCTAATCTCTCAAGACAATATAAGGATATATTCAGTGATTTCAGACAATGGGATCAGCTTGACCACGCGCAGGAATGGCTTCTGTACAAACAGAACCTAGGGCCGGTTGTGTGCTTAGACGAGACGGCACTGAGTTGTGGAGAACTCTACACGGTCGTCACCAATCCATCAGGGCATGGAGGTCGTGGAACATTGATTGCGATGATAAAAGGCACTGATGCGGAGACGGTTATATCTGTACTGGAGAAGATAGGACTCAATAAGCGCAAGACAGTCAGAGAGGTTACACTTGACCTTTCACCCACTATGAAGAAGATAGCACGAAGAGTATTTCCGAATGCTTATCTCACGAACGACCGGTTTCATGTCCAGCGTCTTTTCTATGACGCCATAGATGATCTGCGCATCACATACCGATGGATGGCCAGAGATATTGAAAATGAGGAAATCAGACGTTGCCGGGAAGAAAAGATAGAATATGTTCCGTTCAGATATCGTAATGGAGATACCCGCAAGCAGTTACTGGCCAGAGCAAAACACATTCTCTCCAAGAACCGTGTGAACTGGACTGAGTCACAGCGTTTACGTGCTGAAATAATATTCGAGAATTATCCTGAGCTGCGTTACGCCTATCAGCTGGCTCAGGAATTGACAGACATTTACAACCACAAATATTCAGTCAATGTAGCCCGTCTTAAACTGGCAAGGTGGTACAATGCTGTGGAGTCAATGGAGTTCGGTGCATTTCAGACAGTCCTAAACACATTTACAAACCATTATCAGACAATTCTTAATTTCTTTATAAATCGAGACACAAATGCATTTGCTGAATCATTCAATTCAAAAGTCAAGGCCTTCCGTAATCAATTCCGTGGAGTCCGAGACATTCCTTTCTTCCTTTACAGGCTTGCTAAACTGACTGCGTAAATTTAAAGAAATTTCTCTTCCACTTTTAACACTTCAACCGGGTTTTTACATTGACCCACAAAAAACAGACTTGGATTTACTTCCCAAATAAAGTTCCGAATAAAAAAAGTGCTTGGCAATCGAATGATTATCAAGCACTTAAATCTAATTTAGTGGAGTATAGCGGACTCGAACCGCTCACCTCGACACTGCCAGTGTCGCGCTCTAGCCAGATGAGCTAATACCCCATTTGGGTTTTGCACTGCAAAGGTAAGGCTATTTTTTCATTTTTCAAACTGATTTTGCTTATTTAATATTCATTATGTTTTATTCTCATTTTTTTAAATTTCATACCCGCTTTTTTTAGTACCTTTGTAATGTTATTATTTTCTTGTACTTTAACCATGAATCGAATACTTAAAATCGCATTTTTAAGCCTGCTTCTTTTGTTATTCGCAGTCCCGGCTCAGGCTTCCGGCGACGTTGTCGTTGGCGCTGCCCGTCCCGACCAATATCTGCCCATACTCAAAGGCAAGCGTGTAGCTCTACTGTCTAACCACACCGGTACCGTAGGCGACAAACACATCCTTGACCTCATGCTCGAAAACGGCGTGAATGTAACCACTCTGTTCTCGCCCGAACACGGTTTCCGCGGCACTGCCGATGCCGGCGAACATGTAAACAGCAGCGTGGATGCTGCCACCGGTATTCCTATCGCATCGCTCTACGACGGCAAACGTCGCGGCCCGGCTCCTGAGGTTATCGACAGTATCGACATCATCGTATGCGATATACAGGACGTAGGTCTGCGTTATTATACATATTATTGTACTATGCTCGAGCTGATGAACAGTGCATCGCAGCACGGCAAAGAATTTCTGGTGCTCGACCGCCCCAACCCCAACGGCATGTATGTCGACGGCCCCATCCTCGACATGAAGTACAGCAGCGGCGTGGGTCGCCTGCCCATTCCTATCGTACACGGCATGACTCTGGGCGAACTCGCCAAGATGATTGTGGGCGAAGGCTGGCTCAAAGACAATGAGAAAGGCCTTACCCTGCACGTGGTTCCCTGCCTCAACTACACCCATGCCACCCGCTATGAGCTTCCCGTGGCTCCCTCGCCCAATCTGCGCACCATGCACTCTATATATCTCTACCCGGCCACCTGCTACTTTGAAGGCACTCCCGTGAGCCTGGGCCGCGGCACCGATGCCCCCTTTGAAATCTACGGACATCCCGACTACAAGGGCAGCGACTTCAGCTTCACTCCCCGCAGTGTGCCCGGTGCCAAGAATCCGCCCCTGAAGGATCAGCTGTGCTACGGCGTAGACCTGCGCGGACTTTCTGACGAAGACATCATTGCCAAGGGCGTAGACCTCTCGTATGTGATCGACGCCTACAACCGCACCGGTCTTGGCGACAAGTTCTTCACCAAATTCTTCGAGCTTCTTGTAGGTCGCGGCGACATTCGCGGCATGATCATGGAAGGCCGCTCGGCTGATGAAATCAAGGCCACCTGGGCCGATGATGTAAAATCATTCCGCAAACAACGTGCCCCTTACCTTCTTTACGCAGAATAACCATGTCACAACCGGTCATTGTCATCATCACCATAGCGGCATACTTTGTGCTGCTCATGATAGTGTCGTACTTCGCATCGCGCGGCAGCGACAACTCCACATTCTTCACCGGCAACCGCCGTGCGCCGTGGCCCATCGTGGCATTTGCCATGATAGGAGCGGCCATATCGGGCGTTACGTTTATCTCCGTGCCGGGCATGGTTGCAGCCAAGGGCTATTCATACCTGCAGATGGTGCTCGGTTTCATCGTGGGCTACTTCGCCATAGCATTTGTGCTTGTACCCATGTTCTACCGCCGCAATCTTATCTCCATCTACGGCTATCTTGAGCAACGCTTCGGCACCTCGTCCTACCGCTCGGGTGCATGGCTGTTCTTCGTATCAAAGATGCTGGGCTCGGCCGTGCGCTTCTTCGTGGTATGCGCCGTGCTGCAGCTGCTTGTGTTCGATCCCCTGCACATACCATTCACATTCAACGTAATAGTCACCATAGCCCTGATATGGCTCTACACCGTGCAGGGCGGTGTGAAGACCGTGATATGGACCGACACCCTCAAGAGCTTCTGCCTTATCATGTCGGTGATTCTGTGCATATATTTCATATCACAGAATCTTGAATTCTCGTTCTCCGACCTTACCACTGCCATAGCGTCGCACCCCACCTCGCAGATGTTCTTCTTCGATGACCCCAAGGCTGCCACATATTTCTGGAAACAATTCCTGGCCGGTGTGTTCATGGCCATAGCCATCAACGGCCTCGACCAGGACATGATGCAGCGCAACCTTGCCTGCTCCGACTCGCGCAAGTCGCAGAAAAACATGATTGTGAGCGGCATCCTCCAGTTCTTCGTCATCGCATTGTTCCTGCTGCTTGGTACCATGCTCGTCATTTTCCTCGACCGCACCGGTACTCCCATGCCCGCCAAGAGCGATGAGACCTTCGGTCTGGTAGCCTTCCACCCGTCGATGCCCGTGATTGTCGGAATACTGTTTGTTCTCGGCCTTGTGGCAGCGGCCTATTCTGCTGCCGGCTCGGCTCTTACCTCACTCACCACATCCTACACCGTCGACATCCTTCAGGCCCACAAGACCAAGGAAGGCGATGCCCTCACCCGCACCCGCAAGGGCGTGCATCTGGCCATGTCGGTAATCATGGGTCTGGTGATCATAGCGTTCTACTATCTGAGCGAGGAAGACGCCATCTCGGCCGTCTATACCCTGGCCTCATATACCTACGGCCCGATTCTCGGCCTGTTTGTGTTCGGCATGGCCCACAAGCGTCCGGTACACGACCGCCTCGTACCCCTGGTGTGCGTGCTGGCTCCCGGTCTGTCGTGGGTTCTGCAATGGGGGCTGCACCGCCTGTTCGGCTACGAAACCGGATTTGAACTGCTGCTCATCAACGCCGCCATCACCTACATAGGCCTGTGGCTGCTCTGCATAGGCAAACATAACGACACAACCGCCGCCAAAGTAACTGCCTGATGTCGTCAACCACCGTCAACCGCTGTGTCTGGCTCGTCGACACTATCCGTCGCTACGGGCGTATCACTCGCCGGCAGCTGCAGGACGCATGGCTGCGCTCGCCCCACAGCGAGGGCAAGCCACTTACGCGCCGCACCTTCTGCAACCACCGTCTGGCTGCCGAAGAGCTGTTTCATCTCAACATAATATGTGACCCGAAGAGCTTCGAATACTACATAGAACAAGACTCCACCGCCAGCGAGAGCGTGACCGACTGGTTGCTCAACTCGGTGAGCCTTAACGATGTGCTTATTGGTGCCCGCGACATCACCAACCGCATATTTGTAGAGAACGTACCCTCGGCACGCGAGTACCTCGGTGACACCATACAGGCCCTGAAGACCTCGCAGCGATTGAAGTTTGACTATCATCCCTATACCCGCTCACGACCCACAACCGGCGTTGTTGTAGAGCCTTACTTCCTGAGGCTCTTCAAGCAACGCTGGTATCTGGTGAGCCGCAATGTGGAGGAAGACCGCATAAAGACATACGCCCTCGACCGCATGAAATCGGTAAAACTCACCGGCGAAAGCTTCGAGTTTGACGAATCGTTTGACATGGAGAATTACTTCACAGATTCATACGGCATTGTGGTCACTCACAAACGATCCACGCAAGATTGTGCTCAGGACCACGCCCCGCCAGGCCAAATACCTGCGTGCGCTGCCCTTGCACCACTCGCAGCAGGAAACAATCAGCGACTCGTTCTCGCTGTTCACATACCGGATGCGCCTTACCGACGACTTTATATCCGAGCTGCTGAGCCACGGACCCGAAATCACTGTGCTCGAACCGCCTGAATTGCGCGCCATGATGGAAACATCGCTGCGCGAAAGCTTAAAAATTATGAAAACTTGTAACATCCTTCACTTTTTACAAGATTTTCACTATTTTTGCATTCAAATTTAAATCGTGTGTTAAATTCAAACACACTCTTAGGCACAATGACTGACAACACCTCCACCCGCAGCGATGCTGTGGTAATAATTCCAATGTACAACGAGCGTGAGAACGCCGCAGCTATCATAGATGCCGTAATAGGACTTAAGACGCCTTTCGACATCCTTGTGATTGATGACAACTCACCCGACGGAACTGCCGCAATCGTCAAAGACAAGATTCGCCAATACCCGGGTCGTGTACACATCATCGAGCGCCGCGGCAAGCTCGGTCTCGGCACTGCATACATCGCCGGATTCAAATGGGCTCTGCAGCAGGGCTACGACATAATCTGCGAGATGGATGCCGACTTTTCGCACAATCCCGACGACCTGCCCAAGCTCTACAACGCCGTCAGAAACGAGGGCGCCGATGTGGCCGTAGGCTCGCGATACGTCACCGGTGTGAATGTTGTCAACTGGCCCATGGGGCGTGTGCTCATGTCTTACTTCGCATCTAAATACGTGCGTCTGGTCACACGAATTCCCGTGCAGGACACCACTGCCGGATTCGTATGCTACTCGGCCCGCGTACTCCGCACCATCGACCTCGACAAGGTGAAGTTCAAGGGCTACGCATTCCAGATTGAGATGAAATTCACCGCCCACAAGTGCGGATTCACCATCAAGGAAGTGCCTATCATATTTGTCAACCGCGTTCTCGGAACTTCCAAGATGAACTCAAGCATATTCGGCGAAGCCGTATTCGGCGTAATACGCCTGAAATGGAATTCATTGTTCAAGAAATTCCCCGCGCCACATGACACTAATCCATAATGCCCTGATAGTGGCCGACGGCGCCACCGCTCCCTTTACAGGATGGCTCACATTCACCGACGACAGAATCACTGCCATGGGTGCCGGACAGCCCGATGCAGCCACACTCGGCACTGCCGGCGAAACCATTGATGCCGGCGGCGCTTACCTGCTCCCCGGTGCCATAGACTGCCACGTGCATTTCCGCGAGCCGGGTCTAACCCACAAAGCTACCATTGCCTCTGAAAGCAAAGCCGCCCTGGCCGGAGGTGTGACATCATACATTGAGATGCCCAACACCAAGCCCGTGACCACCACAATTGCCGCGTGGGAAGACAAGATGCAACGCGCCTCCATGTCATCAGCCGCCAACTACTCATTCATGATAGGAGCCGCAGCCGACAATCTGGCCGAGCTGCAAAAGGCCGACTTCACCCGCATTGCCGCAGTCAAGGTGTTCATGGGTTCGTCTACCGGCAATATGCTGCTCGACAACGACTCATCGCTGCGCGCTGTTTTTGCCGATCAGGCAGGGCGCATAGTAGTGCATGCCGAAGACCAGTCGGTAATCGACAGCAACATCGCCCGTTTCTCGCCCCTGCCCGACCCCGACAATATGTTGTGGCACACACGCCTGCGCTCAAACGAAGCCTGTATACGCGCCACCGAACGCGCCCTTGAGCTGGCATCGCGCTATGGCGCTCGTCTGCATGTGGCCCACGTCACCACTGCCCAGGAAACATCGCTGTTTGATGCAGCTCCGCTGCCTGCAGGCAAACAGTACACAGCCGAGGTATCGCCCCACCACCTGCTCTTCACCCTCGACGACTATCCACGCCTGGGTTCGCGTATCAAGATGAACCCGGCCGTAAAATCGCAAGCCGACCGCGAGGCATTGCGCCGTGCATTGACTGAAGGACGGCTCGACATCATTGCCACCGACCATGCTCCACACCTGCTCAGCGAGAAGGCCGGCGATGTATTCCACGCCATGTCGGGTGCGCCCATGATTCAGTTCTCGTTAGTAAAGATGCTCGACCTCTTTGACCCCGCCACGGTAGTAAGGCGCATGTCAGAGGCTCCGGCAGCACTCTTCGGCATCAGCGGCCGCGGCACCCTTGCTCCGGGCAATTATGCCGACCTCGTGCTCGTAGAATGCCTTGATACACCGCACACAATCAGCGACTCTGACGTAATAAGCACCTGTGGCTGGACCCCGCTTGCCGGCACATCCACCGGCCACCGCGTGGTACGCACATGGGTAAACGGCGGCCTCGGCCCCCGCGCCCTGCAATTCAAGGCCTGAAAAAGAGCTGATTTTTTTGCCGTCTTAGAGTGTGTTTGAATCATTTTATCTTCAATTTCACAATATAATCATTTTTGTGTGTTAAATTCAAACGCACTCTTAACATTTTTTTGTACCTTTGTCGAACTTTTGTATAGGGTACATGCTGTGCCTTGGCATCATTCACATTTCTAAACTATTATGGATTGGATAACAGATCTTATTTTCCCGGGTAATACTTCGATTGCCAGCACCTTGGTGCTGTATTCGTTTGTAATAGCCGCCGGTATCTATATCGGTAAGGTGCGAATTGCCGGCGTATCGCTCGGGGTGACTTTCGTTCTGTTTGTAGGCATTCTTATGGGACATTTCGGCTACACGGTCGACTCTAACATTCTGAAATTTGTCCGCGAATTCGGACTGATTCTGTTTATATTTGCCATAGGTATCCAGGTTGGACCCGGCTTCTTCTCGTCGTTCAAGAAGGGAGGTGTCACACTCAATCTGCTCGCAGTGCTGGGCATATCGCTCAACGTTGTGATTGTGGTATGTATCTACTTATTTGGCAATGTACACGATATCAGCGCCTTGGTAGGCGTGATGAGCGGAGCCGTGACCAATACCCCCGGCCTTGCGGCAGCCCAGCAGGCCGTGTCGCAGATTACCAACTCGCCCGAGCAGGCCAATCTCATGGCTCAGGGTTATGCAGCCGCATATCCGCTGGGTGTGATAGGTATTATCCTCTCAATGTTTGTGGTGAAGGCCGTATTCCGCATAAATGTCGACGATGAAATCAAGCAGCTCGAAGAAGAGCACGACTCATCGCAGCTCAAACCCGATATCCTCGACATCCGCGTGACCAACAAGCTCATCGAGGGCAAAACCCTGCTCGAACTGCACGACGTTATCACCTGCAACTTCGTGGTATCGCGCATCATGACCAAAGACAATCAGATCATCATCCCCAAGTCGTCTACCACCATCAGCGACGGCGACATACTCCACATAGTATGCTCGGCTCAGGATTCCGAACGTTTCCACTCGGTACTCGGTCCCGACTGCGAGATGGACTGGGAAACCACCCCCCTGCCCGTATATTCGCGCCGCATACTCGTCACCAACTCGCAATTCAACGGTGTGGCCCTCGGCTCGCTGCGCCTTCACAACGGCTATAAGCTCAACGCCACCCGCGTCAACCGCGCCGGTGTCGACCTGCTGGCTTCGCCCTCGCTGCGCCTGCAGATGGGCGATCGTATCACCGTTGTAGGTAATATCGAGGATATCGACCGCCTGGCATCACGCCTCGGTAACTCAATGAAGCGTCTCAACCAGCCCAACCTCATCACCATCTTTGTCGGTATCATATTCGGTATCATCCTTGGTTCAATCAACCTCGGCTTCGGCATGAAACTCGGTCTGGCCGGTGGCCCGCTGGTTGTAGCTATCCTGCTTAGCCGCTTCGGCTACAAATTCAAGCTCGTTACCTACACATCATCGTCGGCATCGCTGCTGCTGCGCGAGTTGGGTATATGCCTGTTCCTTGCATCAGTCGGCATCGCGGCCGGTAAGGACTTTGCCTCAGCCGTATTCAACGAAACCGGTATGTGGTGGGTAATCTGGGCTTCATTATCACCGTTGTTCCCCTTATCGTGGTTGGCCTTATAGCACGCGGCAAAAACCGCATCAACTTCCTCTCTATCATGGGTCTTATCTCGGGTTCGTACACGACCCACCGGCACTTGCCTACGCCAACAACTCAACAGCCAACGACGCTCCGGCCGTGGCATACTCCACTGTATACCGCTCACGATGTTCCTGCGAGTGGTGGCCGCACAGGCTCTGGTGCTGATATTCGCCTGAACCAAACACTCCCGATTTTGTTATAGAGATAGTAAAATAACCCTTTAAAACGAAATAACAATGAGTGAATTCAGCGAAATCATAGCTTCATCCAAACCTACCCTTGTAGACTTCTTCGCCACATGGTGTGGACCCTGCCGCATGCAGTCGCCCATCCTTGAGGAAGTCAAGAACCGCGTTGGCGACAAAGCCACCGTGCTCAAAATAGATATCGACAAAAATCAGCAGCTCGCAGCCCAGTATCGCGTGCAGAGCGTCCCCACCCTCATCCTCTTCCAGGGCGGCGAAGCCTATTGGCGCGCAGTAGGCGTACAGCAGGCCGACGTGCTCGAATCTAAAATCAACGAAGCTATCAAGAAAGAATAATATATCTTTAATTTATATTATCCCCGAGACCGCGTTCACGATTGAATGCGGTCTCGTTTTTTGCAGGTATATTTGCATCAAAAAGTTCGAAAAAAGTGCGGTTTTTGAATACCCGCACTATTTCCGAACTAAAATATTTGCATTTGGGGGTGTTGGTGTTGTATCTTTATAAATTTTTTCGCAATACGGCGGCTTACGCTTCCATCACAAATGTGTTAATACAATATTTTGGCACGGATTGCGTTATAATGTATAATGAAACGCAATTATCTCTCTTTTCTCTTTTCTGCAATTTTAATTGTCTTTGCCTTGGGCTCTTGCATCGAGGACGGTTTCACCACATCCCCGTCCGACCAGCCCGTTTTCTCAACCGACACCCTCGACATGGGTGTCATATTCACCGAACAAGCTTCTACCACCCACCGCTTTACGGTGTATAACCGCGCCGATAAGTCGCTGAATATCTCGCATATATCCCTATCGGGAGAGAATGCCGGGTATTTCAGGCTTAATGTCGACGGATTCAGCGGCAAGAGTTTTGACAACGTTGAAATCCGTGCCAACGACTCTATCATAGTGTTTGTGGAGACTACACTGCCCGCCAACGGCGGCAACCTGCCCGTGCAGATTGATGCCTCGCTTGACTTCCTGACCAACGGTGTGAGCCGGTCGGTGATCATTGCCGCCAGCGGCCGCGACGTCACCCGCCTGTATGCGCATACCGTGACTGAATCCACCACACTGAGTGCCGACAAGCCTTATCAGATTTTCGACTCGCTTGTAGTGGCTCCCGGTGCCGTGCTCACTATTCCGGCAGGTGCGGAGCTGTTTTTCCACGACAAGGCGTCGATGATAGTCCACGGCACGCTCATAGCCCGTGGCGAGTGCGGCAACGAAATCACCATGAGCGGCGACCGCACCGGCAACGTGGCCGCCGACATATCGTTTGACATAATGTCGCGCCAATGGGACGGCCTGCATTTCACGCCCTCATCCACAGCCAACGAGCTGAGCTACGTGCATCTGTGCAACACCACCAACGGTGTAACCGTCACAGGCCCGGAAGAGTCAGACTTATCTGAGGCTGATTACACGCTGCTGCTTATAAACTCGCGTCTGCGCAACTCGGGCAACTACGCCCTTGAGGTGCACAATGCCAACCTGAGCGCATACGGAACAGAGATAGCCGAGGCTGCCTCGGGCGCACTGCTGCTCGACGGCGGCAGCCACATCATAAACCACTGCACGCTCACCAATTACTATCTGTTTTCGGCACTACAAGGCCCCATATTGCAATTTACCGAAGACGATAACGAAACTCCCACTCCGGCCGCCGAGATATCCAATACCATAATCTACGGCCTGGGGCGCGACATATCGCACGGCGACCTCACCGGCACCGACATATATCTGCGCTCGTGCCTGCTGAAGAGTGCCGGCGACGACGATGATAATTTCATCGAATGTCTGTGGGACACCGACCCGATGTTCTACACCGTGCGTCAGGACTACTTCTTCGACTACCGTATACAACCCGAATCAGCAGCCATAGGCGCCGCCAATCCCGCCCTTACAGCCCCGCAATCAGCATCAGACCGCTATGGCCTGCCGCGCGGTGCTGCGCCCGATCTCGGAGCCTACGTATTCAATCCCGACCTGCAACAATGAATCACAATACTGCCCGTCATCACATACGCCCAATGTGGGTAAGCGGCTTCATTATGGCAGTCGCCGTACTGTTTGCCGTCCTCACACCCGCAGCCGCATCGGCCGCGAGGCTTAACGACAAGATAGAGAACCGCCCCTACGCCGACCTGCGCCGCTGGCATCTCGGTTTCTCGATTGGCGTCCATACCCAAGGGCTGAGGTTTGCCCACAACGGCTTCATAACCGACGACGGCCAGCAATGGCGCGCCGAGCAGGTGAACTATCAGCCCGGATTCTCGGTGAGCGGCCTTATATCGCTGCGCCTTAACACCTACTTCTCGCTGAGATTCTCGCCCGGTATGATGTTTGGCAGCCGCGACATACGTTTTCTCGACATAAACAACGGCACCGAAGAACGCCAGAACATAAAGTCGACCTACGTCACCCTGCCCATCGACCTTAAGTTTGCCGCCCAACGTGTGCGCAACGCC
>PDYJ01000223.1_pt1 | contig 15104 bp, 14 predicted proteins | sample 1430841 | NCBI WGS metagenome assembly PDYJ01 (sample SAMN07237672, study PRJNA390542) | Gut metagenome, whole genome shotgun sequencing project. | isolation source: fecal pellets | host: Mus musculus | place: USA: New York, NY | collected 2016-10 | reverse complement strand
CTCTATGCCTGCGCCGAGGAGACGATTCCCGACGACGGCGCGGTGAGCGATCCCGATTCGCCCGTCCTGACGCTCGACAACCGCCACGACATAGCCGATCCGTTCCTGATAAGCAGCGCGATCTTCGACGACGAGGGCACCTGCACCGACCGTATAGGACTCATCCTCACCCCTGCGACGACGCTGTGGTGACGAGCGTCGCGGCGACCTTCTCGTCCGACAACGAGGAGCTGACGGCGGCGTTGGCTGCGGCGGGTTACGAGAACGGCGCGATGGATATAACCGAAGTGTTGTCCGTCGACGGCGTCGACTACACGACGGTGGGCGTGAGCGGCCGCGCCAAGGTGATTCGCGCCACGTCGGCCGCCATGCGCAAGCTGTTCGAGTTCGCGGGCACCCACACGGTGCGCATAACCGCTACCGACTCCAAGAACCGCACGTCGTACACCGACCTCACGGTAACGGTGCGGCGCAGCGGCGGCGCGGAGAACGGGCCTTCGATCGTATGGCGCGACCACGATATCGACCGCCGCTACGTGGCCAACGATCTGTCGGGCGACGACTGCTGCGTGATCGACATAGCATCCGCTTCGGGCATCACGGGATTCCTCGTCGACATAGGCGGCACGGTGCTTTCGCCGAGCGATCTGCGCGATATGGGTCTCGACTCGCACATGGATCTGATCGCCCCCGCGACCGACGCGATGGACGGCATGCTGCACAGTCTGGGCTTCAAGACCAAGGACGAGGTGCGCGGCGCGAAGGAGTTGCAGTTCAACATCTCGCAGTTCGTGCCCATGCTGACGGCGTTGGGAATACCGGGCCCCGTCGATTTCAAACTCACGGTGACCGACGGCGAAGGCTCCGTCGCCAAGACCGTAATGTTCACGGTTAAATAGATCGACTAAACTCAAGAAGATGAAAAGATTGATATATATGTCGGCTCTGGCCTGCGCCGCCCTCGCGGCGGGTTCGTGCGCCAAGGAGGTCGACGACACGAGCGGCGAGGGGTGTCTGCGTATGACGATCGACATCGATCGGCTCACGCGCGCCGAAACGGATGCTTACGACCCACGGAGAGGAGCGTGCTGCGCATCCGCAACGCGGGCGGCGAGTTGATCCGCAAATACGAACCCGCCAAGACGCGCCCCGACAACCTCTATCTGATCGGCGGCGAATATAAGCTGCAATACGAGTCGAGCGACGGCAGTCAGGCCACGTGGGACCACCTGAGCTATGCGGGCGAGAAGGATTTCACCATCAAGCCGCACGAGACCACGGTGGTGGAGATGAAGTGCCCCATCGTCAACTCGGGCGTGAAGGTGACCTTCGACCCGAGCGTGGCGGAGAAGCTGGAGGATTTCAGGGTGTACGTGTGCGCCAGCGACGAGTTCTCCTACCACGACGCCGACAACGGCACGGTGCCCACGCTGCGTTACGAGGCCGACCGCACGGGATTTTTCCTGCTGCCCGAGGGAGTGTCGAAACTCAGTTGGGGCTTTTACGGCAAGCGCAAGGATACGGGCGCCGACGTGGCGGTGGTCTCTACCACGGGCCACCGCGAGATCGTGCCCGAGGCGGGCATGCTCTATTCGCTCGATTTCAAGTTCTCGAACACGCCCGACGGCGGCCTGAACATCTCGGTCGTGGTCGAGGAGGAGGGCGAGCTGGTCGACCGCACGATATTCTTCAGCCCCCAGCCCTCTTTTGCAGGCGACGGGTTCTCGATCGGAGCGGTTTCGGGATACAAGGGTGGCGACATGTCGGTCAAGGTGTCGGCCATAAACGCCCTGCGAAGCGTCAAGCTGCTGGTCGACGACGGCGAGTACGAACTGATGAACTCCACCAAAGCGGGAGCCGACGGCGCGACCTTCGCGCTCACGGACGAGTGCAACGGCGTGATGACCTTGTCGGAGGCGTTCCTGTCGCGGTACGGCGGCGGAATACACACCATCGGATTCAAGGCCGTCGACGCAGCTGCCGTCGAGGGTCAGGCCAAGATGCGCATCGCGATGCAGGGGCTGTTCGACATGGAGGCCTCGCATTACGACTTGTGGCAGAACACGGCCGAACTGCGCGCGGCGATTACCGACGAGGCGGCCCGCAACGTGACGATAAAGTATCGCTGTCTGGGCGCGAGCGAGTGGACGAGCATACTCGCCACCGAGGGCGAGGATTACACCTACTCGGCTTTGGTGACGCCCGCGTGGTCGCAGAAGACGGTCAACGGACACACGGTCTACACCCTCGATAAGGGCATCTCGGCAAAGAACACCTACGAATACATGCTGTCGGTCGACGGCAAGGACGGCGAGGTGAAACAGTTCACCACCGAGACGACGCAGACCATCCCCCACGGCGATATGGATAGCGAGGCCCTGCTCTGCTTCACCACCGACGGCAGCAAGAACGCGCCCTACTGGGGCAGCGGAAACAACAGCATGACCCCGTCGTTGTGCACCAGTTCGTCCTATCCGGGGATGGGCGGCGCGCACTGCGCCAAGTTGCAGGCGACCAGCACGCTGGGTTTCATGGCCGCGGGCAACCTCTTCATGGGAACTTTCGAACGCCCGGGAATGAACGGTTTCGTCGACTTCGGCCATAAATATACGTGGCAGGCGCGTCCCGCGGCGTTGAAACTCAAGCTGCACGCCACTGTGGGCAATGTGAACATCAACAAGCACAACGGCCCCTTGGCTACAGGCAAACCCGACGTGGCGACGGTTTACGTGGCCGTGGTGGACTGGAACGCCAAGCACCGAGTGACGTCGGGAACGGCTTCGCCCACGGGAATATGGAGTCCCGCCGACGGCCCCGACGCCGTGGACGAAGGCAAGATCATAGGTTACGGCCTTCTCGACATCACGGAGTCGACCGCGGGCGGCAGCATGGTCGAGACCGTCATCCCCATCGTATGGTACGACCGCGAGACCAAGCCTGCGGGCAACTACACGCTGGTGATCTCGTGCTCGACCAGCAAGTACGGCGACTACATGGACGGTTGCGACAAGAACACCCTTTACGTCGACGACTTCGAGTGGTCGTACTAACCCGATTGAAAGCATTGCGAATGTCGAACCTCACCAAACGATATCTCCTTTCGGCGGCGCTGCTGTGCGGCGCCGTCGGGGCGTGCTTCGCGCAGTCGGCGGCCGAGGGCGTCGCCAAGCCTCTCGGAGGGGGCGCGGCTAACGAGCTGCCGCCCGCGCTGCCCACGGTAAACCAGTTGCGCAAGGAGCGCGGACTCACTTCGCGGTCGACCCTCTTCGTCCCCAAGGGGCAGTGGGTCTTCGGCGGCACGGCCTCCTACTCGACCCACTCGAACGACAACTACTCGTTTCTCATCATCGAGGGCATCGATTCGGAGGGTCACACCTTTCGCGTGAGCCCCATGATCGGTTACGCGCTGCACGACAACATGATCGTCGGCGGTCGCTTCATTTACGACCGCACGCTGCTGCGCGTGGAGAAGGCCCGCATGAGCATGGGCGACGACGAGTCGGGCGTGGATATCGGGATCGATCAATACTATGCTCTGGAGCACTCCTACACGGGCGCGATATTCTGGCGGCAGTACATCCCGTTAGGCGGCAGCCGACGCTTCGCCATCTTCACCGACATGCAGTTGGCGGCGGGCGGCACGCAGGCCAAGTTCGCCATGGACCAACCCGTGAAGGGAACATACGAGACGGGGTACCGACTCTCGTTGGGCGTGCTGCCCGGGTTAGTGGCTTTCGCAACGAACAACATGGCCATCGAAGTGAGCGTCGGCGTGATGGGTATCAACTACTCCAACACCAAGCAGGTGCACAACCAAGTGGAGGTGGGCAGACGCACGTCGAGCAACATGAATTTCAAGGTCAACCTCTTCAGTATCGGCCTCGGCATGGCCTTTTACCTCTAAACCCACGGCCGTCATGAAACGATATCATATCTTATTCGCAGCTCTGCTTTCGGTCGCCTCGGCGCGCTCGGAGGAGCGTCCCGATTCGTTGCAGGCCGCGCCGACGGTCGAGGTCGCGGAGGCGGTCGGAAAGGTCGGGGCGACCGCCGTCGCCGACGACGAGTTCCGCCGCACGCGGCAGCGTTTCCTGCCCATGCGCCGACGCATCGACCGCGAGATCGGCAAGGTGAAGTACGCCTACAAGGGCGAGGTTATGCTGGGTCTCACGGCTTCGTACGGGACGATTACCAGCGAGGACACCGATTTCTGGATCATCGTCGACAACATCGACGCCGAGGGCACAACCGCCACGGTGAAGCCCTTCTTCGGATATTTCTACCGCGATAACAACTGCGTGGGCGTGCGCTTCGGATACAACTACGTGCACGGCAAATTAGGCAACGTCGACCTCGATCTGGGCGACAAGAACGACATATCGTTCTCCGTCTCGGACATGAACCTCTCGACCGAGAGCTTTTCGGTCGGCGTATTCCACCGCTCGTACGCGGGTCTCGACCCCAAAGGACGCTTCGGGCTCTTTGCCGAGCTGGAGCTGGCCTACTCGACGGGAAAGACCCGTTTCAACTACATGTCGGGCGAGGAGACCAAATATACCCGAAGCGACAACCGCAAACTCAAGCTGTCGTTCAACCCGGGCGTGGCCGTCTACATATTCCCCAACGTGTGCGGCACGCTGTCGTTCGGGTTGGGCGGCGTGCAGTACGCCTCGGTGAAGCAGTTCGACGAGGCGGGCAACAAGGTGGGGTCGCGCACCGCGTCGAAGATGCGTTTCCGCCTCAATTTGGCCGATATCAACATCGGAATGATAGTCCATTTGTGGGATAAGAAAAAAGAGTAACCATGTATCGCATAATCCGCATCATATTGGTCGCCGCGTGGCTGACGGCCTTTCAGGGCTGTATCGAGAACGATATTCCCTATCCCGTGGTCGAGCTGGAGATCGTAAGCCTCGAGGGCGAGGGCTTCACGGCCTCGGTCGACCGTCTGAACCGCCGCGTGGAGCTGACGCTGGACGAGACGACCGACATAAGCCGCGTGAAGATCGATCGGGCCGAGGTGACGGAGAACGCCCGCGTCTCGGTGGAGCTCGCGGGCACGTTCGACCTGCGTACGCCCGTCGAGGTGACCTTGTCGCTCTATCAGGATTACGTGTGGACCGTCGCGGCCAAGCAGGAGATCGAGCGTTATTTCACGGTCGAGGGACAGATCGGAGAGACCGTTTTCGACCTCGAGAACCGCATCGCGACGGCCCGCGTCGGCAAGTCGGCCGACATGAACGACATAGTGGTGAAGAGCCTCAAACTGGGCCCGCGCGACATCACGACGATCGACCCGCCGATGGAGGAGCTCACCTCGTTCGATCCCGTGCGTTTCGTCGAGGTGAGCTATCACGACTTCACCGAGCGGTGGATGCTCTATGTGGTGCCCACCGACGAGACGGTGCGTCTGGTGGCGGCCGACGCGTGGTCGCGGGTGATATGGCTTTACGGATCGGGCGCGAGCGGCAGCAACATGGGATTCCTATATCGCCGCGCGGGCGACGGGGAGTGGTTGCAGGTCCCCGACGTGCAGGTGACGGGTGGAACCTTTTCGGCGTGTCTGCGCGTCGAGGCGGAGACCGAGTACGAGGTGAAGGCTTTCTGCGGCGACGACGAGAGCGCCGCGCAGAGCGTGGTCACGCAGGGCGTGCGCCAGCTGCCCAACAGCGGTTTCGAGCAGTGGTGCACGATCAAGGACATAGTATATCCGTTCGCCGACACGAACGACCGATTCTGGGGCACGGGCAACCCGGGCGCCAGCGTCGCGGGCGCGACCCTCACCACGGGCGACGCCGAGACGCGCCCCGCCTCGGAGGGCAGGTCGTCGGCCCGTCTGGAGTCGAAATTCGCCAACGTGATGGGCATCGGCAAGTTCGCCGCGGGCAACATCTTCGTGGGCAACTACATCCGCAACGCGGGCACCAACGGCATCCTGACCTTCGGACGTCCGTTCGCGCTGCGCCCCACGGCGTTGCGCGGCTGGGTGAAGTACGATTGCGGCGCGGTGGACCGCATAGGCCGCGTGCCGTCGGGCGTGTCGCTCGCCGCGGGCGACAACGACAACGGCTCGATATTCGTCGCTCTGGGCACTTGGACGCCCGAGGAGTACGGCCAATGCAGCAGCGCCGAGACCGATCCCGAGCGTCGTCAGTGCGGCACGGCGGAGTCGCCCTTGTGCGTCGACACCCGCGACGAGAGCACCTTCTTCGACCCCGAGGGCAAGGACGTGGTGGCTTACGGCGAGTTGATCCTCAAAGAGAGCCGCGCCGAGTGGACGGAGTTCGTCATAGAGCTCGATTACGTGCGCACCGACGTCGCGCCGACCCATATAATGGTCGTATGCTCGGCCTCGCGTTACGGCGACTACTTCACGGGCAGCACCAAGAGCGTGATGTACCTCGACGACTTCGAATTGCTGTACGATTACGATTACAAGAAGTAGGGAGGTATACACATGCGTCAGCCAATCCCGCGGCAGGAACATTTTCGATAAGCCGAGTGCAGAGCCGAACTTGTTCGAGCTATGCCGAGGCGAGAAAATGACTGCGAAGCGAACTTTTGATTGCTTCAAAAGTGCCGAAGGCATCCGATTTAGCGCAGTCGCAAGACCGACCCCGAAATCGTTTCACCGCGGCGGCTTTTGGTGCAACCTTTTGACGTCAAAAGGTTGCATAGAAAAAAGAAAATGTGGTTCGAAGAACCGCGCGGGCCGCAGCCTCGGCGCGCGGAGGCCCGCTATTCGCATAGCTCATTCACGCGGTCTCTCCGCAGGCTGCTGCCCGAATTCCTGAAAATAGCGGTCCGGTGTTTTATACTTCGTAAAGATCGATATATTCGTAAGAGTTTCCCATTGCATTCAGGAATCGGGTGAACATCGGCTGCGATATCGTCACGGTGGCTGTATTGTCGTTGGGATGGAAACAGAGCTTCGACGCTGCGAGCAGATTGCGGTCTATGAAGAGGTGTACATGGTTTTCGATGTCGTTTATCAACCCGAATGGCGACACCGATCCCGCGCGCAATCCCAAATATCGCTCCATACGTTGTTCCGAGGCGAACGACAGCCGTCCCTGATGCAAACGATGCTCCAGATCGTGTATGGCCAGCGTGCGCGAACCGTCGAGCACAACTAAATAATGGCGGTTGCCTTTGTGGTTTCGGAAAAAGAGGTTCTTACAGTAGCGCGATCCGTCGTCGTGCCAATATCTCAAAGCCTCCTCCACCGTATGTGCTTCGGGATGGTCGTAAACCTCGTATTCTATCTCGTGGTCCTCAAAGAAGGCGAATACTCTTTCTCGCCGTGTTTTACGTTCGTCGATTAAACTGCTATCGTTCGCATTTAGTCATTATTACGATATATTCCTTGTTCATGGTATTCACCTTGCTGCCTTTTTTGTTGGTAGGGCTCGTCAGGAATGGCATTCGTTTGTTCGGGATATTTCGCACTATCGTAATATTATGTTTAAACCCGTTTTTTTCGAACATCTCGGCGGTGAAATAATCGAGGTTTATTTGGATGCCTTTGACGTTGCGATTCCCGACCACATAACATACCACACCTCCGTTTCTCACGGTTTGGGCGACATTATTTATCGACGACGCGTAATCGTTAAGAAAGGATATCACTTCGTAATATCGCTGCCGGTCGCTTTCCTCGATTTTCGACAACTCGCTTTGAATAGTAACGGTTTCGAATAATTTTTGTTCGCATTTTTTTCCTCCCATTAGGATATTGTCGACATTGCGCGCGTTCTCGAATCCGAACCACTCATTCGACCAACGCGAAAATTGACCGTAAGCGACGGTCGTGCTGCTATCGCCGTAAGGCGGCGACGTTACTATCATATCGGCTTTTCGTCCAGAGAGTATTTCGTCCGATATTTTCTTCGAACTATCGAATTTGCGTATATAAGTATTCGGACGGCCCGAGAACGAGTTGTACTGTTTTAATCCGCATAAGTTTCTTTCGGCCTTTTCTTTGAACATGTTGAACACGTCGGGTGAGAACGATGCTATTTTGTCGACCGTCATACGGAATCTTTTGAACTCGTTATTGCGTGTATAAGAGGATTCTCGAATGACTTCGGATAACACGACCCTGAAAAAGTCGGAATCGGCGCCGAGGCTGCCGATGATTTGCGACAAATACGATAGTTTGAGAAGCGCAGGCTCGGAATACCAGTACGTGTAATTCGATATTCTGCTGAAATCTTTGTCGATAACCATCGATTCGCAATAGTGTTCCAGCTTTTCGCACAGCTCTGCATATGCAGCCGAAATGTCGTCGACGCAGTAATGCGTCGTCTTTACGGTCGATATGAGATGAGCCAACGGATTGAGATCCGTCCCGATCGAATCGATGCCTCTGACAGAGGCTTCTACGAGCGATGTGCCGCTACCCATGTACGGGTCGAATAATAATTCGAATTTTCCATCGGGCTTGTATTTATCCATTAAATTCCCCGCTATTTGCGGGATCATGATTGCGGGATAATTGTGGTAACAATGAGTATATATTTTGGTATCTGCATCCTTGAAGTCCCACTCTTCATCGACAACTCTATTGTATATTAGATCGTTCATGTTTAATTTATACTCGCATGTTGATAGTATATATTTATATTTTTCTCTCAAAATGCGAGCGGAGCGCAAATTCGAAAACAATACTTTTGTTGCAAATGTACATAAAACAAATGAAAAGTGAATATCAATTGGAAATAATAAACAGAATAAGGCAATTGCGTGAAGAGCGTAATTACAGCCAATGGAAAATCGCTACTTTGCTGGGAATAAGCTGTGGGCAAATGGGTAGTATCGAGAGCCGTCGCGCTCCGCACAAATATACGCTCGCTCAAATATATTCTATATGCGTCGAATTTGATTATCCGATAGAGCATCTGTTCTTGGAGGAATCCGATTACACCGAGAACAGAAACATAATAGCGACTTTAATTTCTAAAATTGTAATGTATGAAAAGCGATAAAGAGTTTATTACGGATAAATTCCATGAGATAAGAGATATGGGATTCGTCCCCAGTCGACGCCGACACGATACCGGTATCGGCAAAACGTTCGAGGATTATGTCGGAATTTTGGAAAACAATCTCGATATGCCCGATCTTGCCGGTTTCGAAGTGAAATCCCACAGAGAGATATCCCAGTCATACGTGACTTTGTTTACAAAAAAACCTGATTTTCCGAAGAAAGCGAATGCTTATCTCAATATGAATTACGGCTCGCCGTACGATGACAACCCGCAGATCAATAATCTGCATACGTCGATGTTCGCCACGCGGTTCAACAGTTATAAGAACAAATATTCATTTCGTCTTACGCACGATACGAGCGCGAGGTTGCTGAAGATAGGCATATACGACTACGTAAATAAAACGTTGTTGGACGATAGCGTGGGCTACTCATACGACACGATAGAAAGCGTATTGAATAGAAAAATCAAGAATCTGTTCTATGTCGGAGCGGATCGCGAGTACTGCGACGGTGTGGAAAGATTTCATTTCAACCGAGCCGTAATATACTTGGAGCCTTCGTTAGAGCGATTTTTGGATTTGGTGGATCGTGGAATGATCATGTATGATATTCGTATCGGCAGTTACAAGTCCGGTAGAAATTACGGGAAACCCCACGATCATGGAAGCGGATTTCGAATTTTGGAATCGAATCTGCATTTGTTGTTCTCCTATAAGGAGGAGATTCATTGAATGTGCGAGGACATCCGAACGCCGAATTCAGACGTTCGGATGTTTTGTTTCCGGTCTACTTCGACTGTACGCCCAATACGCCCGTGCGGTCCTTGGCCCATTGGCCTTGCGCGCGGAGGGTTTGCTCCACGATGTCGCGCACGGCGCCGCGGCCGCCCTCGAACTCCGACACGTAACGCGACGCCTCCACCACCTCGCTGCATGCGTCGGCGGGGCATACGGGGATGCCCACCATCTGCATGCACTCCAGATCGGGGATGTCGTCGCCCATGTAGATCGTGTCGGCGGCGTCGATGCCGTGCTCGGCGAAAAACTCGTTCAGCGCGGCGATCTTGTCCATGCAGTTGAGGTACATCTTGGTGACGCCCAGCCGCTCCAGTCGCGAGCGGAGCAGGTCGCCGTGGCCGCCCGTGATGACGCACACCTTATAGCCGCGGCGTATGGCGTAGGCTATGGCGTAGCCGTCCTTGGCGTTGTACTTGCGGATGAAGTCGCGGCCCCCCTCGATCGGCATGATGCCGCCGTCGGTCATTACGCCGTCCACGTCGAACACGAAAGCCCGCGTGCGGGCTATATCTTCTTTGAAGTTTCCCATATATAGTCGGTTAACAGTCTGTAAATCTCTCTTGCGCGCGGGTCGCCTTCGAGCATCCTTTCGTGCCGTTCGGCCACGGCCCGATCTCCGCGCACGGCGGGACCCGTCTGCACCGTGCGCGGATGGTCGGCGTCGGCGGCCTTGCGCGCCGTCTCGATCACGAGAGGTCGCAGCACGTCGAAAGGCAGCCCCTCCCGCTCGGCGAGGATGTCGGCCGCCATGCCGTAAAGGGCGTTCACGAAGTTGCAGCCCAGCACGCCCGCGAGGTGTATCGCGCGCCGCCGCTCGGACGAGGCGCGCTCGACGCTGCGGCTCAGAAGCCGCGCCACGCGCCCGATGCGCCGCTCGGCGTCGGCGTCGGACCCCTCGATGAAGATCGGCACCTCCCGCATGTCGATCGCGCGCCCCGCGGTGAAGGTCTGAAAGGGGTAGAGGACTCCGTATCCGCCGCGCGCGGACTCCGCCGCGCCGCGCAGGACGTCGATCGCGACGCTGCCCGCCGTGTGGGCCAGAGTCGACCCCTCGCTGCGGCGCAACGCTGCGGCGACCTCGCCCACGGCCCTGTCGCTCACCGCTATGATATACATGTCGGCCTCGGCGGCCCGCGCGAGGTCGTCCGTCCACGCGCATCCCGCGGCAGCGGCTATCTCGGCGGCCCGCGAGGCGTTGCGCGCCGCTATCTGCGCGAGTTCGATCCCCTCGCGTTCGGCCGCCGCGAGAGCCAAGGCCTCGGCCACGTTGCCGCTGCCCGCGATTACGACGCGTATCGTTCCGTCATTGTGGTTCATCGTCGATAAGTTCGGTTATTTTCACATTGTTGGGGCTGCGGCGCACATCCTCCTTCAGGCGGTCGACTATGTCGGCGCAGCCGCGCGTGTCGCATTTGCGGCGCATCTCGGCCGTTTCGCGCTCGGCTCCGCGGCTGTCGACCGCTTCGAGCACGTCGTACACCCGCAGCGTCGAGATGTCGCGCGCGGGGGCGTATTCGGGTTCGAACTCCTTGCCGTCGCGGCGTATCTCGTTGAGCATGCCCGCGCCCACGAGCGTGAAGAGTATGTTGCTCAGGATTCGCGACGGCAGTTCGAGCTCCTCGCGGATCTCGGCGAGCGGCACCGCGCCCCGTCCGTCGCGAAAGGCGCGCACCACGAGCGTCATGACGGCCACCATCAGCTTGCGGCGGCAGTCGTAATTCGCCAGCAGCGATTCGCGCTCCTCGTCGAACCGCTTGCGGTTCTGGTAGGCGAACGACAGCTCGCCGCCGAAAAGGAGTATCTGCCACGATATCTGCATCCAGAGCAGGAACAGGGGCAGGGCGGCGAAACTGCCGTATATGGCGTTGTATGAGGTCATCCACTTTTGCAGATAGACGTAACCCCACTGGAAGAGCAGGAATCCCGTGCCCGCCACGATGCCCGCCATGAGGGCCGCGGCGAAGCGTACCTTGGTGTTGGGGATCACCACATATATGAATGCGAACATGAGCCACACCACGATCATCGACACCGCTTTCGACGCCGCCGAGAGCAGGGGCGAGCCGTCGACGCCCAGCATCTGGCGGGCGTAGGAGCCGATGGAGGTGGCGGCGATCCACAACAGCGGCGCGACCACCACCACGGCCATGTAGTCGCCGTATTTGCGGGCCGCGCTGCGGGTGCTCTTCACCTCCCAGATGTTGTTGAAGGCGTCCTCGATGGAGCCGAAGACCCGTATCACGGCCCAGAACAGCGTTATGAGGCTGAACAATGCTACCCAACCGCCCTGCGTGCGGGCCAGCGTCTTCTGGGCGAAGGCCACCACGTAGTCGACCACGTCGGGCATCTGCGGCACCGCGGTGTAGAGGTTGTCCACCAGATCCTCGGCCAGCCCGAACCCCTTCACCACGGCGAAGACCAGCGCGGCGACGGGCACCAGCGAGATGAGGGTGTAGAAGGTCAGGGCGGCGGTGCGCACCACGGTCCCGTGGGCGGAGAGCCCTGCACCGTGTAGAAGAGCAGCTTGTACTGGTTCACGGCCCAGTGCGCGAGGGAGCTGTCGTACTCCTTTTTGCGGAACACGGTGTCGGTGAAAAAGGTGGTTATGTCTTTGATCTTCATTCGTCGTGTGTCGTAACGGTATGCGAAGGTATGAAAAATTCGCAGAAAAACCTCGTCCGTTCGGCTCGGCATGCCCGCCAAAACCATGCCGCCCGCCCGTCGGGCCGCCGCCGAGACCCCGCGCGGCGCGCTCGGAGGGCGTACGTTCGGCGCGATAGCGTTATTAGTCGCGCGAATTGCCGTTTTTTCGCAAATTCTCGTTATATTTGCAAGTTAGTTGAAATAAATCAAAAACATCATAACATCATGGAATACGATTTCAAACAGATCGAACCCAAATGGCAGCAGCGTTGGAAAGAGCGTAAGACCTATCACGTGGAGATCGACCCGAAGCGGCCCAAATATTATGTGCTCGACATGTTCCCCTACCCCTCGGGCGCGGGCCTGCACGTGGGCCATCCGCTCGGCTACATAGCCTCGGACATCTATTCGCGTTACAAGCGTCAGTGCGGATTCAACGTGCTGCACCCGATGGGTTACGACGCGTTCGGTCTGCCCGCCGAGCAGTATGCCATCCAGACGGGCCAGCACCCCGCCGTCACCACCGAGCGCAACATAGCGCGCTACCGCGAGCAGTTGGACAAGATCGGATTCTGTTTCGACTGGGATCGCGAGGTGCGCACGTGCGACCCCGCCTACTACAAATGGACCCAGTGGGCGTTCCTGAAGATGTACGACAGCTACTACTGCAACGACTCGCGGCGGGCGCGTCCGATATCGGAGCTCGTCGAGGCCTTTCCCCTGCATGGAAACGAGGGCCTGAACGCCGCCTGCACCGCCGACATACGCTTCACGGCCGAGGAGTGGCGCGCGTGGGACGAGGAGAAGCGCGAGCAGGTGTTGCAGAACTACCGCTTGGCCTATCGCGCCGACACGATGGTGAACTGGTGTCCGAAACTCGGCACCGTGCTGGCCAACGACGAGGTCAAGGACGGCCTCTCGGTGCGCGGCGGCTACCCCGTGGAGCAGAAGCGCATGAAGCAGTGGTCGCTGCGAGTGACGGCGTACGCGCAGCGTATGCTGGACGGACTCGACGCGCTCGAATGGAGCGATTCGCTGAAGGAGATACAGCGCAACTGGATCGGCCGTTCGGTGGGCGCGCAGGTCTTCTTCGACGTGGATGGCAGCGACCGCAAGCTGGAGATATTCACCACCCGTCCCGACACCATCTTCGGCGTGACGTTCATGGTCATAGCTCCCGAGCACGAGTGGGTGGGCGAGCTTACGACGCCCGATAACGCCGCCGCCGTGGAGGAGTACATAGCCCAGACGAAGAAGCGTTCGGAGCGCGAGCGCATTGCCGAGACGCGTCGCGTGAGCGGCGTGGCCACGGGATCGTACGCCGTAAATCCCTTTACGGGCAAGCGCATACCTATATATATTTCCGATTACGTGCTGGCGGGTTACGGCACGGGAGCCATCATGGCGGTGCCCGCGCACGACTCGCGCGACTATGCCTTCGCGCGTCACTTCGGGCTGGAGATCGTCCCCGTGGTCGAGGGCGGCGACATAGAGAAGGAGTCGTACGACGCCAAGTCGGGACGCATGATAAACTCGGGATTCCTCACGGGCATGGATGTGAAGGAGGCGATTCCCGCCATGTTCGACGAGGTGGAGCGTCGCGGACTGGGCGCAAGCTGGTGAACTACCGTCTGCGCGACGCCATATTCTCGCGCCAGCGTTATTGGGGCGAGCCGTTCCCCGTATGCTACAAGGGCGATACGGCCTATCCTCTCTCGGAGGAGGAGTTGCCGCTGGAGCTGCCGCCCATAGAGAACTTCGGCCCCACCGAGCAGGGCGAGCCTCCTTTGGCGCGCGTGAAGGGGTGGACGAGCAAGGAGGGATATCCTCTGGAGTTGTCGACCATGCCGGGCTTCGCGGGGTCGTCGGCCTACTATCTGCGTTACATGGATCCGCATAACGACAAGGCGTTGGTTTCGAAGGAGGCCGACGAGTATTGGCGCAACGTCGACCTCTATGTGGGCGGCATCGAGCACGCCACGGGTCATCTGATGTATTCGCGTTTCTGGAACATGTTCCTCTACGATCTGGGTTACGTGTGCGAGTCGGAGCCGTTCAAGAAGCTGGTGAATCAGGGTATGATTCAGGGCCGTTCGAACTTCGTATACCGCGTGGTGGGCACCGACAAGTTCGTGTCGGCGGGGCTGCGCTCGCAGTACGAGACGCAGGAGATACACGTCGACGTCAACATCGTGCGCAACGACCAGCTCGATCTCGAGGCGTTCCGCGCGTGGCGTCCCGAGTTCGCGAACGCCGAGTTCATCTTGGAGGATGGCAAATACATCTGCGGCTGGGCCGTGGAGAAGATGTCGAAGTCGATGTACAACGTGGTGAATCCCGACAACATAGTGGAGAGTTACGGAGCCGACACGCTCCGCATGTACGAGATGTTTCTCGGCCCCATCGAGCAGTCGAAGCCGTGGGACACCAACGGCATCGACGGCGTGCACAAGTTCCTGCGCAAGTTCTGGCGTCTCTACTTCGACCGCGACGGCAAGCTGGCGCTCACCGACGAGCGGCCCGCGGCCGCAGAGCTGAAGACGCTGCACAAGACCATCAAGAAGGTGCGCGAGGATATCGAAAACTTCTCGTTCAACACTTCGGTGTCGGCGTTCATGATATGTATCAACGAGTTGGGCGGTTGCCGCAAGCGCGCCGTGCTGGAGCCTCTG
>PDYJ01000181.1_pt1 | contig 15135 bp, 23 predicted proteins | sample 1430841 | NCBI WGS metagenome assembly PDYJ01 (sample SAMN07237672, study PRJNA390542) | Gut metagenome, whole genome shotgun sequencing project. | isolation source: fecal pellets | host: Mus musculus | place: USA: New York, NY | collected 2016-10 | reverse complement strand
ATAACTATGGACGGGACGCCCGTTTTTGTTGGTCTTTGTGAGCCAAGTTGGCATATATTTTTGGTTGACATCGCCAGCAAAGACGCGGCTAGCAGCATCGATCAAGACAGCGAGTTGAGCCAACATGAAAATGATTGGACAACGGCAAAGACATACATCAAACTATTGCCCCAGCCAAGTTGTTGACTTAAAAGTTTAAAAGCGTAATAAGGTCCGTTCATCTTGAAGTCGTTAGGAATGTTATTGGCATCAAAGAAAAACGGCCAAAGCTAGCGTCCCAAAGATCGTTAATGCTCCAGTCATCAAGGCAAGCAGCCACATGGAACGTGGAAAATCACGTTTAGGATCTTTCATACGACTGATGTAAGGTGCTGCAAGTTCAGCCCCTGACATAGCAAAGATCAATAAACCAGTCGTTGAAAAATAATGTAGACTGAAATTAGGTTTGAAGGCTGACCAATCAAAAGGTTGTGTTGCAATATGTGCTCCATGTGTTAAAGCATAACCTGTCATTAAAACAAAGAGCATCGACATGATAAACATTGCGCCCCCACCGATCAAGGATAGGATCTCTAAGGCGTTTTTGAAAATATTTTCCAAAAGAATGAAAGCTAAAATGATAACAAATGTCAGTAAGCCAAAAGTAAATGTGGACATGTGACTGCTCAAAGTAGCATCGCCCAAGATGATCCAACTAAAGGATACGATGATCGAGTTAGAGACATCAACTAAGTATGGGATAGTTTGGACCCAATACATCCAAGAAGTAGCGTAGCCAAAGAGGTCATTGCCAGTCCCACGTCTGATCCACGAAGCAAGTCCACCTGCTTGTTGGTCGAAGGTCAAACCTAATTGGCTGACGATCAATTCGTAGGGAATGACATAGACAAATAACATGAAGATCCAAGAGACAACTACCGATAGCCCTTGATTTTGAAAAGGATAAAAGATATTTTCAAAACTGATAATCGTAACAAAATCAAGTAAAGTTAGTACGAGCCAAGGGGTATATTTCTTTTGGTCGAGTGAGTTTTGGTTTAAAGTATTCAATTTTATCTCCTTTATTAATGCAAAATTTGAGTTTATTTTGCATTAACACCAGGATGCTTGTTTGAATGCACACGAATTCCTCCTTTATGAAAATAATTACTTTTTCCATTTTAAAGAATTCGTTATGAAATTACTACCATAAATTTGTTTTTTCTTATGAAAAAATATAGAATTATTTTGAAAAAGTGAGTAGGTGAAAAAATGAAGAAATATCTAAAAATAGCTACCCCGGCTAAACTGCAGGCAGACATAGCTAAGAAGTGGCCAACGGTAGAACTGACTCCTGAGCTTTCAGGAGCTAAATTAGCAGCGATAGTAATCGAGGCTGGTGATCGCAAACAACGTGCGCTCGCGGAATCGATCTGTCAGCGTTCTAGCTTAAAACTCCCGCTAATTGAGGTCACGGCAGAAAATATTGCCACTGATATGAAACGGATACTTGAGTTAGCCACGGCTTATGAAAAAGAAAATGTACCCGCATTTTTTGTTAGATCTGATCAATTTTGCCGATGAAAGGGCAGTCAGCTTTACAACGCCAGGACACCATAATGGAAATTTTTACACACGTCATCCAGCAGGGGAAGTCTTTAAAAACTTTTTTGGCGATAATTTCTTATACGCCGACGTTAGTGATACGATCCCTGAGCTGGGCGATACCTTGACCCATGGGGGAACCCCGTTGACAGCTGAAAAGCAAGCTGCTAAAGCTTTTAACGCCGATAAAGTATATTTTTGTACAAATGGGACTACCAGCTCAAATACGATCTGTGCGACCGCAGCTTTGACCGAGGGCGATCTAGTACTCTTTGATCGTAATAACCATAAATCACTCTACAACAGTGCCCTTGTGATGACAGGTGCTAAACCGGTCTATTTAAAGACTGATCGAGATCCTTTAGGCTTGATCGGACCTTTAGTAGGAAAGGATCTAGATGAAAAAAATATCCGCCAACAGATCGCAATGGTCGATCCAAAAAAAAGCTAAAGCTAAACGACCTTTTAGACTAGCGGTCTTACAGCTAGAAACATATGATGGAGTTTTTTATGATGCCCACTATCTCATTAAAAAAATCGGGCCATTGTGTGATTATATTTTATTTGATTGTGCTTGGGGAGGCTATGAACGATTTGTCGATCTGATGCGCCAATTATCGCCATTGAGTCTAGAATATGGCCCAGATGATCCTGGGATCTTAGTGACCCAATCGGTGCATAAACAGCAAGCTGGAGTAGCCCAAACTTCTCAGATCTTGAAAAAAGATGCACATCTGAAGGGGCAAAAACGTTATATCGATCATAAGCACTTCAATAATGCCTATCTCAAATATGTTACCACGAGTTACTCTTATCCGATCTATGCGTCTTTAGCGGTCAATGCAGCGATGGCAGCTAGTCAAGCTAACCGTGCGTGGTGGGAAGAAACACTGGTCAAAGGATCGAATTTAGAAAGAAGCTATTGCGTCAAAGTAAGCTGTTTAAACCGCTTGTTCCCACCAAAATAAACGGTATTTCCTGGGAAAATATCCCGACTGAAAAGCTAGCGACTGACCTAAGCTTATGGCAACTTGATCCTAAAGATACGTGGCATGGGTTTAACAAGGTTGCTTTAGGTGAAGCAATCATCAGTCCTTTGAAATTAACGATCACTTCTCCTGGAGTCGATCTAAAGACAGGAAAATACACTGAAACTGGGATCGTGAGCCCCTTAGTCGGCGAATTTTTAATAGAAAAAAGGATCATCCCAGGCAAAGCTGATCTCTATTCAACACTTTTTTTCTTGACCCCTGGTGAAGATGAGCTTAGTTTACAGACATTGCTGACAGCTCTATTAGAATTTGAGCAGCTCTATTTGACAGATGCCCCGTTAAAAAAAGCCCTCCCCCGTTTTTATCGGCAAAATAAAGAGCGGTATGCTGGCTATACTTTAAAGCAGTTATGTCAGGAAATGCATGAGTATTTTAAGGAACAACAGATCTATCATCTACAACAAGCATTATTTGTCAAGCCCAAGCTTCAAGCCTATAGTTGTTTACCACGCACAGCTGATCTTGCCTTTATGCGTGGGCAAGGCAAGTTGGTCCCACTAGATAAGATCGAAGGTAAAGTCGCGCTTGAAGGCGCCTTACCGTACCCGCCTGGTGTCTTTATCGTGGCACCGGGTGAAAGATGGCAAGCCTTAGATGTTGAATACTTCAAGGTACTGCTTGGTGCCATGGAAAAATTCCCAGGTTTTGAACCAGAGATCCAAGGTATCTATCTTGAGCGAGATGAAAAGGGACATCTAAGTGCATCAGGCTATGTTTTAGATGATATTTAGATAGTAAAAAAGTGAAGTGAACCCCCTAAGTTGGACAAAGGAATCTAACTTAGGGGGTTTTACTATGACTAAATTTTCTTTTGAGGATAAGTTGCGGGCTGTAAATATGTATCTAAGAGGCTATGGAAGTAACACAGTAGCTAAAGTTTATAAAGTGAAGAATCACTCAAATATCCTTATGTGGGTCAAACGATATCAAAAATATGGTATTGATGGGTTAAAAGTTCGCTACCCTAAATACGATTACGATGGAAATTTTAAGCTCAATGTTTTAAACTGGAGAAAAAGACATAAGGCTTCCTATCCGGAAACAGCACTTCAGTTTGATATAAGTAATCCTGGGACGATCGCGACTTGGCAACGTAAATTGGATACTAAAGGTGTTGACGCCTTATTTACTAGAAGAGGACGGGCTAAACACATGACGACCAACAATAATAAACAAGCAGAAAAATCAGAATTATCTGAATTAGAACGTTTACGAGCTGAGAATCGTGCTTTACGGGTTGAAAATGAATACTTAAAAAAACTCGATGCCTTGGTTCAGAAGCGCGGACATCGCAAGAAAAATATCAAATCATCCAAGAATTAAGGCAAAAATTTAAATATACATTGGATGAAATACTACCTTACACTAGTCTTAAACGTAGTACATTTTACTATCAAGCCCAACGAATAAACAGGCGAAAAAATAAAGATGAGGAGCTATTAAAGCTTATAAAGGAGGTCAAATCAAAGCACCCGTGTTTTGGTTATCGTACAGTAACACTGAAATTACGATCTCAAGGCATAAAAGTAAATCATAAGCGTGTTAGTCGCATCATGCGAGAAAATGATCTATCAGCGCATATGTATAATAAACAAAGGCGAAAATATAATTCTGCCCTTGGACCACAAGGTAAGAAAGCTAAGAATTTATTACATCGACGTTTTGATACACATTTACCATTTTCAAAAAATGGTGACCGACGTAAGTGAATTTAGGTATGGAAATAAGACACAAGAAGAACGTGTCTATCTTTCACCTATCAAAGATTTATGTACAGATGAAATAGTGAGCTATAGTATCAGTAAGCATCCAACAACAGCCTTCGTGGTAAAACCGTTGGATGCATTGATAAAACTTAGACCTAAATTAAACTATCGTATGACTCTCCATAGCGATCAAGGTGTCCAATATCAGAGTGTCCAATGGCGAAAGAAGCTAAAAGAAAATAGGATCTTTCAAAGCATGTCTCGTAGGGCAACGTGCTTAGATAATGCACCCATGGAAAGTTTTTTTCCACACAATGAAAGTAGAGCTATATCACAATAAAGAATATACAACACAAGAAGAGTTGGTCAACGCAATGATCAGCTGGATCAGCTATTACAATAACGAACGGATAAAGGTCAAACTAAGAAGGCAAGACACCGGTAGAATACCGACATCTTGCCTTAAGAAATATAGTCTAAATAGAGTGTCCAACTTTATGGGTTCACTTCATCCCGTAGTTCAAGCTGAAAAAAAGATCTTTACGCACCGTGAGCACAGTTCAAAACAGATCCAGCAAAAAAATCAGCAGGTCTTACGCAAATATTTATTTACCAAGCGCTCTAAGCTAAAAGTCGTGCCCGGTGACAAAAAAGGAAAAACGTCTGAGCTCGCAGGCTTCAAATACCTGTGGTCCACGCTGTTATTTGGAATAATGGCAGTTTTAGGAAGTGCGTTAGGGATATATTTCACCAAAAGACGTGTAAAACGAAAGGAAAGTAATAGTCGATGGACGAACAACTGATCAGGATCGGACTGAAATACGCTGGCACAGTCTATGATCTGCAAGTTTCTAAAAAGACAACGCTAAAATTATTAGCTGAGCAACTTAGACCAGCGCTAGCCGTTGTCAAGGTGGAACTACCAGCAAGATTTGAGTTGCACCTACTTAATAAAGCATTGACGCTAGATGAAAATGTACCATTACAGGCCTACCCTTTGGGAGATGGCGACCAATTTGAAGTGAGTGTGAGGAAAGAAAATGACGCTGATAAGTGATGGCAAGCTTGAGCTTGAATTCAAAACAAAATAAGTCTGAGCTCAAAGTGACCTTAGGCGCAGACAAATATCGGTTGATTGAATTAGCCGAATACGAACTTTTTTTGTCAGGTGATGAACATTATTTGCCCGGCAAAGTACTCAAAGCAAACGAAGATCAATTGACTTTGAGTTATCAACTTCCTGAAAAAGCTTTTGGCGCTGACAGAATATGTTAAACGCTTTGACCGGGCGGCAGTCTTACGTTTATTGCCCCAACTTTATTGGGTCGTTGACGAACAAGCGGGGTTGTTACAACCTTTTATTGCCCCTGAGAACCTTTTTGTTATCGGGCAACGGATCGTTGTCGCACACCGGGGGTTCAAGTCTTCGGTGGCGCCGTTCAAAGAAACAGCCGAACTTAGAGTCAAGCAATTTCGGGCGTTGGTCTTATATTTACTTGAACCTAAGCAAGATTATGCCAAGTTAGTCAATGGTGCCGGTGCTTTGCGGCATACGTTCGCCCAGCAATTAGCAAAAGCAACTACGATCACAGCACTTGAAAGCCTAGTCGATCAACAGGTCATGACCCAAGAGCAAGTGGCGCAAAAGACACTAGTAACGGTCAAAAAAACTAAATTTCAAATGCTCAAATGGATCGCGGGCATTGGTAGCGTGATAAGTGTGATCTTACTTGGCGTGACCCTTTTTTGGGGTTTTTATACAGTGCCTAAAGCCGAGCATATCGTAACGGCACAAGCGCGTTTTTTAAATGACAATTATGCTGATACGACTAAAGAGCTGGCGCGTTATTCACCGGAGCACTTGCCCCAGAGCGCACGCTACGTATTAGCGGTCAGTTATATCCAGCTTGATACACTTTCAAGTCAGCAAAAAAAAAGCAGTCTTGAAAAATATCTCGCAAAATTCTAACTCTAACCAGTTGAACTACTGGATCCAGATAGGTCGTGGGCAATACACAGAGGCGTTGAGTTTAGCTAAAAATATCGGTGATGACGAATATATCTTGCATGCCTATACGAAACTTTACACTGCGACTAAGAACAATACCACGATGGATGGGGCTAAAAAGCAAGCAGAATTAAGCAAATATCGTAAACAGATCAATGAATACTTGAAAAAACTAGGCGGTGAGAAGAATGAATTTGAAGCCGATTGAGCAACTGTATGCTGATCCAACTAACCGAGTCGATGATCGCATCGATCAACAAGCTACCACGGCATGTGAAGTTTTTGAATTGACGAAGACCTTCAAACACTGGACCACAACGGATAAGCCAGCCAAAGAAGTGGCAGATCAGCTTGTGATCGCGTCTGAACGCTTACGGGTCCTGACGACAGCTTTAACCGACACGTCCATTGGTTTTAGCTAAAGAAGCAGGAGATATCGTTTTTGATACCCCAGCACTTGTGAAGATCACGCCTACAAAGCAAGGCTACTTTGTAGAAGCTTTTAGTAATGGAGCCAAGCTTTATTGGCACGATGAACTTTGTGAACGTATCAAAGCCAAATGGGAATTGGGAACAAGATTGTATGTCGATGGATTATTGCTGGAACTACGGGAAGCGCAGCTTAAATTGACACCATTACGTCAAGGTATCATGTTAAATATCGACAAATTATTACCGACTAAGCGCCACCATGAATATCCCGTTGATTTTCCTAATTTTCGCCGAAGTCCACGGATCTATCTGCAAGAACCTAAACAAAAGTTGCGTTTAGAAAATGTCCCGACACCACAAACACCTCCCCAAGGTGCTTTGATGCAAATGATCGTTCCGCCCCTGGGAATGGTCGTAGCTAGTGGATTAGTCAGCTTATTGAGTGGAGGCAATGGCTTGATGATGCTAGGGATGGGGAGTGCTAGTGTCTTGACCGCTGGTTTCTCGATCTCAAGCTATTTTACCAATAAAAAAATGATCCAAACTCAAAATAAACAGGCTAACGCAGCTTATGAACAGTACCTGTTAAGTATCACGGGGCAGCTGGCTAAATTAAATCAAGAACAACGAGCCGTGATGCAATACGATCATCCTACATCCGAAGAGATCGCTGCGATGATGTATCACTATGATCCGCGCTTGTATGAACGGATGCTCAGTAATGATGACTTTTTGACCTTGAGTTTAGGTCAGGGGACTCTGCCGATCAGTTACCAGTTCGAGCACGACAAAAATGATGCTAAGATCAAGAGCAAATTAGAAAAAATTCATTGAGCAAAAAGATCAATCGAACCTTATGAAAAAGTTGAAAAATATTCCCGTGACGATCGGATTGCGCCAAACGACCTTGGGGTTAGCGGGCAATAGTGCTGCTTTACGCCAAGCGTTACAGACGACATTGTTTCAATTAGCAGCGTTTCATTCATATCACGATGTTCAATTTGTTGCCGTGCTAAATGAAGCTGAATATCAAAATTATTGGCAGGAGTGGCGGTGGTTACCGCATTTTTCAATTAGAAAGTTTGAATTTACGCGGAACTTGTCTATAACGCTCAAAACCCGTGATATGGTCTTAAATTCGTTGTATCAGATGTTAGTCAAGCGCCGCCAAGAATATAAAGAACAGCGCAATTCTCGGGAGGCAATGTTTTTTTAAGCCCCAGATCGTTTTAGTGATCCAAGATGAATCATGGTTGACGGGGCATAACTTAAATGAATTCTTGATGGAAGATATGAGTCGTTACGGTGTGACTGTGATCTGGGCGAAAGAGACTTTAGCAATGTTGCCTGAAACAGTCACGACCTTAGTTGACTATCACAGTTCAAAGTTAGGGACGCTGATCAATGAAGACCAAACCTATTTGAAACCTAGAATTTGTGCCTAATTCGTATCCTAAGAAGGTCACGCAGGCAGCAGCGATCAAGCGTTTGGCTAATTTACGCCACGTTGAGGTCGAAAAAAATTCGATCCCTGAAAGTATCTCGTTTTTGCAACTGTACAATGTTAAGCGTGTCGCAGAGCTAAATGTGAAAAAAGCGCTGGCAGCTAGCTGATACGTCTAAGACGTTGGCAGTACCTTTGGGCGTGCGGGGCAAAAATGATGTGGTCAAACTTGAACCTACACGAAAGAGCACATGGTCCTCACGGCTTATTAGCTGGGACGACAGGTTCGGGTAAATCTGAAGTTTTACAGAGCTTTATTTTTGTCGTTAGCGGTCAATTTTGCTCCCGAAGATGTGGGCTTTTTACCGATCGATTATAAAGGTGGGGGGATGGCGAACTTATTTGCTGATCTGCCACATTTATTGGGGTCGATCACTAATCTTGATGGAGCAAGTACAGCTCGGGCCTTGAAGAGTATTCATGCTGAATTAGAGCGCCGCCAGCGTTTATTTAGAGAATTTGGGGTCAACCACATCAACGGTTACACCAAGTTGTACAAAAAGGGAAAAACAGGTGCGACTGATGGGGTGTATCCAACTGAGCCGTTACCGCATCTGTTCTTGATCAGTGATGAATTTGCTGAGTTAAAAAGCTAACGAACCCGAATTTATGAATGAGTTAGTTTCGACTGCACGGATCGGGCGTTCTTTAGGGGTACACTTGATCTTAGCTACGCAAAAACCAAGTGGGGTGGTCAACGAACAGATTTGGTCGAACTCACGCTTTAAGATCGCCTTAAAAGTGGCCGAACCTGCTGACTCAAAAGAAGTGATCAAAACACCAGATGCCGCTTCTATCACCTTACCTGGGCGTGGTTATCTGCAAGTTGGTAATAATGAGATCTATGAGTTGTTCCAAACCGCTTATAGTGGTGCTAAATATGTTCCTGATGAAGCCCAAAATACTGCCAAAGTAGATGATCGGATCTGGTTGATCAATCATTTAGGACAAGCAGAATTGTTAACAGCTGATCTATCGTTGGCTAATGAGGAACAGCAAAGTGACACTGAAAAGACTGAATTAGAAGCTGTAGTCGAGCAGATCAAAAACGAGGCTAAAAAACTCCATGTCCATTACCAAGTAAGCCTTGGCTCCCACCGTTAGCGAAAGTTATGGTGGCGCCAGAGATCGATTGGCGAGCTAACTGGCAAACTGATCGTGATCTAAAAGTGCCACTGGGAATGTTGGATATTCCAAGTAAACAGAAACAAGAACCACTGATGTTTGATTTAGCTGAGTTTGCCCCAGCTGTATTAGTTGGGAGTTCTGGATATGGTAAATCAACGTTACTTCAAACACTGGTCGTAAATTTAGCTAAGCAAAATTCCCCTGCCCAGGTCCAATTTTACTTACTAGATTTTGGCACAAATGGGTTGTTGCCTTTGCGTGATCTACCGCACACTGCAGATATTGCAGGGCTAGATGATCGGGAAAACTATTTAAAATGTTGCGTATTCTAGAACGATTGCTTGATCAAAGAAAAGCCAAGTTCCAAGAAGTAGCAGCTTCTAATCTAGCTCAGTATCAAATGGAGACTGAAAAAAACTACCAGTTATTTTAGTAGCAGTCGATGCTTACGATAATATAACTGAAGGCGAAGCTAGAGACCAGATCGATCAAGTACTGAATCGTTTGATCAGAGAAGGGCAGGCTTTAGGGGTCAATATCGTGATCACAGCTAATCGGATCAACAGCTTACGGGCAACGATGCTAGCAAATATCAATAAGCGTTTGAGTTTATATATGGTCGATAAAGATGAATATAAGAGCATGCAAGGCTATCAAGCACTGATCCAGTCACCGATCCCAGGTCGGGGGCAGATCGAGTTAGAAGAGATCTTAGATTTTCAAGCATACTTACCGACTAAACAAGCTGATGTCCTAGCAAGTGCCAAGGAGTTGCGCGAACTAGCTGAAGTAATGTCGGATATCTGGACCGGTGATCTACCAGCCAAAGTGCCGATGTTGCCAAAAGTTATCAGTACTAAGTTCTTGTTCAAAAATAAGAAAGTTCAAGCAATGCGTGAAAAATCAGAATTTCCGATCGGCTTTGATAAGGAATCTGCTGAAGTCGTGGGCTACATTCCAAAGCAGACAAAGTATTTTATGGCTTTGAGCGATACACCAGAGCAGGACGAGTATTTTGAGAATAATATCTTGGAAAACTTTAGATATCTGAAAGGAAAAGTAAAGACGATCGTGTTTGACTTATCTGGAAAATATACAGAGCAGACGATATATTTGATAATGTGATCGGGGTCGACGATATTGGGATGATGGTCAAAAAATTGGGTAGTGAGATTGAGAAACGGCAGTTACTGGAGAACATCGACTATTTATATATATATTCCAGAGGCTGAACAATTGGCTCAAAAGATCATGCTTTCAGTCGATGATCTGCAGGTTTTATTGCAAAAAGGCTATTTAGTTGGGATCCATCTGATCTTTTCAGCTGATCAAAAGGCAATGAGTAGTGGATTCCAAGATATCAGCAAATTATTGAGAAATAGTAATACCGGCTGGATTGATCGGCTCTAAATTATCAGATCAAAATTTGATAAAAGTTACGAGTTCATATCGTGAGCCATTCGTTGGTCAAGATGAGAGCAATCTCTTTATTGGCCGTGAGGTTACAAAAGTTAAGTTAGCTAGTGAGGTGGACTAGAATTTGGATAGAGAAAAGATCGCAGCTCATGCACGCGGACAAATATGCGAACTCAGGCGTTACAAAAACAAAGTGCAGCTAGAGATCTGAGTGGTAAACAGATCGCAATTGAGCATAAGATAGAGCGCTTGAAAAAGCCCTGAGTTCTTTAAGCAAAGATCTAAATCATGCTAATACTTGGAAAAATGAGTTGCTTAAACTAAAGACTAAGGAACCCGTGGATTTCATGGAAGTCGTAGGAATAAGCAAATGACAATGTTGATCAAACAATAGGTAAGCTTAATAGTTGGCTTGATGCGCATAAAGAAAATAAAGTAGTAATGACTAAGAAATTAAGGGAACTTCAAGACCAAAGCCAAAATCTGCATTCAAAGGTCTTAGCGCTGAATAATGAAGCTACAGTACTCTTTTCGAGTGCAGCGTATTTCTTGATATGTGAGGTGAATATGACAGAATTAGAGTTATGGAAACTAGCTGTTCCTGAGTTAGATGATGATGGCTTGTTAAATAAGATCTGCTTAGATATCGCAACTGATGTGGACCAACACAATAAGATCATTGATGGGATCTTGCAAAAAGATAGTTTATTTGAATATACACCTTTATTTGGAAACTGGTTTAAAAGTGAACTATCAATGGGATAAAAAGCAAGTGGTGCTTGAGCGGCTAGGGCAGAGCGTATCATTGGAAATGATGCTTGGTTTGAGTTATTGGCAAAGATCGATCTTGTTTTTTCTGATGTACTTCCGATCGGTTCTGTGATCGAAGTTGATGGAGAAAAAACGACCCAGAACTCAGGGAGATTTTTGAAAGTCAAGAAGATGGGATAGGCTTTTATCTACAGATCGTTGCACGCAAAGTGGCTGTTGAAACTAGTGATAACTACGTAGATTATTTAGCAACTGTTTGGGCCGATCGGGATGCAACCGTTAGTTCAACCAATATTTATCAGCAATTATTTGATCAAAAGTGTTATTGCTAAAGGATATACTAACGAATTTGAAAAGAAATATGCTAAAGGAACAAAGTTGAATATGTTACTCAAGAAAAGACATTCTATTTTGTTAGATATGTTATTGGGGGTGTTAGAAGATGAAGATTGATGTAGGTGAAGTCCTAGCGACCAGAGACGAATTGTTACGGACTAAGTCGCATCTTTTGGGCAGTTTGAGTGATGCTAAAATGGCAGCTGACTCGGTCAAGAAAAGTAGTGCGTTGGCAGGTCAAGCAAAAAAAGCTGTTGAAGCTGAATATGCCAACTATAAACTGCCATTTATCACGGTACTTGAAGAAGCATTGATCGGTCTAGTAAATACCTTTGATCAAAAGATCGATGACTTCAAAGAGATAGTGGAAGAGACCGCAGCTGATGCGGTGATCGATACGCAAACGATCGATGAGTTGAAACAGACACTGCGGACAAAGCAAAATGAACTAAAAGAATTGGATGCTTCGTTTAAAAAGACATACAGTAGTGTTTCAGATATTGTCAGTGTACATGCACCAAGTATCGTGGGATAACCAAAGAGTTATCTGATACCAAAAAAGTCTATGAGAACACGAAAAAGTGGCTCGAACGTTTTGAAAATCAAAATGAAGCATTTAAAAGATCGACGATCAGCTCGAACTACAGCTAAAGGCGATCGGTAATGTCGGAAGTGAAGTTTCTAAGGGATATGGAACATTAAAGACAGGTTCGTATTTATTCAAGACTGACTATTTAACGAGTTCACAAAAATTCGACAAGGCTATGCGTGCAACTGTGATCCAAAGAAATCCAGCATTGGAGATGTTGAGTGGTACAGATCTAGATACACGGGGTTTGAATGATATTTCTAAATGATCGGTGATCTAAAATGGGGTAAAGGTAAGTATAAAGTCGCTAAGGACACACAGAAGTATTTAGTAAATGCATATTTAGTCGCAGCTTTAAAAAAGGACAGCAAAGGGCGGATCGGTTTTAAAACAGCAGATGAGTTGTATAAAGAGATAGAAAAACATCTCCCTAAGGCTGTCCGTGAAAAGTTGGAAAAGCCTTTGAAGAAGTTGATCGAGCATTTGGATAACAAGTATATCGTCAAAGCATTTCAAACTTCAAAATCAGGACTATCAAAGAAAAACATGCGTGTTTTGATCGATATCAAAGCTAATGTTGTCAAGGGCGGTGAGAAGTTGACCAAAACAATTGTATATCTAACGATACTAAAAAGATCGCAGATCCTCTTCAAAAAGGGAGCTTGAAAGTCAAAGACTATCTCAAAGAAGCAAAGAGTAGTGCTTTAAAAGAGCTGAGTTTTAAATCAATGTTCAAAGATTTTAGTAAGGCCAAAGGACTAGGCGAGTTGTCCCTGGAATAAATATAGCCAGTAAGACATTATCGCTCTATGACGGTTTAAACGAATCGACTAAGATGGCGAATAAACATAAGCTGAAAGGCAAGTGGAAAGCAATGAGTTTGATTGGTGGCACAGCAGTTGACCTAGGTGATATGGCTGTGACTGCAGGTCTATCGACTGTTGGTAGTATGGCAGGTGCGAGTCTCGGCACTGCTGCATTGGGCCTTTTCGGTGTTACAACGGCACCGGTATGGTTAACAGTGGGAACAGGAGCTGCGATTGCTACTGTTGCAGCTGTAGGGGTATCAAAAATTTTAAATGATATGGGAGCAAGAAAATTCCTTAAAAATAAGTGGGATAGCTTTTTAGGAAATTTGGTAGTTAAAAAATATGAGGTAAGGATATGAAAACATCTTTCAGAAAAGTGTTATATCGATATATAAGCAAATTTAGATACAACAAGTTGGAAAATACAATATTTATAATGGTAAACGCTAGTATATTATTTTTGCTTTATATAGGGATCGAAGCAGAAACATTACCATCACGTATTATTCCATATATTTATAGAGACAAATTATTGATGTTTTATGTAGTCACTACGTTATTGCTAATATTTTTAAGAATAATTTGCCTTGGTATCATCGACTTAGATATGCTGGAATCGTTGAAGTAGTATCAAATTATGTAGATGTGATCATAATTGCAGTATTATTTGGGTGGGTAACAGGTGCTAATAAAAATCTATGAGTATTGCAGTATCTATAGTTTTGTTGTTTGATGCTGTTATTTTTACAGTGGGAGCAATGTATAAAAAGATTGCCCAATACATGATATATGTAACCGTTATTGCAGGTCTGGTAAATATTTTCCTTTATTTTATTACAGATAAGGAAGTTTTTGTGAATTTGTTAGGTATTCCGGCAGGTTGTATTTTATCATTTAAAGTTATTCCATATTGGCTAATATTAGACACACCCTATCGTCGTAACCTGATAAAAAGAATTTGGTCCTAAAGACATTGATAAGTCGGTAATTTTGTATCAAAGAAAAAGGAGAGAAATAAATGAGAGTAGTAGCATTACTCAAGAAAATATGATGACCATCGAGCGTCATCTAAAGAGCGAACAGTTGGTAGATCTAGTTGAATATATCGACATGATGGGATATGGCGAGGGGTCTATAGACAGGTCCAGCAATGGTATCCCTGCCGACTGATCAGTTTTTGGCAGATGAGATCGATTTTAAGGCTTATGCCCCGATAAGCGTTGAGGTCGAGCTTGAGGAAAATCTTTTGATTGGCAAGCGATTTTGGATATTCCTGAAGCCGTGACAGAAACATTCGCTTTGGAGATGAGATCAATGATGCCTATCAAAAGATCATTGACTTTCTCAAGGAAAAAAATCTACCGATCCCAGAACGATTTTTTATGGTGTTTACCCCGATCTATGCTGATTATTGGGTAGACTTCATCTTTCCGATCAAGCCGATCGAAGAAAAGTAGGTGAAAAAGTGATGATAGCACATGGACAAAGCATTACTGCAAAAAATGTTATTAGTTTAAATTGCGTTGTTGATATGGAAATGATGAATGCAGCATTTACAGATTTATCGATAATGTGACCCAAGCAGGCTACACACTGTCGGAAATGTATTTTTTGCTAATGGAGGCGAGTTGGTGCAGACTGAGGCGATCCCGATGCAACTTTTTGTCTCAGTGGAAGAAGATTATCATGGTGGCTTGACTGAAGAGTTCAATTACCGTACTTATTTTCAAGTGAGAAGAGTACTGCAAACGCGTGTTAAAGGATGAGTCAATTGGATTTTGCACGTGGGATGGAAACTTT
>PDYJ01000117.1_pt1 | contig 15166 bp, 14 predicted proteins | sample 1430841 | NCBI WGS metagenome assembly PDYJ01 (sample SAMN07237672, study PRJNA390542) | Gut metagenome, whole genome shotgun sequencing project. | isolation source: fecal pellets | host: Mus musculus | place: USA: New York, NY | collected 2016-10 | reverse complement strand
AAGCAGGTTATGAATGGCAGAAGTCAGATTGGTATTGTCGGCTGTGCTTCAATTGATGATTATATGAATAATGTTATAAAGAAGCACGAGCACACGCTTGCTAAAAAAGAGCAGGACAGAATTAATCATGTTAATACCTGTGATGCAAATACAGGACCTATATTTTTAACCTACAGAAAAAATGATGAAATCAGCGGCATTGTTGAAAGCTGGATTCATAAAAATCAGCCTGCATATGATTTTACGGCAGACGGAGTTAATCAGACTGTATGGGTGGTTGATGATGCTGATACAGTCGGAAAGCTCAGTGCCCTGTTTGATACAGTGCCTGCAATGTATATTGCCGATGGTCATCACAGATGTGCATCCGCTGTCAGAGTCGGTGAAATGCGCAGAAAGGCGAATCCCGATTATACAGGCAATGAGGAGTTCAACTACTTTTTAGCGGTTGCTTTCCCCGATGAAGAGCTTGAAATTATGGACTATAACAGAGTTGTAAAGGACCTGAACGGACTTGACGAAAATGAGTTTATAACTGCAGTTTCAAAATTCTTTGAGGTTGAAAAGACTGAAGGCAGATGCAAACCATCTGACAAACACACCTTCGGTATGTACCTCAACAAGCAGTGGTATCTGCTCAGGGCCAAGGCGGATATTATTAATGAGGATGACCCTGTTGAAAGACTTGATGTTTCAATTCTTCAGAATTATCTTCTTGACGCTGTTCTTGGTATCAAAAATCCTAAAACCGATGACAGAATTGATTTTATCGGCGGCATCAGGGGACTTGCCGAGCTTGAAAAAAGGGCAGACAGCGATATGCAGCTTGCATTTGCGATGTACCCTACAACCGTTGATGATTTAATGGCAATTGCCGATGCAGGGCTTATTATGCCTCCAAAGTCAACCTGGTTTGAGCCAAAGCTCCTTTCGGACTTTTCATTCATCATTTATCCTAAACAATTTGCCTTCCTTGCAAAAGGAGGGCTTATTTTATGAATAAATTTGGTTGCATTTACCTGTTTGATATGTTAAACTAAATAAGGTATTATTTTTATTTTTTGGAGGAGCATATTATGAAGATTGCTAACGAGTATTCATCCAATATTGATATTGAAAAGAATACGCAATATGCTGTAAGGGGTATTACAAAGGTTTGTAAAAAAATCGGTCCCCGTAAGCCCGGCTCACCTGAAGAACTCCGTGCTCAGCAGTGGATGCAGAAGGATATGAAAAACTATTGCGACAAAACAAAAATTGAAGAATTTACACTTCACAGACAGGGCTTTATGGGCTTTATTCCATTTACTGTTGCCTGCGGTGTAGCATCTGTTTTTGTTAACTGGTTTGCATCACCTATTGCAGCATTGGTGCTTTGCATACTGGCATTTATTCCACTTGTATTTGAATTTTTAATGTATAAAGAATTTGACGATTTCCTTTTCCCGAAGCAGACATCTCATAATATGATTGCCACAAGAAGCCCTAAGGGTGAGGTTAAACAGAGAATAATTCTTGTCGGTCATTCCGATAGTCAGTTTGAGTGGACACTCAACTATCTTATGGGCGGTTTGCAGGCAAAGCTTTGTGTTGAAATTCCTGCAGTTGTAGGTCTTATTGTTCAGACAGTTTATGCTGTTGTTTGTCTTATTGTCGGCAAGGGCGGTGCAGCAATGGATATTGAAAAGACAAGATGGTTCTTCATCCTTTTTTTTGTTGTATCCTGTGTATTCATCCCGTTTGAAATTGCGTTTCTTTTCTTCCAGAGCTGGACTAAATCAGTTCCCGGTGCATCAGATAACCTTTCAGGTTGCTATGCCGGTATGGCTGCAATCAAGGCTCTTGACGAGGCAGGAATCGAGTTTGAAAATACTGAAGTTACTATGATTTGCTCAGGCTCAGAGGAGGCAGGTCTTCGCGGTGCCAAGGCATATGCTAAGGCTCACGAGCAGGAGCTTAAGGAATTACCGACAGCAGTTATTGCTATTGATACCTTCCGTGATTTAGAGGATATGGCTGTTTATGACCGTGACCTTTCAGGTACTGTTCAGCACGACTGGGGTGTTAAGCACCTTGTTAAAAATGCTGCTGCCAACTGTGGCTACGATTTGTCATTTGAGTCAATTTATATTGGCGGCTCTGATGCTGCTGCATTTACACAGCGCGGCATCAAGGCTACAGGATTCGCTGCTATGAATCCTGATCCTCCTCGTTATTATCATACCCGTCTTGATACTCCTGAGAATTTAAGACCTGAGGCTATTTCTGCAGGTATTGAAATTCTTTGTGAAACAATCTGTATGTATGATAAAGAGGGTTTGCCTACAAAATAATGCAATATAAAAAGACCTTGTAAATCTTATGGTTTGCAAGGTCTTTTATCATTTATATATTTTTTGATAAAAAATTTTTTATAGCTATTGATTTCGGCAATATTTTACTGTATAATATGTAAGTACAGACGGTTGTACGGCAGTACAGCCGTTTTTTGTATTTTTTCAGTCGAAGGGGACTATTCAGGGGCGAACTGCCTCTGATGGTCGCCTTTATATATTTTTTGTGCTATGAGAGGGAATTATGTTTAAAACAGGCTTTGACAATGACAAGTATTTACAAATGCAGTCCGAAAGGATTAAGGAAAGGATAAGTGAATTCGGCGGCAAGCTTTATCTTGAATTCGGCGGTAAGCTTTTTGACGATTTCCATGCATCAAGAGTTCTGCCGGGTTTTCAGCCTGACAGCAAGCTGCAGATGCTTTTGCAGCTCAAGGATCAGGCAGAAATTGTTGTTGTAATCAGTGCTGAGGATATCGAAAAGAACAAGGTGCGCGGTGACCTTGGAATTACATATGACATTGATTTGTTCAGACTTATTGATGCCTTCAGAGGCAGAGGACTTATGGTAGGCAGCGTTGTGCTTACAAAATATGTTTCTACTGCCAAGGTACAGGCTTTTGAAAGAAAGCTTGATCAGGCAGGCATTCCGTTTTATCGCCACTATGTGATTGAGGGCTATCCTGCCAATATAGGCAAGATTGTAAGTGACGAGGGCTATGGCAAAAACGATTATATTGAAACCACAAGAGAGCTTGTTGTTATAACTGCACCCGGACCCGGCAGCGGAAAAATGGCAACCTGTCTTTCACAGCTTTATCATGAGAATAAGAGAGGGATAAAAGCCGGCTATGCTAAGTTTGAAACCTTCCCGATATGGAATATTCCGTTGAGTCATCCAGTCAATATTGCCTATGAGGCAGCAACTGCCGATCTTAACGATGTGAATATGATTGACCCATGGCATCTTGAAGCTTATGGCGAAACAACCGTTAACTATAACCGAGATGTTGAAATTTTTCCTGTTCTCAAAGCAACCTTTGAAAAGATTTATTCAAAGTGTCCGTATAAATCACCCACCGATATGGGCGTTAATATGGCAGGTAATTGTATTTTTGATGATGAGGCTGTAAGAGAGGCTTCAAGACAGGAGATTATAAGACGTTATTATCATGCCTGCTGTAATACTATGAAGGGCGGAGCAAAGAAGGACGAGATTTACAAGCTGGAGCTGCTTATGAATAATGCAGGTCTGACTGTTGAGGACAGACTCTGTGCAAAGGCGGCAGAGAAGCTGGCAGAGGAAACAGGTGCACCTGCATCGGCAATTGAGCTGAATGACGGAACAATCATTAAAGGCAAAACTTCTGATTTGCTTGGCTGTGCATCGGCAATGCTTATTAATGCACTCAAATATACTGCAAATATTGCCGATGATGTTCTGCTTTTACTGCCTGAGGTTATCAAGCCTATACAGGAGCTTAAAATCAATCACCTTTGCAATAAAAACCCACGGCTTCATACAGACGAGGTGCTGATTGCACTTTCTGTTTCGGCAGTTACCGACAGCAATGCAAAGCTGGCACTCGAGCAGCTTAAAAAGCTTAAAAATTGCGAAATGCATTCCTCGGTTATGCTGTCACAGGTTGATGAAAACCTGCTTAAGAAGCTTGGCGTAAGAGTAACCTGTACAGCAGTTAAGGGCTGATAAAGAGGATTTTTAATCCCCTTAATATATTTTTATAAGGAAGTGGTCAGAGTGAACACAAAATACATATTCATAACAGGCGGTGTGGTTTCTGGACTCGGAAAGGGCATAACCGCTGCATCCTTAGGACGTTTGCTTAAAGCAAGGGGATTAAAGGTGACTGCACAGAAGTTAGACCCTTATTTAAATGTTGACCCCGGTACTATGAACCCTGTTCAGCACGGTGAGGTATTTGTTACCGATGATGGTGCTGAAACCGATTTGGATTTAGGTCACTATGAACGATTTATAGATGAAAGCCTTTCGCAGAATTCAAATCTAACAAGCGGAAGAGTTTTCTGGAAGGTTATCAGTGATGAGCGAAAGGGCGTTTACGGCGGTCAGACAATACAGATAATTCCGCATGTTACGAATGAAATCAAGCGTTATATTTCTAAAAATGCAGAAAATGGTGCGGATGTCTGTTTTATTGAAATCGGCGGAACAATCGGTGATATTGAGTCACAGCCTTTTATTGAGGCTATTCGTCAGTTTGCTGTGGATGTCGGCAGAGAGAATTGTCTGTTTATCCACGTTACGCTTGTGCCGTATCTTGCCGCATCTGATGAGCTTAAATCAAAGCCTACCCAGCATTCTGTAAAGGAAATGCTTTCTCTCGGTATTCATCCTGACATTATTGTTTGTCGTACAGAGCATCCGCTGACTGATGATATTAAAAATAAAATTGCACTTTTCTGTAATGTTGACAAGGAATGTGTTATCGAGAATAATAACTGCGATATTCTCTATGCAGTGCCGATGATGCTCCATGAGCAGAAAATGGATGAGGTTGTTATTAAAAAGCTTGGTATTAAATGCGGTGAAGCTGATTTGACCGACTGGACAGAAATGCTCAATGCTTTAAGAAATCCAAAGCAGACAGTTAAAATTGGTATGGTGGGCAAATATGTTGAGCTTCACGATTCCTATATTTCTGTTAACGAGGCTTTAAAGCACGGCGGAATTGCTACGGGAAGTGCCGTTGATATTCAATGGATTGACAGTGAAAGCCTGGAGGGTGATGTTGATGTTGCCGAAATTCTTGGTGATATGGATGGTATCCTTGTTCCGGGCGGCTTTGGCTCACGAGGTATTGAGGGAAAAATAAGAGCCTGTGAATTTGCAAGAACAAACGGTGTTCCGTATTTCGGAATATGTCTTGGTATGCAGATTGCCATTATTGAATATGCACGTAATGTGCTCGGTCTTGAAGGTGCCAATTCTGCTGAAATTGACCCACAGACAAAATATCCTGTTATTGATATTCTTCCTGAGCAGAAGGGGGTTACTGATATGGGCGGTACAATGCGTCTTGGGCAGTATCCCTGTACCCTTAATCCTGAGTCAAAGGCATTTGAGCTGTATGGTGCATCAATGATTTATGAGCGTCATCGTCACAGATATGAGGTAAATAATGATTATAGGTCAGAGCTTTTGAAATATGGTATGATTTTTGCAGGTACATCACCTGATAATCATATTGTTGAAATGGTCGAAATCCCTGCACATCCGTGGTTTGTTGCCGGACAGTTTCATCCTGAGTTCAAGTCAAGACCGAACAAGCCTCATCCGCTTTTCCGTGGCTTTGTTACCGCAGCAAAAAAGCATAGCGAGGAAAAATAATACTATACATAAAATAATAAGCAGTACGGATATTTCCGTACTGCTTATTATTTTATGCATTGTTTTCGCAAATGGCTTTGCGTGTCTGCAATATACTGCTTGGTGTGACTGAGAATTCATCAAGTCCCCATTCAAGAAGTAATGGTATAAGTTTGCAGTCTGCTGCTGCCTCGCCGCACATACCAACCTGTATTCCTTCTTTTTTTGCATTTTTAATTGTCATTTCAATTGCTCTTAGAACTGCGGGCTGAAATGTATCATAAAGATAACTGACACTTGAGTTCCCTCTGTCGACTGCCATTGTATAGCCTGTCAGATCATTTGTGCCGATTGAAAAGAAATCAACCTCTTTTGCCAGCAAATCAGATGTCAGTACCGCTGACGGCGTTTCAATCATAATTCCAACTGAAACAGGGCGGTATGGTGTGCCTGCTTCCGTTAATTCGCATTCGCATTCAAAAATTATTTTTTTAGCCTTTGTTACCTCATCAAGGCAGGTAACAAGGGGCAGCATAATTTTAATTGTGCCGTACACTGCTGCACGCAGAATAGCTTTTAGCTGCTTTTTAAAAAGCTCTTCATTATCAAGACAGTAGCGTATTCCACGATGACCAAGGAATGGATTATCCTCTTTTCCTATATGAAGGTAGGGTATATCCTTGTCACCGCCTATATCAAGGGTGCGGATTATAACCTCACGTCCGTTCATCGCACGTGCAACAGTTGAGTATGCTTCAAACTGCTCCTCCTCATCAGGCTCGTCAGCACGGTCCATAAATAAGAATTCCGTGCGAAAAAGACCGATACCTTCACCACTGTTCTGAACGACATTCTGCACATCTTCAGGCTTGCCGATATTTCCGTAAACCGCTTTTTTGATTCCGTTTTTGGTTATCGTTTCTCTGTCTATAAAAGCTTTGAGTGCTTCCTTCTGCTTCAGGTAATCCTGATGCTTTCGTTCATATTCTTTGATTTCGCTTTTTGACGGGTTGGTAAAAACTTTACCCTTAAAGCCGTCACAAATAAGAGTTTCACCGTTTTTGATAAGCTGTGTTGCATCAATAACTGAAAGCACGGCGGGAATGCCCATTGCTCTTGCAAGGATGGCACTGTGGCTTGTTATTCCTCCAACCTCGGTAATAATGGCTGTGACATTTTCTTTTTTTTATTTTTCCTGTCATTGACGGGGTCAAATCTCCTGCGACAAGCACCGACCCGGCAGGAACAGTGCTTATGTCAACCGTTTCAACACCTAAAAGCTTTTGAAGAAGACTGTCCCTGATATCCTTAACATCACTTGCTCTTTGCCTTGTCAACTCATCTGCAGCGGCTGAAAACATATCAATAAACATCTGACAAACCGTATCAACTGCTTTTTCTGCTGCTGCGCCTGCAGAAATATTTTCTTCCATCTGTGAAATCATAAAAGGATCACGCAGCATAACAATATGCCCCTCTAAGATTTCTGCCTCTTTTTCTCCGGCAGATTTTTTGAGCTGTTCTGCAAGCTTATTTGTTTCAGCGGTAAAGCTTTCAACGGCATTTTTCAGTCTGGCTTTTTCATTTTCTTCATTGCTGTATTCAATATTGCTGTAATCGGTATTCATATCATTTATGATAACCGCTTTGCCGATACCGTAGCCCTGGCTGGCACCAATACCCTTAAGCATAATTTCCTCCCGATCATTACTCACCGAAGCCTGATTCAATCAGACTGACTGCAGCGTTGAGCATGGCACCCTCGTCTGTGCCGCTGCATTCAACAGTAATCTCTGTACCGCACTTAATGCCTGCTGCCATAATGTTCATTATGCTTTTTCCATTGATTCTTTTATTGTCTACAACAAGCTCAATGTCTGAAGCATACTTGGTCATTGCAGTCACGAACACATTTGCAGGACGCATATGAAAGCCCATTTCGTTTGTTATTTTTGTTGTTTTGGATATCATAAGCTCACCTTAATCATTTTCTCTTTTTGTCTTTTTCAAAAGTGCAAGCATAAATGCACCTGCTGCTGAGCCTGCGGCCAGTGCAGCAATATAGCCCAAAGGGTTGTCAACTACGGGGAAGACAAATATACCACCATGAGGTGCAGGGCAGGAGCAGTTAAACAGTGATGTTACAAGACCTGCAACTGCCGAACCTACCATACAGGACGGAATAACCCTGAGCGGATCTGCGGCAGCATAGGGAATAGCACCCTCTGTAATGAAGCTCAGTCCCATAAGATAGTTGACAGGACCGTTTTTCAGCTCCTCATTGTTCCACTTTTTCTTGTTAAAGCTGGTGGAAAGCGCTATTGCTATTGGAGGAATCATTCCGCCAATCATCACAGCCGCCATAATCCAGCCGTTGCCGTCGGCAATAGCAGCAGTGCCGAAAACATATGCCGCTTTATTGAAAGGACCGCCCATATCAATTGCCATCATTGCGGCAAGAACAATTGAAAGGAGAACCTTGCTTGTTCCGCCAAGGTTTGTAAGACCGTTTGATAAACCTGTATTGAGCACGCCTATAACAGGATTTATTGCAAGCATAACAACACCTATAAGCAGTGTTCCGAGCAGTGGGAAGATAAATACAGGCTTTATTCCGTCCATTGATTTCGGAAGCCAGTTAAATGCTTTTTTGAGAATAAGAACAATTATACCTGCTACGAAGCCTGCAAACAGTGCACCCAGAAAGCCTGATACGGCACTGTCGTTGCCTGTAGGAGAGCTCAGTGTCGCACCCGTTGTGGCAAGGTAACCGCCCACAATACCCGGCAAAAGACCCGGACGGTCGGCAATCGATTGTGCGATATAGCCGGCAAGAATGGGCAGCATAAATGCAAATGCTGCTTTACCAATCCAGAATACAACTGCTGCAACAGGATTAGTTGAGCCGAAATCACCGCCGACATTGGCATTGCCTGCAAAGGTGTCAATAAGAAAACCAAGGGCAATTAATACACCACCGCCGACAACGAATGGCAGCATATGAGAAACACCGTTCATAAGGTGTTTGTATATCATATGACCAAAGTTCTCTTTTTCATCGTAATCGGTTGTATCGGTGCTGCTGTTATCGTTATAGACCTTAGCATTGCCGTCGATTATTCTTTGAATAAGCTCCTCAGGCTTGTTAATACCATTAGAAACTGTGGTTTTTATTACAGGCTTGCCGTTGAAGCGTGACATTTCAACATTTTTATCTGCGGCAATAATTATGCCGTCACATTCTTCAATTTCTTTTTTTGTAAGAACATTTTTTGCTCCGCCTGAACCATTGGTTTCCGCTTTTACGGAGTAGCCTAATTTTTCGCCTGCTTTTTCAAGAGCTTCAGCAGCCATATAGGTATGGGCAATGCCTGTGGGGCAGGCTGTTACTGCTAAAATACGGAAGCCTTTTTTCTGAACTACTTCAAACTTTGGAGTTTCAGGATATTTTTCTTTTTCCTTTTTATCAATGATATCTAAAAACTCATCAGTTGTTTTGGCGTCTCTGAGCTTATTGCAGAATTCAGGCTCCATAAGCATAACCATTAATCTTGAAAGTATTTCAAGGTGCAAATCTCCGTCAAGGGGAGCCGCAATCATAAAAAGTATGTCTGTCGGCTTGCCGTCAGGGGCATCATAATCAATACCCTTTGGTGCTGTAATAGCTGCCAGCCCTGCTTTTTTTACGCTGTCGCTTTTTGCGTGGGGAACTGCAATTCCGTCACCGATTGCAGTAGTTCCCTGATTTTCTCGTGCAAGTATCGCGTCTTTGAAAACGCCTGAATTTGCCAGATTGCCTGCCTTGTTGTGAAGTGCAATCAGGCTGTTGATTGCTTCCGATTTTGTTGATACAGAGGTGTTAAGACTTATTGCATCTCTCTTCAATAAATCAACAATTCTCATTAAAATCCTCTCCTAAATTTAAATATTCACTTTCAAGCATTGTTCCGATTTCTTCCTTTGATGCTAATGAATGTGAAAATGCTGTCGCATTACCGCAGGCAGCTCCCAGTTTTAGTGCATAGCTGTAGCTGCCGCTTTCAATATACCCTGCAATAAAGCCTGCAACCATTGAATCACCGCAGCCTACAGAGCTTACTATCTTACCCGGAACATTGCCGACTTTATGGATGCTGCCTTGCTTGTCAATTAGTACAGCCCCATGCTTACCCCGGGAAACCAAAACATTTTCTGCACCCTTCTCCTGCAGTAATTGACCATATTTGACAATGTCATCAAATTCTTCTATCCGAACACCAAAAAGGTCACCAAGTTCGTGATGGTTCGGCTTAATCAAAAACGGCTTGAAGCGAAGTACATTTAACAGTAAATCGCCTGTGGCATCAATTACGAATTTGATACCCTTGTTTTTCAGCTGTTCAAGAATGCTTTCATAAATATTATCAGGCAGGGATTTCGGTATTGAACCGGCCAGCACAAGGAAATCTTGTTCTTTGAGTCTGTCAAGCTTTTCAAAAAGCTTTTCAAGGTCTTCCTTCTGAATGTTTGGACCGTCTGCATTAATATCAGTTTCTTTATCTGATTGTATCTTGACGTTTATTCTTGTGCAGCCGTTTTTCAGCTTGACAAAATCATTGTTTACTCCATCGTCATTAAGCATTTCTGTAAGCTTGTCACCTGAAAAACCTGCGATAAAGCCAAGTGTGGTATTTTCAATTCCAAGTCGTGAAAGAATGGCGGAAACATTGATTCCCTTGCCGCCGTAATTAATCTGTTCGCTTTTGGCTTTGTTTATTTCACCCATCTGTAAATTATCAATGTTCATTACATAATCCAGTGCCGGGTTGAATGTTACTGTATAAATCATATATCAAATCTCTCCTGCTGCTTAAATTTAGTATTATCATTATATCAAAAATTAAACCAATGAAAAACTGTTTAAATAAAAATGCAACCTATAGTTGCGAATTTTCAAATTAAAATGTATAGTATAATTAAGTAATATCTGTTATTATTTATATGAGGTGATACGATGAGAGAGGAAACAGCAAAAAGGCTTTTTGAATACAGAAAGGCATATGGCTATTCACAGGAGGAGCTGGCTGAAAAAATAGGAGTTTCCAGGCAGGCTATATCCAAATGGGAACGCGGTGAAAGCAGCCCTGATACAGAAAATCTGATTGCCCTTTCAAGACTGTACAATGTTACAATTGACGAAATGATTAACACTGGAAATGAGCCTGTGAAAGCAGAAAAAGCTGCAGAAGAAAAATATGAACAATCAGAATCTGCTGATTGTGAAAAAGACAGCAGGACAGAAGGCGATGAAGCTGATGAGCCTGCACAGGCTCATGTGAGTTTCAGAAATGGTATTCATATCCACGATGGAAAAGATAAGGTTGATATTGGCTTTAACGGAATACATATTGAGTCAAAAAATGGTGAATCGGTTCATATCGGTTCAGGTGATGTAAAGGTTGAAGGTGTTGATGAAGAATACGTTTTTTCACGTGGAAAGGGAAGTAAGCTTTTTCATGCTATACTGCCTATGAGTGTTATAATAGCTTATCTTATAATTGGCTTTACCTTTGAGCAGGGTTGGGCATTGGGATGGCTTCTGGTGTTTATAATTCCGATTGCTGAAAGCTTTATTGCAGCGGTTAAAACAAAAAAACCATCTGCCTTTGCCTATCCAGTTCTTGTGACGGCTGTATATCTGACAGTGGGAATGTTTGAGAAAATATGGCACCCGACCTGGATCATGTTTTTAACAATACCTGTATATTATATAATAGCCGATTTTATCAAACCAAACAAAAAAACCGAAGATTAGTCCTTAGACTAATCTTCGGCTTTTTTTATTTATTAAGTTCGGCTTTGCCTTCGGGCGTATCACGATAATATTGTGTGAATGGATGAAAGCGTTCTTGCTCCTCCCATATTTCTTTGGCTCTCGGTGCCCACAGCTTTGCATATTCGTCACATTTTGAGCAAAGAACCTCCGCACTTTCAGGGCAGGTCAGATTTGTTGATTTAGCACCGGTTTTGCTGACCATTTTTCTGAGTGCCTGCGGATTTTCAAGCATAGGACAGGGTCTGAGCATATTGTTATTAAACGGCTGACCCTTATAATACTCTTTAAACAGAGGAGATTTAAGACATTCAATAATGCTTTTTTCCCTGATATTAGAGTCACTGTAGTGTACAAATACACAGGGTTCAACATCACCCTCACTGTTAATGTGAAAATAATTCCTGCCTCCTGCTATGCATCCGCCAACGAACTCAGCATCATTCTGGAAATCAACAGTGAAAATCGGTTTGCCTGTTTTACCATTTCTGTTTTCTCTTATTTTTCTGTAAACGTGCTCACGCTGGTCAGGTGAAAGCAGCAGCTTTGTATCTGCATCACTGCCGACAGGCATATAATGGAAATACCATGCAAAGCGTGCACCATTTTCAATCATTAAATCATAAAATTCGTCACTTGTTACAGCCTTATAGTTCTGGCTTGTGTAACAGATTGAGGTTCCGAAAAGACATTTGTGCCTTTTGAGCATCTGCATTGCTTTGAGTGTTCTTTGATATGCACCGTCACCGCGTCTGCCGTCTGTGGTTTCCTCACTGCCTTCAATAGAAAGAGCAAGTGAAAGATTACCGCATTTGTTCATTTCTTCACAGAATGCATCATCAACAAGTGTACCGTTTGTATAAGCAAGGAACAGACAGTCACTGTTTTCCCTTGCGACAGTTAAAATATCCTTTTTTCGGATTAATGGCTCGCCGCCCGTGTACATAAAGAAATGTGTACCGATTGCCTTGGCTTCTGTAACAATTCTGCGCATTTCGTCAAGAGTCAGATTGGAGTTATAACCATATTCTGCTGCCCAGCAGCCCTTGCATTTCATATTGCAGGCTGATGTGGGGTCAAGCAGAATTACCCAGGGATATTGCAGTGCTCCTCGTCCCTTTTTTTTCTGAGCGTTGATGTGCGATAAGCCCAAGGTCAATGGCAAAGGTCAGTACTGCTTTTTTCAGCATTTCCTCGTCAACCTCTTTAAGTCCTCTGAACAAAAAGGTATTCCACACATTATTTTTATCGTTTAATATCTCAATCGGCTTAGTAAATGTGCTTTCCGGATACATTTTGCCGGCAGCAGCCTTGCCGATTTTAATCAGCTTAAGTATGTTTTTTTCGGGATTTTTATATACATACTTAAATATTCTGTTGCCTATCAGGTGAAGCACCTTGCTTTTTGTTTGAGCCATTCTGTTACCTCTTTCACATTACCTCTGGTGTTGTGATTTTTAGCATTGTTAAAATGTTTTTTATAGTATCCTTAACTGCCGTGCAAAGATAAAGTCTAGCACGCATTAAGCTTTCGTCATCAATCATAACCCTGTGTGCATTGTAAAATTTGTGGAACAGTGTCGCAAGCTCAATTACATAATGCGTAATTTTTGCAGGGTTATAAAGCTCAGCAGCAGTAACAATTTCATCAGTGAGAGCAGAAAGGTGGCGGATAAGCTCCTTTTCTTCGTCACTGTTAAGCAGTGTAAGCTCTTCATCAGTCGGGGCTATTATTTCAACACCCTGTTCCCGTGCTTTTTTTAGTATGGAGCAAATTCTTGCATGGGCATACTGAACATAGTAAACAGGATTTTCGCTTGATTCCTTAGCGGCAAGCTCCAAATCAAAATCAAAGTGAGAGTTCGGCTCACGCAGATTAAAGAAAAATCTTGCTGCATCAAGCGGCACTTCATCAATAAGTGTATTAAGTGTTATAGCTTTGCCTGAACGCTTTGAAAGCTTAATTGTTTCTCCCTCACGCACAAGTCTTACCATTTGCATTATCACAGCGTCAAGTCTGTCAGCATCAAGACCCAGTGCGGTAAGTGCTGCTTTCATTCTCGGAACATAGCCGTGGTGGTCTGCACCAAGCACATCAATTGCCTTGTCGTAGCCACGTGTAACAAGCTTGTTATAGTGATATGCAATATCAGGTACAATATAGGTTGGCAGACCATTTGCTCTCACAAGTACAATATCCTTATCATTGCCGTATTCACTTGCTTTAAACCAGAGTGCACCATCCTGCTCATAGGTAACGCCCTTTTCTTTCATTGCAGTGATTACCCTGTCAACAGAACCATCATTGTGAAGTGTTGACTCTCTGAACCATTTGTCATAAGTGATTCTGTATCTGCCTAAATCCTTTTCAAGCCCTGCAACATTTTTTGGCAGAGCATATTCAACAAGTGCAGTTCTTCTTGTTTTGCTGTCACATTCAACATATTTATCGCCGAATTCCTCAATAAAGCTTTCAGCGTGTGCTGTGATGTCTGCACCCTGATATGCATCCTCAGGCATTTCAACAGTGCTGTCAAAATGCTGAAGGTATCTGACCTCAAGTGATGTTGCAAATTTCTCAATCTGATTGCCTGCATCATTAACATAAAACTCTCTGCTAACATCGTAGCCTGCCCAATCAAGAACAGATGCAAGGCAGTCGCCGATTGCACCGCCTCTTGCGTTGCCTATGTGCATAGGTCCTGTCGGGTTTGCAGATACAAATTCAACAAGCACTTTTTTGCCCTGACCGAAATCGGATTTTCCGTAATTTTCACCGCAGTCAAAAACATCTTTAAGTATTTCACTGTAATATTTCTGTGAAAGGAAAAAGTTCAGAAAGCCGGGTCCTGCAATTTTAGCCTTGTCAAATACCGTGTCTGTTAAATTAAGGTGTTTTACGATGCTTTCTGCAATCATCCGAGGCGCTTTTTTAAAAGCCCTTGCACCTGCCATGGCAACATTGCTTGAATAATCGCCGTTAGCCTTGTTTGCAGGTGTTTCAATTATAAAATCAGGGATATCTGCTTCGGGCAGCTCACCTGCTTCTATTGCATGGGTGACTGCCTTATTTATTAGAGATTTCAGTTCGTTTTCTGTTTCTTTAACTAATTTAGACATTGTTGTTACTCCTGGTTTTTTCTGAAGCTCATTTTAACCTCGTTTTTTGAGGCTAAGGCTCCGTTAAAATCAATATCGTATCCGAAAGTGAATTCACCGCTTTCACCATCAAATTCGGTGTCAATGGTGTGACCGGATATGCCCATTAAAATATCGCCGTATTCAGTACCATAGCGGCACATATTGCGCTTCGATTTTTCTATAATCATACAGGTTGCATAGGCGCTGTTTCTTGTCATTTCAACTCGGCTTTCATCCTTCTGGATTTTTACACACACGTCGATAGGGGAGGGTGACTGTTCTGCGCCTCCTTGTAGTGCAATATGTAGCAGCTCTCATTTTCGTCGAGCGTGGCGACAGTGGTCATTTCCATGCTGTCTTTTTGCATATCAATCTGCTGTGAACCGAGTACTTTAAGTAGTACATTAAGCATTTTTATATCCTTCCGCCCCGCTCTAATGCAAGCTGAATCAGTCTGTCAATAAGCTCTTTGTACGATACACCAACAGCCTCAAAAAGCTTGGGGTACATACTTATTGCAGTCTGACCGGG
>PDYJ01000832.1_pt1 | contig 15175 bp, 12 predicted proteins | sample 1430841 | NCBI WGS metagenome assembly PDYJ01 (sample SAMN07237672, study PRJNA390542) | Gut metagenome, whole genome shotgun sequencing project. | isolation source: fecal pellets | host: Mus musculus | place: USA: New York, NY | collected 2016-10 | reverse complement strand
GACCTTGAGACTGCGGAGCCATGATTTGCCGCCTGAGGGGACACTGTCGTGGTGGAAGAGATACCATTTGCCACCGAATTCGATGATGCTGTGGTGAGTGGTCCAGCCTACCACGGGGGTGAGGATCACGCCTCCGTAGGTGAAGGGGCCGTAGGGGTTGTCGCCTATGGCGTAGCAGAGCAGATGGCTGTCACCGGTGGAGTATGAAAGATAGTATCTGCCATTGTGTCTGTGGACCCACGAAGCCTCGAAAAAGCGGTGGGGATCATTGGCCTTGAGAGGATTTCCTTCGGCATCGACCACCAGGATGGGGCGGGGTTCCTCGGCAAACTGGAGCATGTCTTTTGACAGACGCACGCAGCGCGAGGGGAGTGCCGGTTCGTCGCCTTCGGGCAGGCAGGGCGATTCGAGGGCCTTGTTGTCGCGGTAGCGCTGAAGCTGTCCGCCCCAGATGCCTCCGAAGTAGAGATAGTATTCGCCATTGTCTTCAAGCACGCAGATGTCAATCGAGTATGAGCCGCGTATCGGATCGGGCTGGGGGATGAAGGGACCTTCTGGGCGGTCGGCTATGGCCACACCGATGCGGAAAATGTCATTCCGGTCTTTCAGCGGGAAGTAGAGGTAGTATTTTCCGTCTTTTTCGGCGCAGTCGCAGTCCCAGAGCTGGCGTCCGGCCCAGGGAATGTCGGCAATGTCGAGGGCTTTTCCGTGGTCGGTGACCTTGCCGGTCATCGGGTCGCCGTCGATCGAGAGCACGTGCATGTCTTTCATCACGTACTGGTCACCGTTGTCATTTTCCACGTTCGCGCATTCCCAGTCATGTGATGGGTAGATGTAGATGCGGCCGTTGAACACGTGGACACTCGGATCGGCCATGAAGTCAGCGGGGAAGAGGTAGCGTTTATCGGGATTGAGCAGTTTCATGATTGTATTTCTTTTATAGACTTGTGTTAGATGTATGTTGTTATTCTTTCTCTGCGGAGGCGAGGCGTTTGGCAAGGAAGGGTTTGAGCTGATAGTCGCGGTCGAAGAGCAGGGGGTATTCCACGCGGCCTTTCATGGGGAAGTCGTTTTTCCATGACATGCCGTCGAAAGTTCCCCATGCGGTCACGCGCGATATCACGTCGGCGTGGCGGAGCAGTATGTCGGTCACCGAGTCCATGCGGGCATTCCATTTTTCGGAAATCTCGGCGGGCAGGCCATTGGGGTAGGGATTGAACCGGGTGTTGTAGACGATGCTGTCAGAGATGTTGGCGCTGTGGCTGACGGTGGGGAGCGCGCTCATGTCCATTCGGTGATCATCACCTTGCAGCCGGTCGAGGCGTAGGCTTCGATCGACTTTTCGAATTCCGTGAAATCAGGATAGTCCATGCCCATGTGGCCCTGCATACCGATGGCGTCGACGCGCAGGCCTTTTGACTTCATGTCGTTGACGAGCCTGACGTAGGCATCACGTTTGGCCGGGACGTTCATGGCATAGTCGTTGATGTAGAGTTCGGCGTCGGGATCGGCTTCATGGGCATATTGGAATGCGAGGGGGATGAACTCCTCGCCGAGAATCTCGTAGAATGGCGAGCTGCGGTAGCTTCCGTCCTCGACAATGGCCTCGTTGACCACGTCCCAGCCCTTGATGCGGCCTTTGTAGCGGGTCATTATGGTGGTGATGTGGTCGCGCATACGTTCTTTGAGCACATCGGCGCTTACCGGCGCGCCTGTCGAGTCAACTGCAAACCAGGGGCAAGCTGAGAGTGCCAGATGAGGGTGTGGCCTATGACGGCCATGTTGTTGCGGGTGCCGTAGTCCACGAAGGCGTCGGCATCGTCCCAGAAGTAGACCCCTTCCTGGGGATGTATCTCTTCGCTTTTCATGCAGTTCTCAGCTACGATCGAGTTGAAGTGGCGGCGCACTATCGAGTCGGCTTTCGGATCGAGTCCTTTGACATGGTCCACGTTCAGGGCGGCTCCGATGAGGAAGTCATCAGCGAAATAGTCTTTCAGTGCGGGCTCCTGCTTTGGAGCGCTGCATCCTATGGCCATCAGTGCGGCCACGGGGAGGCACAGGGCTAATTTTTTCATAGTCAGTGGGGGGATGTTGCAGGGGTTATTTGTGTCTTGATTCGATTTCACGGTTGATGCGGTCAATCACATCGTCATCAAGCTCATAGCGTGAGATGATGAACATGGCGAGGGCGAGCAGTATGGCGGGGATAACGGCCACGAGCCACAGTATGCCCTGCTGGGCGAAGGGGGTCTGAGTCAGGGCTTCTTTCTGAAAGCCTACGAAGGCGAGGACCAGTCCGGGCACAACGCCGCCGAGGGCCATGCCGGCCTTGTAGAAGATTCCGGTCAGGGCGTTGACTATGCCGGAGATGCGGCGTCCGTGGGTGTATTCGCCGAAGGAGATGACCTCAGGCACGAGCGCCCACATGTAGCCGGTGGCTACGATCACGCCTGTCGATTTGATGAACTGGGCTATGTAGACGAGGACCATGTGTTCCTTGAGAGCGTCGATCATGGAGATGGCGTAGAGCATGGCCATGCCGATTATGGCCACGAGGAGGAAGATGTAGAACATGCCCTTTTTGCCGACCTTTTTCTTGATGGCCGGGATCATGGGCATGAATATGAATGCGGGGATAGATCCGAGGCCCATGAAGACAGAGAGTTCGGCGGCGGAACCTCCGAGGTTGTACTGGATATAGTATGCCCCGGCGGCGTTTCCGACTGCCATCATTGCGAAGGCAGTCACGAAGAAGAAGGCGAGGATGCGAAGCGGACGGTTGTGGACAAACTCCATCCAGAGGTCAGAGACGCTGACGTTTTCGGTCTCGCTGGAGTCCATCACCACTCTCTCGCGGCACTGGGAGAAGCAGAAGAGGAGCAGTGCGAGGCCCACGCAGCCGTAGAGGGTCATGGTCAGGAACCAGGCGCCGTCGTCCATTGACATGTCGGTGCTTTCGGTCGGGTCGAAGATACGCAGCACGAAGGGTATGCCCATGCCTACGGCGAGACCGCCCACATTGGCCATGAACATTCTGACCGATGTCAGTTTGGTGATTTCAGCCGTGTCGCGGGTCAGAGAGGCGTTTGAGCGCGCCGTAGGGCACGTTGACCAGAGTGTAGCACATCGAAAGTCCCACGTAGGTAATGTAGGCATAGAGCAGCGAGCCTGAGAAGCCGTTCCAGAAACAGAGTATTGCGAAACCGGTCAGCGGAATGCTCCGAGCACCAGATAGGCGCGGTATTTACCGAGACGGGGTTGTGTTTGTCGACAAAAGTGCCCACCAGGGGGTCCCAGATGACATCGACGATGCGAACAATCAGAAACATCACCGCTGCGACGGCCGGATCGAGGCCGTAGACATTGGTGTAGAAGAACAGCAGATACATGCTGATGGTCTGATAGATCAGATTCTGGGCGAGGTCGCCCGATCCGAAGCCGATGCACTGGAGCATCGAGAGCTTGTAGAAACCTTTGGATTCCTGTGATTTGGTCATATTGATGCTTGCTTCCATGAATTGGATTTTAAAAAGGTCTGTTATTGTTTTCTGAGAGGATTTTTTCGGCCACGCGATTGCCGAGGGTCTTTTTGTCGAGCGGATGGATGTCGTTCCACTCGCCCAGATCTGAATTTCTGATGAGGCTGACGCCGGGAGTCTCGTCGGCCACCTGGGCCTGCCGCTCGCGCATAGTCTGCCAGGCGGCGCGGCCTCCGCGGTCAGACTCGTGGAGGAAGTCGGCCAGCTCAACGATGTAGAATGGCATTCCGGCGTTGCCTGAGGCCTTGCGCCAGTCGGCTATCATGGTTTCGAGCAGGGCCGGATACTGATTGCTGCGGCTCACGTTTGACTCTCCCTGATACCAGACAGTTCCGCAGACAGGATAGCTGATCACCGGCGCGATCATGGCGTTGTAGAGCACGCAGGGCATGTAGCAGTAGAACATCATGGCCGGTCCGGCGGGCATGGGTGCGCCCTTGCGGTAGCGCCAGAGGCCTTCGAGCGAGATTTCATCGGGATATGTGCGGCCGTAGACGGCATAGGGGCGGTCACCGAAGATGATTTTATAGGGTTTTTCAGGCACGAAATGCGGCGCGCCGTTCTGCGAGATTAGGCGCACGGTTATAGTGTTGGCGCCCTCTTTCAGCAGGCCTTCGGGAATAGGGTAGATGCGCGGAGGATACTGATAGGTGGTGAAGCCGACAAGCCGGCCGTTGACCCAGACAGAATCGGCGTCGACAATGCAGCCCAGGCGCAGAGTGGCTGCTTTTCCGGCATGTGAGGCGTCGATATCGACGGTTTTGCGGAACCAGTGTGAGCCGTTGGCCGGTGTCATGCCGTCAGAGGCCCATGAGGTGGAGAAGAGATCGGTTTCCTGCCAGTCGCTGTCGTCAAGGGCGGGGGAGTAATACTTTGCAGCGCCGGCAAGTCCGGGGTCGGCAGCATCAATCACCGAATTCCAGGCCTGATAGTTGCGCCACTCCTGCTCTTTCAGGGCAGTGCGGTAGGCTTCGGAGCTGTAGACGGCTTTCTGGTTCAGATAGTAGGGATAGTGGCTCATGGCCGTTTCGGAGATCCATGACTCGACCGGGGTGCCTCCCCATGAGGCGTTGATGATTCCTACCGGGAGCCCGGTGCGGCTGTTGAGGGCCTTGGCGGTGAAGTAGGCGAGGGCCGAGAAGCCCATCACGTCATCGTCTACCGATTTCCATGACGTGGGGCTCAGGTCGGAGCGTTCGCCGTCGAAATCAAATTCCTTGGGCACGAGAAACTGGCGGATGGCGGGATTGCGGTATTCCATCACCTCGTCGGCAAACATGTCGGTGACGCGGCTGACGGGCAGTTCCATGTTGGACTGTCCGGAGCAGAGGAGCACATCGCCCACGGCCACATTGCTGACCGTCTTGTCGGCTACGGTCAGAGTGTAGGTCTTGCCGGTCTTTAGCGCGGGGAGTTCAGCGCGCCAGCGGCCGAGGCTGTCGGCTGTGACTGTAGCGCTTTTGCCTTTGACCACCCTGACGGTCACGCTTTCGCCCGGGTCGGCGGTGCCCCAGAGGGTCAGCGGGCGGTCACGCTGCACCACCATGCCGTCAGAAATTATCTGAGGCAGTTTCACCTCGGCCCTTATGTCCTGGCAGAATGAACCGGCTCCGAGCAGAGCCGTCAGTATCAGTAATTTATTCATATTCATAGAGTTTTACGCGGAGTATTCTGAAATCGTCGACCCCGATGCGCACGTGGCGCCCCTGGTGGGTCTCGTCGCCGTTGAAGGTGCGTATGCGCTTTTGCGATCCGTCATCGGCGATGCTGATTTCCTCGACTGATGCCAGACCGATGCGCTTGCCCTTCCAGCGGCTCTCTTTTTCGGCACCGCGGTCTGAGCCGGAGGCGAGGAAGCCGTCTTCGCCGAGTTTTTTCTCAGGCGCTGTGCCGCTGTCCTCCGGTTCGAAGGTGAGCACAAGGCCTGATCCGGCCACGATATACTCCATCGGAGCCGTGCGGACTATCAGACCGCCTGCGGCCGGCCAGGGCGATCCGTCGGTAGCCCTTGGGTCCCAGGGGAGGGTGAAGTAGTGGCGCGCGGTGATTCTGAGGCCGTCGCGGCGGAGTATGCGTTCGGTCGAGTCGGCATCGAAGTAGAAGCCGTTCATGGTCTCCTTGCCGAGATGAGCGGCGATCAGAGGGGTCAGATTGCCCAAAGCAGCTGTGCCGGCGGCCTGATAGGCGGTCTCTGACAGGGCTGTGCGGCCGTTGTAGGCAAAGGGGCAGAGCCCTATGGCGTTGTGCTCGCCTACGGCATAGAAGGCCTGAGCCGCATTGGGCTGAGCACATTTGATTTCAGGAATGAAGAGCGGATTGTCAGCCAGAGCATAGGCTCTCACCCAGTCAGTGAAGCCTGAGTCATAGAGATCAGGCGCGAGAATGTCGACAGTCGGAGCTGCGACATGCCAGATGTCTTTTAGGTGGGCGAGAGGTCCGGCTGAGGGATATTCGCCTGGTTTGCGGCCACGCGAGTTCATGGCGGCGTTGACGTAGAGGGGCATTGTAGGGAATATTCGGCGGGCTATCTGCGCGAGGCCTTCCACATAGCGGCCATAGTTCCAGGCCATGAAGATCTCGTCGGTATATATGTCGTCGCCAAACACTTCGGTCCAGCTTCCCTTTTGCTTCATGCCCGCGGCCTGCCACTTCTCAAGGAGCTGCGGGTGAAGTGATTTCTTTTGGTTCAGGAGGTTCAGACTGGCTGTGAGAACTCCGGGAACTCCTTTGGCATATTCCTTTTGGGCAAGCGGAGAGTGGTCACGCGCGTCTTCGAGCATTCCGATCTCGTTTTCGATCTGGAGAATGATCACGGTGCCTGCGGTGTCTGTCTCGGCGATGTGGCTGAGCAGGCGGGTGAATGCGGCGGCATCTGCTTCAGCCACTTTTGCGGAGAATGCCGAGGCGATTTCGAGCGGTTTTCCCGAACGTGTGCGGGCCCTCGGATAGGTCTTGCTGTCTTTTTTGAACCAGTCAGGCGCATAGCAGCTCATGGAGTTTTTCCATGCTCCGAACCAGAGGATGCCGACTTTGAGGCGGCTGTCGGTGGCCTGACGGATGATTTCGTCGACGCTTGAGAAGTCAAACGTTCCTTTTTGCGGTTCGATCAGTTCCCAGACCACGGGCATCAGCACGGTGTTGTAGCCGTGGCGGAGAGCCACGTCCATGCAGCAGGCCACGTCGTCGGGCGAGGAGGCCATAGAGTTACCGGCCTCGCCACCTATAATAATAAAGGGTTTGCCGTCAACAATGAGCCTCTTGGCGCAGCCCTGCTTTTCAAGCCGGGATTCAGTGCGGGCCATTGCGGCAGCCGAGGCTATCAGCAGCATGAGCAGCAGTAAGAAGGAGGTCTTTTGTTTCATGGGATAATGATCTGGCAAGAATGGATTGATGGTCTGACCGGGGGCAGTGCAAATTTAGCAAACAGTCTTAAGAATAGGCTTAGAGATTTGTTGCCAATGCTTGTCAATATGTAACATCATTAGAGAAAAACTCCCGCAGCCGGGTCAATAGCCTGGCCGTCGGCTGCGGGAGTAGGGGGTTATCGCATTCTGTCAAGAATATGTGCGATCAGGGATTATTCTTCGGTCTCCTCCTTCTGGTAGAGGTCTTTCCAGGCATCGCCTGAGAACTCGGCGCCGATGTCGAAGCCGGCGAGAGCGTCGCAGACACCCTTGTAGGCTACCTTGCGGGCATAGTCCTTGTCAAAGATGTTAGGAGCGTCGCCCTTGAGCCAGTATTCGTGCTCTTTCTTGTTGTCAGAGAGAGACCAGAGAGTGATTGACGATTGCTGTTCCTTGGGGATGTTGGTCAGATAGGAAGTGAGGATCATCTTGTAGGCCTCTGACTGCTGGATCAGCTGTTCGGCCGATGGAGTGATATCCTTGCCTTCTTCCACGCCGAATGCGATGTCAAGCTCGGTGATTCGGATTAGCTTGCCGGTTGCAGCGAGTGTCTGGAACATGGCGTCGACCTGCTCTTTGGTGATGCCGATGTTTACGTGCATCTGGGTGCCGATGCCGTCGACATGCGCGCCGTTGTTGTCAATGTAATTGACGAAGTCGATGAGGGCGGCGAGCTTGCCGGGGCTGGTCTCAAGATTGTAGTCGTTGACGAAGAGTTTCACATCGGGGTTGGGAGCATGTTTGCGGGCGAATTCGAAAGCCTTTACAGCATAGTCCTTGCCGAGGTAGTAGCCCCAGTACCAGTGCTGGTTTCCTGCATCGCTGGCCCAGTTCAGGTTCAGTCCGCCTTCTTCGGTTTCTACGGGTGCCGAGTCGGGAGTGCCGTCATTGGCGCTGCTGCCGAAGATGTTGTCGATGCCGCGCCATTTGTTGTAGCCGTCGGCGATAGGTTCGTTGATCACGTCCCATGCGTCCACGCGGTCACCCATGTGGGTCATCACGTCCTTGATCCAGGTCTCCATAGCATCGAGGAGTATTGCTTTCTTCTCTTCGGCCGACTTGGGGATGAAAGTGATGCCTGAGGCACGGCTCACACCTGCACGTGATGCGGTCTTGGCGGCGCTTTGTTCGGTGACATCAGTGACAACGATGTTGTCGATATAATATGTCATGTCAGGGATGTAGCCGAACTCAAGGTTGAAGTTCCACATGGATTCACCTTCGGTAAAGTCGAAACTGTAGTCCTGCATTACGAACTTGATCTGCGTCCATTCAGCGGATGTCTCGAATGCTTCGGCCCAGCTTGACTGATTGCCGGTCCAGTTGATCCAGGGCCATTCGTTGGTCATGCCTTTGAATGTCAGGCGGCCTTTGCCTGTACCTTCCGACTTGACGAAGAATGATATCTCGACCTTCGAGCCTGGCATTGTAGGCATGTCGGGGCTGAGCACCTTAAGGTCGTAGGCTTCCTTTGAATCAGCACTTGAGATGAGCTTCATTACTTTATTGTTGCCCGAAGGTGTGCCGTCCATATCTATGACACTCACTCCTGCGCCTTCATTCTGGGCTGTCCAGCCTTCCATTCCTTTTGAGAAGTCGCCGTTCGGACAGAGTCCGGCCGGAGCTTCTGTCTTTTCGCCGAATTCGAAGTCGTCGATGTAGAGCACGGCGTTCTTGTAGTTGCCGAACTGTATGCCGATGCGGTTGACATCTTTTGACTGTTCATATACGAAAGAGCCTTCGCAGAGTGTCCAGTCGTTGCCGACAGTGAAGACATCGCAGTAAACACCGTCATAAGTGCTTGAATTCTGGCCTAAGAACTGAACCTGAATGTTGTCAGGCGATTTTGCCCAGAAGCGGTAGGCGTAGGTCTTGCCTTCTTCAAGGTTGAAATCCCACCAGAGCTGGCAGTCGTAGTTGGCAGAGGTCTGGTCGTCGCATTCGAGTTTTGCCGCATAGTTTGAATCATGGCCTGGAGAAACCACGGTCATGGTGTAGTGGCCTCCGTCGCCGGTCCAGCCGGTTCGTGTGCCGTTTTCGAAGTCAGAGTTTGTGATGATGTTGGCAATGCCGCTGTCGCCTGAAGGGGGTAGCACCATCTGGGGGCGATGAGCGATTTGAGATAGGCCTGCTGCTGCTGGGTGTGCCAGAGCAGGTTGTGGCCGTAGAACTTCATGCCCTGCGGAAGCGAGGCGAGTACCTTGTCAACGGTTGTGAAGTCAAGGGTGCCGTTTGATTTCATCAGCACGCCCATTTTCATGGCATTGCCAAGGGTAATGCCGGTGAAGTTCTCGTCGACCACGGCTTTGTAGTCCGGATCGCTGAGATACATGTCCGCCCCAATGCCGATGGCAAGGTTCAGGTGGGGATGATACTGGGCTACATAGTCTTTGATCGGTTTATAGAGCATGATCTGCTCCTGGAGCTGGAGAGGTATCTCCGAGATTTCCACGGTCGGATCGCCCGGCTTCCATTCCATGATCTGCTCTTCACAGCCGGAGGCAAGGAGTGTAAGGGCTAAAGCGGCCGCGGAATATGCTATTTTATTGCGTTTCATAATGTTGGTCTCTTGGATTTAAGATTTATTCTTCAGTCTCTTCATCTTCAGGATAGTCGGATATGGTGACGAACTTGTAGGGGACAATGCGCCAGTTGTCGATGTAGATTTCCTGAGTAGAGAGCGCCGAGGGGAATTTGGCCACTGCTTCTTTGCCCTTGTCGTTGGTGTAGGTCACTTCGATATCCGAGTTGACGAAGCCCATGCCGAACTGCTGGTTCGAGGCGTCGTTGCGCAGGGTGATCACGTCCTGGAATGTCGGGGCTACAGCTTCCTTGTCTTCAAGAATGGCCTTGTAGTTGTTGAATTCCGACAGAGGCACTGTGACGGTGGTCCAGCCTTCGGTGAAGAAGGGTATGCTTGCCGGATTGCCTTCATTGTCTGTGACGAGCCAGGGGATGTAGAAGAATGTGTTGGAGTTGCGTTCGTCTCCGTTGTAGCCGCTGAAAGAGATGTTGTTGACCAGCGTGATCACAATCTGGCCTGTGAGTGACCAGGGGTTGGGTATGTAGACCTCGAACTGGAGGGCTACTTCGGTCAGCGGTGTTGTGGCCGGAATGAAGGGGGTCATGCGGGTCCAGTCTTCGGTTTCGTGCTTGTTGCCGGTTGTCCAGACTTCGGTGGCGCGGGGCTTGGCCGAGGAGATGCCTCCTTCGTTGAGCAGACGCTGGGGTATGAGCTGGCAGACTTTGCCGTAGCCGGTCCCTAAGGGATCGTCAACGAGGTCGGTGTCATAGATCATTGAGACTCCGGGCTTGATGTTGTCGTTCTCGTCTTTGTTTGACGAGCCCCAGAATCCGTGCACGCCGTTGCCGTCGAAGTCGAGGATCATACAGTTGCGGTTGTTGAAGAAGTCGGGCGACTGGGCTTTGCCATTGGCGCCGTCAGAGGTGATGCAGCCTGCCTGGCTGACACCTGAGGGCATCACGAATGAATACCATTCGCCGTCGGGGTCGTTTTCGATATTGTCAGTCACTTCAATGCCGCCGGGGAGGGTGATCAGATAGGTTTCGTGGAGCGAAGAACCGTAGACAGTCACTTTCTGGCCTGCGCCGGGCAGAGTGTTGCTGACCGATGTGATGGACGGGAAGGCGGCGCGAATCTCGAATTCGTAGATGGTTTCGGTGCGGTCCTTGACCAGACGGATGGTGTTGCGCACATTCTCGTCGGCATTGGTGATCGGGGTCTTGGTGTTGAGAGTCACAAGCATTGAGTTGTCAGAGACATAGGCGCGGTTGAAGTAGGTCTCATAGCCGTTGATGTAGACTTTCTTCATGCCCATGAACCCGTGGCCTTCGAGGCGGATCATCTGGCCGAGACGCGCGAAGGTGACTTCGCGGTCAGGCACGGATGATTCCACGTCTTCAAGGAAGACTTTCTCGATCACGATCTTGCGGCCCTGATATTTGTCATCGAAATATTCATCGTCTTTGTCGCAGGAGGCGAATCCTACAGACAAGAGGACTATGGCGGTGAGCCAGATATATTTTAAACTTTTCATGGAGTCGTAATTATTTAAAGAGGTCGTTAACGTTGATTTCACGCGGACCGAATTCGTAGACCACAGGATCTTTGCCTAAAAGCGGGTTGCGGCCGCGGTCAACGTCTGAAATCGGAAGTGTGAGGTGGGCCACAGTGGCTGTCGATACGTCGTCGGCATCAGCAGTCTTGGCATACTGGCAGTCTTCGCTCTCATCCCATTCGTAGGAGGCGTTGCGGTCCTGATGGTTGAGATAGTTGACCACTTCTGACTGCTGATAGTAGGAACGGCGCAGAAGGTCGTACCAGAAGAGGCCTTCGAATGCAAATTCGATTCGGCGTTCGTAGATCAGATCAGAGTAGGTGACGGTGCCCAGACGTGGCATTCCGGCGCGTTCGCGGACGCGGTTGAAATATTCGGTGTCGGAGGTCGAGGCGCTGTTGCCCATAGCGGCTTCGGTGTAGTTCAGATAGACCTCGGCCAGACGCATCATGTAGGTGTTGACGCCTGATGACTGCTGGTAGCTCTGGCCGTTGTCGTCGAGCTTGCCGATAACGTGTTTCTTGACGTTGCATTTCTTTTCGTAGTCGGCTTCGGTCACGTTGTAGATATATCCGTCGTTCTTGGTGTTGAGGTCGGGATATACTTCGCCTACGGTGCAGATGGTGTAGTGACGGCGGATGCGGTCCTGCGGGTCGTAGGTGCGGACAAGGTCATACGAGGCAAATGTCGCGTTACCCCAGTTTGTCTCGCCGACCATTGTCGACCAGCTGAAATAAGACGAGATCGGGTTGTTGGCACCCCAGCCGATGGCGTCAGTCGATCCTGAGAGCCACTGGAGCTGGAAGACTGATTCGTTATTGTTGTTCCAGGTCTTCACTGCAAAGAGGTCGCCGTAGTTTTCAAGAAGGCTGTAGGGGCCTTCCATGCACTTGAGGGCGGCTTTCTTGGCGAGGTCGAGATAGTAGGTGTTGCGGTTGCCGCGGTCGAAGTCGGTGGCGATGTTGGCGCCGTCATATTCGCCGTCGGTGGTTAGACCTGCCATCGAGAGATAGAAGCGTGAGAGCATGCCGTAGGCGCTGTAGCAGGTGACGCGTCCTGGATTGGCCTGGCTTTCCGAGAGGTTGGCTGCGGCGAATTCCATGTCGCGGATGGCGAACTCCATCACGTCGGTCATGCGGTGGGCCGGGGTGACGGTGTTGCCCGAAGCTTCGATTGTGTTGGTGTAGATTATGCCTTTGTTCCAGAGTGAGCCGATGTACCAGTAGGCGAGGCCGCGCATGAAGCGTGCTTCGGCTATGCCCTGGGTCTTGGCGGCGTCGGAAACTGCGCTGCTGCTGTATTTCTGGATGCGGTTGATGACGTTGTTCGACTGGGCTACTACGGAGTAGAGGGCGTTCCAGGAGTCTTCAAGGCCTGGCGAGAGGGCTGTTTCCGTGAAGTTGGTGTAGGGGAAGATGTAGTCAGACCATCTTGCGGTCAGGTTGTTGGAACGGCCGTCGCCCATGCTGTAATAGGCCTTATCGTTGAAGTTGTTCCAGACATAGTTGTAGAGGGGCGATGTGGTGGCCAGGACGGAAGCGTCGCTGTCGAGGAAGCTTTCGTCGTTGCCCTGTGTGGTGTTCTGTGTTGTCAGGAAGTCATCGCATGATGCGAGTGAGAGGCTTCCTGCCACGAGGACAGCTGAGATCAATATGTTTTTTTTCATTGCAGATTTCGGTTAGAATGATACGTTTAGACCAAACGTGTAGATGCGCGGAGAGGGGTAGCGGCCGTAGTCTACGCCGGTCATGAGGGCGTCGCCGTACATGGCTCCCACTTCGGGGTCAAGACCTTTGTATTTGGTCCAGGTGTAGACGTTCTGGGCGCTGAAATATACACGAACGTTGTCGAGGTAGAGCTTGTTGACAAGCTGGCGGGGCAGTGTGTAGCCGAACGAGATGTTCTGCAGACGGATGTAGGATGCGTCTTCGATGAGCAGGTCGCTGATGCGTGTGAAGTTGGCGTTGGCATCGGTGCGCTGAAGGGCTGGAAGTGTTGTCGATCCGGGATTGACCACCTGAAGGTTGCGGTAGTCATTGTCAGGCAGCGAGGGGTCGATGACGGCTACTCTTGCGAAATTGAGCGACGAGCGCAGTATGTTGGAGTTCTGGCGTGGGTCTTCGATGCGCATGCGGGTGAGGTTGAGGGCCTTGTTGCCGTAGGCGCCTGAGAACATGACGTTCAGGTCGAAGCCTTTGTAGTTGAAAGTGTTGCCGAAGCCCCAGGTGAATTTGGGTTCGGGGTTGCCGATGAATGTGCAGTCTTCGGCGTTGATCTTGCCGTCGCCGTTGCGGTCCTCGAAGATGTAGTCTCCGATCCAGGTTGAGCTCTGGGCTATGGTGTTGCCTTCGGGGATGGCTACCTGCTGCAGGTTGCCTGCGGCGTCGTGGTAGTAGAAGTCTTCGGGCTTGTCGAAGCGGCCTATCACTTTGTAGCCCCAGAACTGGCCGATGGGCTGGCCTACTACTGTTTTGGTGACGATGTAGTTGGTAGAGCTTGGCTGATAGGTTTTCTCGATCGAGGAGTTGGCGGTGTCAAGTGACTTGACTTTGTTGCGGTTGAGCGAGAAGACCACGTTTGAGGTCCAGGTGAAGTCGCGGTTGGTGATGTTGGTTGTGTTGAGGGTGAGTTCTATACCCTTGTTTTCGATAGAGCCGACGTTGCCCCAGGGGTTGCTGGCTGCGCCGTGGCCGGCAGATCCGAGGAAGCCGGGGAGCGGGAGCTGGAGCAGGAGGTTGTCGGTCTTTTTGTAGTAGAGATCGGCCACGAGTTCGATGCGGTTCTGGAGTACTCCGAAGTCTACACCGAGGTTGTAGGAGCTGGTTGATTCCCAAGTGAGTTTTGGATTGGCGGTGTTGCCGGTGAGCACGCCTACGCCCCACGGGTGGTTTTGTTGGCGAGGAGGGCCATGTAGGCGTAGTCAGTCACGTTCTGGTTACCGGTCTTACCCCAGCCGAGACGGAGTTTGGCGTTGTAGAGCCACTGCACGTCGCGGAGGAAGCTTTCCTGAGATGCGCGCCAGGCGAGGGCCACGGCGGGGAACCATCCCATTTTTCTCCGTCGGCAAATTTCGACGAGCCATCGCGGCGGATGGTGGCTGTCAGGAGGTAGCGGTCGTCAAACGAGTAGAATGCGCGTCCGAAGAATGAGGCGAGGGTGTTGATGTTTCTCGAACCGGTTGTGGTCGAGGCGCTGATGTCGCCTGCCGAGAGGTCAGGAGTGGTGTTGTTGAGGAATCCTGTGGCTGTGCCCACCTGTGTCTCCCAATAGCTTTTCGAGACTTCCTGGCCTACCATGAGGTTGATGCTGTGTTTGCCTGCGAAGGTATTGTTGTAGTTGAGAATGTTGCGCCATGACCAGTATTTGGTGTCGGTCTTGGTCCAGCGTGAGGTGCGGATGTCCTGGGTTTTGATGCCGAAGGTGTAGTCCGGCATGTAGTAGTAGTATTTGTTGAGGTTGTAGTCGCCTGAGATTTCGGTCTTGAGGGTCAGGCCCTTGTAGAGGGTTGCTTCGAGATAGCCGTTGAAGCGGAAGTTGGTTTTCTTGTTCTTGTTGGTGATGATGGAGGCGAGGCCGACGGGGTTGTCAGGCATCCAGACGTCGTCCGGTCCGTCGAAAGAGCCGTCGGGCGAGGTGACTGCGACTGTTGGCTGCTGGATGAGGGCGCTGATGATGGTGTTGTTGTCAGTGCCTACAAACCTGTTTGGAGTCTGTGAACGAGAAGTTCACGCCGCCTCTGAGCCAGCTCTTGATCTGGGTGTCGAGGTTGGAGCGGAGTGAGAAGCGCTGGAAGCTTGAGCCGTGGGCTATTACCTTCCTGGTCGAGATAGCCGCCTGAGAAAGCATAGGTGGTTCTGTCGTTGCCGCCTGACACTGAGATGCTGTGGTTCATCATGAAAGCCTTGCGGAAAAGTTCGTCCTGCCAGTCAGTGCCCTTGCCCAACAGGTCGGGACGGATGAAGGCTGCGCTCTGGTCAACGGAGCTGATGTATTCCGCACGGTAGTTGTGGTGCTCGGCATACTCGCGGAGGTTGAGCAGGTCATATTTTTTGGCATTTCCTGCCAGCCGAGATACATGTCGTAGGTGACGGTGGCTTCTCCGGCCTTGCCTCGCTTGGTGGTGATCATGATCACACCGTTTGACGCGCGTGAA
>PDYJ01000346.1_pt1 | contig 15211 bp, 12 predicted proteins | sample 1430841 | NCBI WGS metagenome assembly PDYJ01 (sample SAMN07237672, study PRJNA390542) | Gut metagenome, whole genome shotgun sequencing project. | isolation source: fecal pellets | host: Mus musculus | place: USA: New York, NY | collected 2016-10 | reverse complement strand
ACACCAAATTGGTTTACCATGGAAATAGCACTCTTAAACCTTATAAAAAACATGATTTATATATAACCGGAGTAACCAACAACAAATATTTAAATCTATCATTAAAATTAGGTTATAGTTATTCTCCTGACCGTATTTGCAACTACTTTATAGACACAGAGAATTATGTTTTAGAAACCATTGTAAATCTAAAGCATTATTCTGTATTATCTAGTCAATTAGACTTCACAATCAAGCCATTAGGTAAAAATGTATGGACAATATGGTCGCGAGTCATAGGGGCTAAAGTTCATGGTCGCGGAGAAAACTACAAGTGGGATGGTTATAGATTCCAATGGATGATGAATTCAAGAATTAACCTAAAAAAATGGACTTTCGAAATTTTCTATCAATATCCCGGAAAAATAGCCGAAGGACAATTAATAAGACCTAGAGCCGAGTGCTGGTCTATCGGAGCTCTTTATAGACCCATAAAAGATCTATCATTAGGAATTGATTGGTTTATGCCTTTTGGAAAATCGTTTAATGAAAGTGAGCGGACTGTTGGATCTGCAATTGTTCAGAACTTCTCTCAGATACGAATAAAGGATCGAGCCAACATGATTAGTGTTTCATTATCTTTGGAATTTTTCATTCGGGAAAAACCAAAAATAGGGCAACTCCTCAATTTGATAATGGTGATGCAGACTCTGGCTTATTAAAAAAATAATATGCGAGCATTTAAGTTTATAAAAGCAACTCGATTCCATGCAATGTGGTTTAGCTTGCATGGCTATGATCTGTTATCATTGGGGACAAGAGTATTCAGTCAAGTTTTTAAATAAAATTTTGTACTGCCTCAAAAGACGGAGTTTCATTTAAAGGATTATCTGACCTCTCGGATACATTGGGACTACACTGTATTTCTGGCAAAGTAAGTATACAGGAACTTAGAGAATGCCCTTTACCAGCAATACTTCATTGGAATCAAAATCACTTTATTGTTCTTTATAAAATAAAGAACAATAAATTTTATATTGCCGATCCATCAAAAGGAAAATTAGTTCTCAATGAGACAGAGTTTAGTCAGCATTTTATTTCCTTAACGTCTGATAATAAAGAAAAAGGGTTAGCAATGTTTTTTGAACCCACAGAGAAATTCGGGATTATAAAAGATGACACCATTAATAATGAACGTAATTTCAAGTTCTTATCAAAATATATTTTTAAACACAAGCTATATTTTATCCAGATTATAGTAGGTATGATTTTTGCATGTTGTATGCAATTATTATTTCCATTTCTAACTCAATCAATTGTCGACACTGGAATTCACACTAAAAATATTGGTTTAATTTGGCTCATTCTAATTGGGGAACTCACAATAGTCATTGGACGAACTATAACCGACGTCATACGAAATTGGCTATTACTCCATATTTCAATGAGAATAAATATATCTATTGTTAGTGACTTTTTTATAAAGTTGCTTAAACTTCCAATGTCATTCTTTGATACAAAATTAATGGGGGATATCTTTCAAAGAATTAGTGACCATGATAGAATTCAAAAATTTCTCACATCTCAAATACTTAAAATTTCTTTTGCTGTTCTGAGTTTCTTCATTTTTGGCATTGTTCTGTGCTATTATAATATAACCGTATTTCTTATTTTCCTTATTGGAAGTTTCTTATACGCTACATGGATAACTCTTTTCCTTAGGAAGCGTAGAAAAATAGATTATAATCTATTCGAGAAACAAGCTGCTAATCAAAATAGAACATATCAATTCATTACAGGAATACAAGAAATTAAATTACAAAATTGTGAAATTCGCCGTCGTCTTGAATGGGAAGATACTCAGGCCGACTTATTTAAAGTTCAAATGGATTCTCTTAAATTACAGCTACAACAAGAATCCGGAGGTGTCTTTATAAATGAAATTAAGAATATAGTAATCACAGTGATAACTGCTACATGTGTCATTTCCGGCGATATGAGTTTAGGTATGATGCTTGCAGTTCAATACATTATCGGTCAACTTAATAGTCCTATAGAGCAAGTTGTAGCGTTTATTTACTCGCTTCAAGATGTGAAAATATCACTTGAACGAATAAATGAAATTCATAATGCTGAAAATGAGGATAACCACATTAAGAATAACATAACAAATCTATCAGACAAAACAATAACCATCAAGAATCTTAGTTTTTCATACGATTCCCACGCTCTAACTAAAACCCTTGATAACATCACCCTTAACATCCCATCTGGAAAGATTACTGCTATTGTTGGTAGTTCAGGTAGCGGAAAAACTACTTTAATAAAATTAATACTTGGATATTATTCCAATATCTCTGGTAGTATCCTTATCCAAAATCAAGATATTAGAAATATAAACCTAAAAGATTGGAGAAGTCACTGTGGTGTTGTAATGCAAGATGGAGTTATATTTTCCGAATCTATAGCACGAAATATTGCAGTAGAAGATGGAGACATTGATTATACACGTCTTGAATACGCAGCACAAATAGCTAATATTCATGACTACATTATGAGCCTTCCATTGAAATACAACACTCAGATAGGACGAGACGGTATGGGTCTTAGCCAAGGTCAGAAGCAGCGCATTCTGATTGCCAGAGCTGTATATAAGAATCCGGATTTTATCTTCCTTGATGAAGCAACAAATGCCCTAGATGCAAAGAATGAGAAGATAATTGTAGAAAATTTAAATAAATTTTATAGTGGAAAAACAGTTGTAGTTGTAGCTCATCGTTTATCTACCGTAAAGAATGCAGATCAAATCATTGTGATAGACGAAGGGAAAGTTGTTGAATCAGGAGAACATTATTCCTTGATAGCACAAAAAGGTAAGTATTATAACCTAATCCATAATCAATTAGAACTCGGCTTATAATATTATGAATACAATGAATACAGATTCCGACATTCATTCAAATAAGGTAAAGAAATTATTAGGAGAAGAACCGATCTTATTAATACGATACGGAACTTTAATAGGGATTCTTTTCGTAATAATAATCGGCATTATACTGCTAACTCTTCCTTACCCAAATGGGAATGGTGAATGCGTTTACAAACATCTTCTCTAAAATAACCGTTTTTGAGACAATCTCAAAGGCTGGTTCCCGGTATCGAGGATCCAGCCTTTTTACGTTCCAAAAGGCGTGTCAAAATCAAAATACCATTAATGTTTCAATCTTTAATTTTTGAGAATCACGATTTCCGGCTATAAGTAGTAAATTTATACCACTTTTGGAAATAAGTCGATTATTTCCTCAATATATATCCTCTAAGTGAAGCTCAACCCCAATCGAATTGCGGCTACAAATGCCTATTAAAACCCACTTATAGCCACGATTTCGATATTTTTTTTGTATCTTTGCAAAAAATACCAACCAATGATTATAGGACGCAAGGAAGAAATCTCCAAACTAAAAAGAGCCTACGATTCTGACCATTCAGAGTTTGTGGCGGTATATGGACGCCGTCGCATCGGTAAAACTTATCTTATCAGGGAAACATTTGAGGATAAGTTCACATTCCATTACAGTGGTGTATTCAAGGCAAGCACTAAGCGACAACTGAAGGTCTTCTATCAAAATCTGCTTGAGCAAGGTTTAGATCCAACAGAAGCTCCACCCAAAGATTGGTTCGATGCTTTTTTTCTGTTGGAACATCTTATAAAGAAATCTGATGATGCCCGAAAAGTAATATTTATTGATGAGCTTCCTTGGATGGATGCTCGCAATTCTCAGTTTGTTCCGGCCTTTGAGCACTTTTGGAATGGATGGGCCTCTGCCAGAAAGGATATACTCCTAATAATATGTGGAAGTGCTACGTCTTGGATAATCAACAAAATATTCCGAAACAAGGGAGGGTTATACAACCGTGTGACATTTAAACTCCGGCTCCAACAATTCTCCCTACATGAATGTGAAGAACTGGTACAGTCTATGAAATTACCTTTTAACCGTAACACGATCATCGAGGGATACATGGTCATGGGTGGTGTGCCGTTCTATTGGGCAAAGTTGGAACGTAATATGAGCATGGGTATGAACATCAATAATCTTTTCTTGAAAGAGGAAGGAGAACTGCACAATGAATTCAACTATATATACTCATCCATGTTCAATACGCCTGAAAAGTATATAAAGGTTGTCGAAGCCCTATCTGGAAAAAAAGCCGGATTAACCAGAGATGAGATTATAACAAAAGCACAACTTGATAACAATGGGCATATCAGTCGCATATTGGAGGATCTTATAGAATGTGGATTCGTCCGTAAATATTGCCATCTTGATAAAAGACTCAGGGATGCAATCTATCAGCTTGTCGATTGCTATACCCTGTTCTACTATCAGTTCGTGAAAATGGCACACGGTATCGATGAAGAGTATTGGGTCAGAACAATGCAGACACCGACATATCACACATGGTGCGGACTTGCCTTTGAAAGAGTGTGCCTCCTGCATACCAGACAAATAAAATATGCCATTGGCATTTCCGGCATCCTTGCTAATCTTTATTCATGGCATGTCAAGAAGAATGATGAGCATTCCGGCGCACAGATCGACCTTATCATAGACAGAGCCGACAATGTAATCAACATCTGTGAAATTAAATATGCCCCGGCTGGATATAGTCTGACCGACAGTGAACTGAAAAAAATTCACAACAGGCTAAGCATATTCGACCTTTATATTCCACGCAGCAAAGTCGCACATCCAATCCTCATTACATCAAATGGTGTTCTCCAGAACAGCAATTCTTTTGAGATCCCCATTCAGGTTACCGGAGACCAACTATTCCACCCATGATCATAGGCTACGCAAGAGTATCGACCACCGGGCAGAACCTCGAGGGGCAGACAGATCTGCTCACTCAGAACGGATGTGAGCGGATATACAGTGAGAAGATATCCGGAGTTAAAAAAGGAGCGTCCGCAACTTGACAGGATGATGGACTCACTCCGTTCCGGAGACACCGTGATAATAACGGAACTTACCCGACTGGGGCGTTCCGTCAAGGAACTACTCTCAATCATCGAGAGGATACATGAAGCCGGAGCGTCGATAAAATCACTGAGAGAGACATGGCTCGACACCACCACACCACAGGGCAATCTACTGCTCACAATCTTTGCCGGACTCTCACAGTTTGAGAGAGACCTCACACGGCAGCGCACAAGGCAGGGACTTGAAGCTGCGAGGGCAAGAGGACGTAAGGGAGGCAGACCAAAGTCTGATGAAAGCAAAGTATCTACCGCTCTGAAGATGTACGACTCAAAGCTGCACTCGATAGATGAGATAACCAAGGCAACCGGAATCAGCCGGGCAACCCTTTACAGAGCCATCGACAAACGCAAGAAAACAACATAATTCAGCTTGCTGTCCGGCATCGGCTCCAATCATGGAAGCGCACCTGTCCTTGACTGGTGCGTATTAGGCTACGCACCTACGGTTTATACGGCGAGCCGACTGTAAGAACGTATTATCCCTACATTCTCCTTCCCCTGCTTTTCCTCGGTGGTTCCTGAGTCTGTCCGGTGTCCGGCTTTTGTGTCTGCTGCTTCCTTTTCTCTTCCTCCTGACGCTGCTTTATTCCAAGTGCAGCCTTCACCTTTGCCCAGATATCCCGGAAGAAATCGGAGATACGCTTACCGCAGATGGATATAAAGGAATCCTTTCCCTCTCCTTCGACCTTTATCTCTGTAGCCTGACAGTATTCATCCGGAATACGTTTCCTTGTTGCCGGATCTGTAAACGCATACGGCTTCAGACGAAGCACACCCCCATCAAGGATACAATCCTGCCATTCGGGATTGGTTATCTCTATCGACACAAGTTCCCTGAGCAACCGGGCTTCATCGGGATGTCTGCGTTCAAGTGCGGTCTGTGAGCCGGACACGGTCTCCTTCAGCTGTTGCAGTTCCTGTTCCGCCTTCACTCTCCCGGCTTTCTCATGCCGAGTGGCAGCGGCTTCTCTCTCCAGTGCGGTGGCGTTGCCGGACACGAGCAACTTCAGCTCCGCATTCTCCTTTGCAAGCCTCTCAACCTCTTTCTTGGCAAGGAAACTTATCGAGGCGTTGTTTATCCTTTCCAATGCCTCCTTCTCAACCTTGGCAACCTCTTTCTCCCTGCTGTCCACCGCCTGAAGAAGACGGTCAGCGGACTCTATGCGACCCTCGGCATATTCTCCGGCTTCAGTATAAGTATCGAGCCTATCCTGCGCCTTCACTATCAACGGAAGAAGTTTGTCGAGCTGCTGCTGTTGCCGGGCTATCTCATTTTTCTTTTCAGTGAGTTCACTCCTGGTCTCGTTCAGTTCCTTTTCCTGCTCCCTAATCTGACTGTCCTTTTTAAGAATCTCCCGGTTCTTCTCCTTTACCAAGTCCTCCTGTCCGGCGAGTTCCTTGAGTAACTCGTCCAGCCGCCCGCGTTGCAGCTCGTATTGCTCCTTATAATACTGGGCAAGATCCTTATGCTTGGCAGGGCTTCCCTCCTCGCCCCTCTCCAGCCCGAAAGAAGCCATCGCAATGGCATACTCGGTATGCCGCCTTTTCAGATCCCACTGGGTCATGACATCATCGGCACACAACCGCAGGGTCTCCTCTGTCGCCTTTTTCTTGTAGCGGCGTTTCTTCTTAGGGACTTCCTCCCCGTTTTTCTCCGCTTTCTCCTTATCCTTGGCGGCTCTCTTTTTTGTCGTCCTCTGTTTCTTACTCTCTCCGGACACGACAGGTACAAGCGACACATGAAGGTGCGGAGTCTCCTCGTCCATGTGCAGAACCGCACTAACGATATTCTCCTTGCCATGTTCCTTCTGCGCCCACTTTATAGACTCCCGGCACCATTCCATCAGCCGTCCCTGCTCGATGATCTCAGCCATGCCCTCGACCGATGCGCTCAGGCGGATCTCGATGCAGCATATCTGACCTTTCCGGATCTTGCGCTCGTATTCATTGCCGTCGGCATCCTTCTGATGACGGACAGCATCAAGCCTTTTCTCGATGGCTGCGCTGCGGCCAATCTCCCGGGCTTCCTTTATAAACTCCTTGTTATGTCTGGTAAGGTCTCTGCGCTTGATGTTGTACGGCACATGCTCCGTTCCGTCCGCCTTCTTCCTCTCGATATGGGTGGAGTAGGACACCGGTGGACCGTAGCATTTCTCATAATGGCAGACTGTATAGTGGCTCATATATTTTCAGTGGAAGGTGGACGGAAACGGCCGAGAAGGGATGCAAGGGGAACGGCGGCCGCAGAGCTGTTCCCTTTGCCGGAGAGTGCAGAGAGAGGGTCACTCTCTGCCCAGGGGTGACGGGGGCTGGAAGCCCTTGTCCGAGGGTCCGGGAAGGGTCATCCCGGCGGTGGGGTTCAAAGGGGAGAGGACACTCCCCTTGTGGGGGTTGTAGGGGGCGAAGCCACATGCCTTAATAGGGTTAAATATAGCATCCCAACAGAGTGGATGCGGTGGCTTCGCCAATATTTTGCCCTATTAAGCTATGGCAAATTTGAAAAATTTGCTCTCGCGCAAGCGATGGAACCGCCTGAAACAACTGACCTCCGGAGGATACCTATGCTATTCCTCGACCTTGCCGTATCCCATTTTGACACGGTTACTCACAAGCAAATACCCACTGAAAAAGCGGTCGAGTATGTTGTTGATTGTAGATGTGATCGTAGCGTGCGGGACACCACTTCCGGCGTTCATATCCTTGATCATCTTCACGAACTTCGGGGCGATTGGAACCTGCGGGAACTTCATCGAGGAAGAACGGTACACCATAGGGGAGATATATCCCTCTATGAAATCAGCTTCTGTTGTTTCCAAAACAGTTCCGCGCTTTGACAGCACAAACAGAGCCTCTGCCTCACTTGCCAGCTTCGGGCCTTCAGGGGGTGAAAGCAGACTTAAATTCAGAGTATTCTCCATAGCATATCGAGTTCTCTCAGAGAATCTGCCATCCTTGTCCATCTCTATCTCAATGACCTTTCTTGGATCTTTCTCGAAAGATTTTCTGACTTCTAAAAAATCACCCTTTTCTTCTTCTGTTTCATCCATTGATAAAGCATTTGTTATTTGATTTGAAAATTCATATTTCTGAAAATTATTGTACCTGAATATTCAGGCGTAAATATTTTCCTTACAAATAACATTCATACTATGGTTATGGTTCTTGAAGGGAAGTATGAAACGGACTCACAAGCCCAGCAATAAAACAATATATATTGTTTTATTTATTTAATGTTTTATTGTTTTAGTGGTTACTGCATAGCAGAATCCCACCAACGGGTAACAGTTGGTCTTGAGAGTCCTGTCTCCCGAGCACACAAAGATTTATTCTTGCTATCCGGATTCTTCGCTCGCCATTCCTTAACGAGTTTAGCATGAGAACTGCTCTCGATAGTGGCTTTTTTCCTTCCACTCCCGTCTCTCCAATTTCCATCAGGGTAAGAGATATTATCCCTGACAAAATTCATGAGTTTAATATGTTTCTCACGTCCTCTATTATTGCGTTTATTTCGCTCGATCCTTATTCCTGTGGTCGTTTCAATAACTCTAATCGGCCACTTGTTATATTCCTCGTCATAAGCTCTCATGGCATCGTTTACATCGTCCTCCGTAAAGGGATTATCCACTGTCTCAGTCTTGCGGTCAAAAGCCGGAACCAAAGATAGGGCATCAGCAAGGACTTCATCGCGAGGCACACCGCATTTAACGGCATAGACTACCAATGTAAGAATGCACCAATACCGGTGATGCACTTCCACCTGCTGACCGTCTTTAAGGATATTCAGCCACCAATCATACAAGCCACGATTGAGTTGCCATTTCTTGCCCACTCTCCTGCGTCCGATGACTCGGGAGGCATACCACTCCGGCCATCGTTCCTGCGCCTCTTTCAGCGTCACACGAGACGGATTATGAGGTGTCTTGTCTGTCAACTGTCCGAGTTCTTCATCTGTCAAGCTGAAAGCACGCCCTAAAAAGCTGTTCAATTCCTCCGGCGTGTGCATGGGCGCGGAACGGTTCCAGAACGCCCGGATAGGTTTGCCGAACTTTGTCTTGGTGCCCGGCACACGGAAACCCTGCACCACACTCTGAACCTGCGCCCTCTCCGCACCAAGTTTTGACACGAGCCACACAATCTTGGTCAAACCACGTTTCATCTTATTCAACGCATCAAGGCGAGTAGCGAACATTTCAATCGGACGCTTCAACAGGTAATACACATGAATCCCATGCCCTGAATTGACTATGATATTGGCAACCGGATAAACCCCTGTTGTCATACCTCGCAACAACATCCGGACCTCGTGCATACTCACACCGTCAAGATCTATCGCAAAGGCATAAAGAAACCGAGCGTTCCTATAAGAGTTGGTGCGCCCTACATAAGTCACCGGGGACAATATCGCAAAATCCCGCCCATTGAGAAAACTCAGACTCTCACCATCATCCTTCAACAACAACCTATGTCTATTCTTCTTTCCATCCTTGTAGAAGACCACAGGATTATATCTCCACATACGATAACCACTATAGTCGATCTTCTCTGACTGTGCATCATCTGAATTGGGGGACTCTGACCTCAAAGCCTTGTTCCGGATCTTCTGCTTCAACCACAGCTGGTATTCATAACTCTGTACTTCCTCAAAAGGAATAATCCCCTCACCCTGTTCAAAGGCTTTCCTCTCAAACAACAACTCGACAAACTCATCAGGATAAAGCTCTGACAATTCATAATGCTCCCCACACTGAAGATAATCGGATTTACGCTCAAACTCCTTCTCCAACACATCCACAGAAACACGGTTCAACCGACCATGGTAATCCGACCAAGCCTGAAGAAACTCCCGGTACTCATCCGCAGGAAGAGTATCGAAATCAAAATTATTCAAGTCAACCTTACTAAAGTCTATACTCATAATCTAAAATTTTGAACAGTGGGGCACTCGTTCCTCGTGCCCCATTAAGGGGGCGTATATTATCAATGAAATTTCTTTTACACTTTTTGCAAAGATATAACATTTCTCGGAATTACCCAAACCCCAACACTAAATAACTAATTACCACTATCGCTAATTATATTTTTCAATAATTACTGTCCATTACCTTTCCCTTTCTTATTTTAGTAGCATAGCAAAAACACTAAAACGAATAAAACACTATTTAGGTAATTCAATAATTATTATTATCTTTGCATTGTCAAACTAAGACATAACCCTTAACCCCACCATTAATGAAAGCCAAAATAATAGCAATAGCCAATCATAAGGGCGGAGTCGGTAAAACCGCCTCTGTCGCATCCATCGGAGCGGTATTGGCATCAAGAGGAAGAAAAGTGTTGATGGTTGACTTAGATACCCAAGCCAATCTTACCCGCACTTCATGGAAAACATTCCCCCCACGAATTATTTACCACGCAATTCGTGAGCAGCTCAATCTTCCATCTATCCAATCCGTGAAAATCTCGATATCGTTCCAAGTGGACTTGATATGGCGGGAAATTGATTTGGAGTTACAGATGATGTTCAACCGGGAAAGAGTGTTGAAGGGTCTTCTTGATCCATTCAGCTCCATTTACGACTATCCTATTGGACTGTCCTCCGGCTCTCGGATTAGTTACAATCAACGCACTTACTGCCGCCAATAAATTAATCGTACCTATGAAGGCCGATCTTATGTCAAACTATGGATTATCTATGATGGATCAGTTTTGTGTAAAAATGCAGGTGCTAAATCCCGGCATACACATTGACTACATATTCTTCAACATCTACGAAAAAGGCCAGACCATGACAGAAGCCATAGAAACAGATGTCAGATCTAAGTACGGTGATAGAGTTCTTTCCACTGTAATCCGAAAGAATAATGATGTATCCAAAGCAGCCTTCGATTTTACTGATATTGTCAGCTTTAACCCGATGCAAATGGGGCTAAAGATTTTCAAGCATTAGTGACCGAACTTGATAGCAAGCTCTAATCACTAAATAAATAATTAGCAAATCAATATTTCACTAATTATCAAAATCACTAAATAAATAACCGTTTCTCATGGCTAAAAATAAGACTTTGACAGTACCTCAAAATGGTACTCAACCAGCAGTCATACCATCACCTATCGACAATATGCTCGCTGGGGCAACCACAGTAGATACAGCCACAAGAGCATCTAACAAGCGTCCAACGTCATTCAATATAGACCAAGAACTACAGTCTCGCTTCAAGGCAGCATGTGCCACAAGAGGCAAATCTATGTCCAGTGTAATCGAGGACTTTATCCTCAGATATATAACAGAACAATGACCATCCCATCCACTTATTCATACACAATTCAATCCATTTATCCAAATAATTTAAGTAAAAAAAATAAAATATTTCTGTAATCAATTCTTTTTGTGTATATTTACAATCGGTAATATTGCCGTAACCCTTTAACAACGAAGAATCATGAATCTTCCCAAGATTGAAACCTTACTTCTTCAAGAAATGGTTGAAGTAAGAGGTGGACTCGCCGGAGTTTGCGAGTGCACCAAAGGAGCTGGACAGGCTTCTGAAGACGGTGGCAAATGTTCATGCTCTTCCGGAGCTGGTCAGAAAGCTCTCTCCTTTGAAACAGCCAAAGGAGAAGAGACTATTTGCACCTGTTCGAGCGGAGCCGGCCAGTAATCAAATTTGCCCCAGCGGCAGAACAGAAACAACCAGAAACATACACTGCCGCTGGGGTCTTATTTTCTACCAATATGATTATAAAGCTATCACCATCTTATACAATAAGAAATCAAAAAAATTGCTCTTACATTGTAAGGGTTGACAAAATCATAAACAACGACACCAATGAATTTGGGGCTATTCCTATTCCCCCATTTATTGGATATATCCTTTCACGTTTGGGTAGAGATGAGTTAGATCGTGATCTCATGCTCTTATCAGACGAAATGGGTATCACAAAAAATGCTATACATAATTTCGTAGCACAGCTTCTTCCAAACCAAGATAATCGAGGTAATAAAGAGTTTAAACTTAGTGATACATTCTCTATCGTTTTCCCTTCCAATTTATTAGAGGTATGTGAAAGTGTAGAGGAGACAAGTTTTTTTGAAACCGAAGATTTTAATTGGAGTCAGGAGTTCATACCTCAAAGACCGTCAATGCCATTATCTGTAAATTTAATGGTAACAACTTTATGCAACACTTCATGCTGCTATTGTTATGCAAATAGATCTCTGACACCGCTTATGTCTACAGTTGAAATTGTAGACATAATCAAAGAACTCAAAAAGAAAGGAGTAGTTAATCTAACACTTACAGGTGGTGACATATTTGCGCATAAAGACTGGAGTGTTATTTTAGAAGAGGTTATCAATGCCGGATATAAACCATTCCTATCTACAAAAACACCCCTATCCCCTACAGACTTAAAAGTTCTTCATGATCTAGGCTATACCGAAATTCAATTTTCTTTGGACTCAGATGATCCATGCGTTTTAAAGGAACTCATAAAAGTTGATGAAGATTATATAAACCATGTTATAACTATGTTTGAAGCATGTTCTAAACATGGTATCAGCATTCTGATTCGTAGTGTTCTTACAAAGAAAAATGGGTCTCTCGAATCAGTTGCACGACTGTATAACTTTCTTTCTAACTACTCTTGCGTTAAAGAGTGGATAATGACTCCTGCTTTTTTCTCCGAATACAAGAAGCAACAGTACGCTGAAATTGAGATTGACAATGATAGTCTTAAAGCTATCTACGACTTTTCAAAGAAACACTCTTCAAATTTTCGTATTGGACTAAATAAGATATCTTCTGACGGATACGTACTGCAGAAATGCAACACTGTTTCAGAATTTGTTTGTCGTAATCAAATATGCTTAGCTAATACAACAAGCTTATCTATTCTAGCTAATGGACTATGTAGCATTTGTGAAATGTTATACGACCATCCTGAATATATTTTAGGAAGTCGCAAAGCATCTATTTCCGAAATCTGGAATTCAGAGAAAGCTCTGAATCTCTATTCTCCCCAACAAGAAATATAGAAAGTGATTCTCCTTGTAAAACTTGTGAAGTGTTCAGCAAATGTAAAACTACATTTGGGAAAAGGATATGCTATCTAGATATTACCAAAGTGGGTGGTAATCAGAAGATCAGACCCTCGTTGTCCTTTGAGCAAAAAGACTAAATATATATTGTGAAAAAATTACGACAAATAGCTATTGCTATTACATTTTGTTTCTCTTTAATGCCCCTTATTACATTTGGCAAGACATTTTCATCCAAAACGAAAATTTAGAGCCAATCAAAGGAGCCAGCGTTACTACATACAACAACCAAATGGATTCTTTGGGACATTTTATGTCTGCCGAAGATGGTTTGTGTAATATACTAATTACACAAACAACCACAAACCTAATAATTGAGCATCCTGAATATTCGTCACGTCTTGTAAACCTATCCTCCTCTTTTAATGATACAATAACACTTATGAAGAATTCTGTATCATTAAAAGAGATAGTTGTTAATGGAGATCTAATGACTCAGCACTTAACCCATCAGAGCTATAAAATTCCTTTAACATCTATGGAAAAATACTCCAATTTTTTCAGTCACTAAATGAGATACCAAATCTTGTAGTTCTTGGTTCTGGAGCTTTATTTTATGAAGGAAACCAAAATGTAGTACTTCTTCTCAATGGAGTTGAAACCACACAAATAGAATTATCATCTTTGTCTAAAGATGATATAAAAAATGTGGATATATATCAAACCCCTCCTGCAAGGTTTGCTAGTCAAGGTGCGGCATCAGTTATAAATGTAATCACAAAAAGCTCTTTAACTGGAGGAAATATCAGCATAAATGCCAATCAATCGTTTTATCCATTAAAGGGCGATAATTCGATGGCAATGTTCTACAACTATAAACGATCTCGATTTTCTTTAATCTTCAATAATGAAAATCAGCATTATCGCAAGTACTCCCTAGACGAACAGTTAAACTATTCACATGACAATACAACCTATGAAAAAATAAAAGAGGGACAGGATTCAAAAAGTCATAATGACGAGAATAATCTTTCTTTATCATTCCAAAACAATAAGGCTGATTCGTATTTATATAATCTTAATATCGGAGCAGGGATAAATCATGAAAAATTAACCTTAGCTCAAAATGTAATATCCCAACAAAATGAAACTACCTTATCCGCAACCAATAACCTGTCTACTGGATTTAAGAAAATCTGGATTGCAAATTATTTTGAAAAAAATTTAGGAAAAGAATCCCATTCCGGGATTATTCTTGGGAATGTAAAGTGGCAGCGATTATTTTCAAACTACACATCATCTTATAAAGAATTTGACAGCCATAACTTACCTAATATAAACGTAGGGTCTAACTACAAAATTAGGTATGACGCTATTTTTTGTGAAGCGCAGTATGAATTCCCTTCATATTTCTTGGGGCAACTATCTATAGATGCTTATAACACTTATAAATATAGTAAGTATCTAGATTATGAATCTCCCATTTTTCAGAAAAACAATAATTTTGGAACGTCGATTCAATTAATAGGTCGTAAACGAAAAATTATATATCAAATTGAGATGGGTATCAGGGGATACCACACTTCATCTTCATCCATAGAAAAATCCTATAATATGTGGATACCTTCTCCTTCAATTGGTATATATTATGCACCTAAACGGAATTTGCAATTTAGGATAAATTATGATTATATCGGAGATATTCCAACTATAGCTGATCTAAGTGAAACCAATCAATGGATTGACACCAAATTGGTTTACCATGGAAATAGCACTCTTAAACCTTATAAAAAACATGATTTATATATAACCGGAGTAACCAACAACAAATATTTAAATCTATCATTAAAATTAGGTTATAGTTATTCTCCTGACCGTATTTGCAACTACTTTATAGACACAGAGAATTATGTTTTAGAAACCATTGTAAATCTAAAGCATTATTCTGTATTATCTAGTCAATTAGACTTCACAATCAAGCCATTAGGTAAAAATGTATGGACAATATGGTCGCGAGTCATAGGGGCTAAAGTTCATGGTCGCGGAGAAAACTACAAGTGGGATGGTTATAGATTCCAATGGATGATGAATTCAAGAATTAACCTAAAAAAATGGACTTTCGAAATTTTCTATCAATATCCCGGAAAATA
>PDYJ01003119.1_pt1 | contig 15224 bp, 25 predicted proteins | sample 1430841 | NCBI WGS metagenome assembly PDYJ01 (sample SAMN07237672, study PRJNA390542) | Gut metagenome, whole genome shotgun sequencing project. | isolation source: fecal pellets | host: Mus musculus | place: USA: New York, NY | collected 2016-10 | reverse complement strand
CGGTGGCGATTGCTGACCGAGTAGGGCATGAGAGCATTGAAATCACTTACCGTTATGCACATTTGTTTCCGTCAAAGCAGGCGGAAATGGCAGACAGGCTTGATGATTTGGGAAAGGGGGATTTTTGATATGTCGGCAAAGAATTTAGACAACTGCAACCGTTGGAGGAACAAGACCGTCGCCTTTCGGGTATCTCCCGAAGAAAGTGAGCAGATTGACAAAGCGGTGCGGCTTTCGGGGCTTACCAAGCAGGACTATATCACAAGGCGGCTTTTATGCCAAGACGTGGTTGTGCAGGGCAATCCGAGGGTATATAAGGCACTCCGCAATGAGCTTGCCGCCGTCCTTGCAGAATTGCAGAGGATTGAAGCGGGCGTGGGCGTAAATGAAGAACTGCTTGACACAATCGAACTGATTGCTGTTATTCTCGCGGTCTGAAAGGAGAAAGTGAAGATGGCGAATAAAAAAGAAACGGCTGCCCGAATGTATCTGTTGGCGCAGATACGGGAGCAACCGCCTAATGTAAACAATAACAGTATAACCAATTACCCGCCGAAAAACAATAGCGAAGCTCTTGAAACTGTATCTATGGCTGAATTGTATGATTCTGTATATCCGAGCAAGCCGCCTTTGATTGACGGTCTGCTCTACCCTGGCACTTATCTTTTCGCAGGCGCGCCAAAAGTCGGCAAGAGCTTTCTTATAGCGCAGATTGCGTACCATACCAGTATGGGAGTGCCGCTGTGGGAATATCCCGTCCGAAAAGGAACGGTCTTGTACCTTGCCCTTGAAGATGATTACCGCCGCCTGCAGGAAAGGCTGTACCGTATGTTTGGCACGGACGGGGCAGACAATTTATTCTTTTCTGTTTCGGCGGGGAATCTTGGCAATGGTTTGGATGAACAGTTGCAGGAATTTATGAAACAGCATACAGACACAAGACTGATTATCATTGACACCCTCCAAAAGGTGCGTGAAGTCGGCGGGGACAATTACAGTTACGCAAATGACTATGAGGTTATTACAAGGCTGAAAACAGTTTTGCAGACAGCTATGGCATCTGTATCTTGATTGTCCATCATACCAGAAAGCAGGGTTCTGATGATAAGTTCGATATGATTTCGGGAACTACTGGCTTGCTCGGTGCGGCTGACGGTGCGTTCCTGCTGCAGAAAGAAAAACGCATCGGCAACGCCGCCACGCTTGAAGTGTCGGGCAGAGACCAGCAAGAGCAGAAACTCTATCTTCTCCGCAATCCCGAAACATTGTTATGGGATTTTCAAAAGGCAGAAACAGAACTTTGGAAAGAGCCGCCAGAGCCTTTACTTGAGGAAATAGATAAAAGAATTACTGTCGATTGCTCCTTGTGGAAGGGGACGGCGACGGAGCTTGCGGCTTGGCTGGAAACAGGGTTACAGCCGAATAGCCTTGCACGGAAACTGAATGTCCTGTCGGGACGTTTACTCAACGAATACGGCATCTTCTATAAACGTGAACGGTGTCACGAGGGGCGTATGATAAAGCTGTACCGTGGGGAGCGTGACGATATGTGACGGTGTGACGGTATTTTTAGGAGTGGGGTGCGGTACGGAAATAACCGTCACATCGACGCAAACCGTCACGGATAAAGTTTTTGCGGGGTGCAGGGGGCTTTTTACAAAAAGCCGCCCTGTCTCGTCTGCCGACTCGGTCGGTTCGCAGCTTGTGTGCCACTGGCACACGCTCACCCCTCGGAGAGCGCAAAACCTGCTTGCATGTTGCATTTTTGTTGGCGAAGCCGACAAAAGTGCTTTTGCGTTACTTTCGGGAAAGTAACAAAGCCTACCAGCCGAAAAGAAAGGGTGTGATTTTATAAGACGGACGATTAGCGCAATGGTGGGGAAAGGCTCGGTCAACCATAACAGCCGTAAATTCAAGGCTGAAAATGTGGATGCTGAACGCTCCCACCTCAATGTAGATTACTGTAATGAGAATATCAAGAAAGTATATCATAAGCTATTTGATGAAGCATTACAGAGATATAACGAGAAACAGACAAGGGCAGACCGCCGCATTGCCGATTATTACGAGAAGATACGGAACTCAAAGCAGGAAAAGCCGTTCCATGAGCTGATTTTGCAGATTGGGGATAAGGAAAATATGGGCGCAGGAAGTGAAAACGGACAGCTTGCAAGGCAGATTTTAGATGAATATTATCATGGATTCCAAGAGCGAAAACCCTAATCTTTATGTATTTTCCGCTCATATCCATATGGATGAAGCAACGCCGCATTTACACATTGACTTTGTTCCGTTCACGACTGGCAGTAAGCGTGGGCTTGATACAAGGGTATCTTTGAAACAGGCGTTGGCGGCGCAGGGATTCAAAGGCGGTTCCCGTGGCGATACGGAGTGGAGCCAGTGGGTACAGTCCGAAAAAGAGAGCCTTGCCGCTGTGATGGGGCGGCATGGCATTGAATGGGAGCATAAAGGGACACATGAGAAACATTTGTCTGTCCTTGATTATAAAAAGCAGGAGCGGGAAAAAGAGGTCGTCCAGCTTGAGGGGCAGATTTCGGAGAAAAAAGAGGAATTCCAAGTATTGTCGGACAGGGTGGCGAATTACGACAAAGGAATGGAAAACCTAAAAACTCTGGAACAGGCGCTTGACACTTCTCCAGAGTACCAGTTGGCAGAGCCGCAGGGATTCATGTCTGCGAAGTCATATAGAAACAAAGTGGCAGAGCCTTTGGTGCAAAAGCTGAAATCACTTGTTAGAACGGCTCTTATAAGGTGCTTTGAAGCGTGGGACGGCTACTATCGGCTGAATGCCACAAATAGCAATCTCCACCGTGAAAATGAAGGGTTAAGGAAAACCAATGAGAAACTGGCAGGGGAAAATGAAAACCTCCGTGCGGAAAACAAAGATTATAAGCTGCTCCGTAAGACATTTGGAGTAAGCAGATAGACAGCCTTTTAGAGCAGGCAAAAGCAGCACAAAAATCAAAACAGCGTGAAAAACGCTTTAAAAACAGCAAAGAAGAAAGGTAGGAAACACTATGGAAAATAGGATTTATGACGAAAATAACGGTCTCTGGTATGCAAGGCAAGACGACTATTACCTCCCAGAGCTTGCATTACCTCCCGAAGAAGAAAAGCTGATTGGTATTTGGGGACAGCGGCATTTACGGTATCTTAAAGAGCATAAACAGTTCGTTTATCTCAATCTGCTGACAAGCGGCAGGCTGAATGAATACCTTGCAAGCATAGATGAACAGGCAGAGGATATGTTTTTTCGGCTGGTAAAGGAGTATGCCGGCAAGCATGGAGTAACGGAGCAATTAAAGGCAGAAAACCAGCTTTTATGGGTTCAAAAAATGAATAATATTCGGGTTTGTGTGAGGGAAGTTGTGGAGAGCGAGTTTATCTATTCGTAGTGATAAGCGGCACTCCTGCAATATGTGGTAGTGCCGTTCAATTAAGCAAAAATAGTTCGGGGAATTGAAAAATCTTACAAATTCGTGTATACTTAAAACCTAATCTCCCGAAAAAATTATACACAGATTGACTGTATGATAGTATGAATCCATTGAAAATACGGGGTTTTTAGGCGCTCCCTCTTTACAAATATGTGTATAAGTTTTATAATATAAGTAGAAATATTATACACATATTTAAAGGAGCAACGGCATGTCATCACTTGTTTACGTCAAAAATCCAAATGGTAAAACCTATGTTTACAGCAACACTTCAATTTATGATAAGGAAACTAAAAAAGTCAAACATATCCGCAAGAGCATTGGGCATCTGGATCCAGTAACAGGTGAAGTGGTTCCCAACCGCAGGAAAGGCGATGCTGCCCGTAAAAGGGCTCAAACGGAAGAACCTGCTGGCCGCTGTGTTGTGAAAAATACCGGCATACAGTCCCTTTTGGATAAAGCTGTTTCAGACATAGGGCTGATGGAACCGCTCAGTACAGTCTTTCCGGATGACTGGAGATGCATACTGACATGTGCGTATTACCTTGTCAGCGAAGGCGGGGCATTGCGCCACGTTGACCAGTGGCAGCGGATGTATCCATCACCGTGCCGTTCCCTGCTTGCAAGCCAGCGGGTGAGCGAACTCCTTGTAAGGATTACGCCCACACTGCAACAGGACTTTTTCAGCAGGTGGATTGATGTAAACAGCCAGAAGGATGTCTATGCAATGGATATCACCAGTGTATCTTCCTATAGCGAACTGATCGACTTTGTCCGCTGGGGATACAACCGTGACGGGGAAAAACTGCCACAGATCAACCTCCTTATGCTCACTGGTGTCACTTCCCATATGCCGCTGTATTACAGGATCATTCCCGGCAGCATTAAAGATGTGAACGCTCTGGAAGACAGCATAGCTAATATATCCGTTCTGGAGAGCCCAACATGCCATTTTGTCATGGACAAAGGCTTTTATAGTGAACCGAACCTTGACGCAATGTATGCCAGCCATAAAAAGTTCCTGATTGGAGTACCTTTTACTGTCGGTTTTGCCTGCAAGGCAGTGGAACACCACAGAGACAGCATCCGTTCCCATCATAATTACTGTACAGTCTTTGGGGATGGACTGTATGCGGTCACGGAATCTTCCAATTGGAAAGGGCATCGGTTCTATATCCACATCTACCACGATATTTTCAAGGCGGCGTCAGACGAACGGAATTTTGACCATACCCTGCACTGCTGTTTATGAAGAACTTATGGCCGGCAGGCATGTAAAGGAGCATGCCTCTTATTATGATAAGTTCTTCTTGATCCATAAAACTCCTATAAGAGGCATCAGGGTGGATTACAATGAGGAAGCCATTAGCAAGCATAAAAGGAACCATATCGGCTGGTTCGTGCTTGTAAGTAATCACATTAAGGATACGACAAAAGCTCTTGAGGTGTACCGGAGCAAGGATGCTGTTGAGAAATGTTTCGATGATCTCAAAAATGATCTTGATATGAAACGTTTGCGTATCCATTCAGCGGCAGCTATGGAAGGCAGAATCTTCATACAGTTTATTTCTGATCACAACTCGTCTAAAGCAGGTGATGAATGAAGCCGGATGGTATAAAAATCATGATCTTCAAAAAGTAATAAGTGAAATGAAAACTGTCCGTAGTGTCAGTATAAATGGAACACGAAAAAAATACACAACGGAACTTACGCCATTTCAAAAAGACATATATGAGTTATATGGGCTGACACCTTAAACATGTGTATAATTTGAACGGGATTTTAGGTTAAAATAATTAGAATGAGAAATTAGAATTTGCGAGGAAAAAGTAATGATACTAAAATATAGAAACGCAACTCCAAATGATATTGAAGAAATATACAGTATAATTCGCACTGCTATAGATGCTATGGAGCGAGATAATATTTTTCAATGGGATGATTTGTATCCTACTAAAGAAGATTTTCAGGAAGATGTTGATAAAAGTCAACTCTATGTTGGTTCAGTGAATGGTCAAATAGCGGTTGTATATACCTTAAACCAAAAATGTGATAAAGAATATGAAAACGGCAAGTGGAAATATAAAGATAAGCCATTTTATATCGTACATAGACTTTGTGTGAATCCGACTTTTCAGAATAGAGGAATTGCTAAATCTACGCTATTATATATTGAAAAGCAATTAACGGAAATGGGTATTCATGTTATTCGATTAGATGTATTCTCTAATAATCCATTTGCATTAAGGCTATATAATTCTTTAGGTTATTCGGAAGTTGGCTATGCTGACTGGCGAAAAGGAAAATTCTTTTTGATGGAAAAGTGTTTTTAGCTACAAGTTACGTTTTTTCATACTGGAAAACCGGGAATTATGGAGGAAAAGAAAATAGCATTTAAGTTAGATGGCGTTGTACCTTGGGGCAGAAATATGGAAGAATACAAATTGATGTTCCGTTTAGATGATAATGATATGTCAAAAAAAATTGCAGGGTTTGGCGATGGTCCAGCCTGTTTTAATTATGAGATGACTGAAAGAAATGGAAGTGTTATTTCGTTTGATTTGATATATCAGTTTTCGAAAGAAGATATAGAAAAACGTATTGGGGAAGTCCGAACTACAATAATGCAGCAAATGCGGGAAAATATGGATAACTATGTGTGGAAGAACATTAAAAGTTTAGAAGAACTTGAAAGTACCCGTATGTCTGCTATGAGAAAATTTTTGTCTGATTATGAGAAGGGAAAAGCAGAGAGACGTTATGTATTCCATGAACTGCCTGATAAATTACCCTATGGAGCAGATTACTTTGATATTGGGTTGAGTTCTCACTTCCTGCTAATGTATACATCATTAGGATATAATTTTCATATAGCATCAATGACAGAAATGCTTAGAGTATGCAAAGAAATTAGAATTTTCCCGATTGTAGATTTGGATGCAAATAAGACAGACTTAATTAAAAACGTAATAGATTACTTCCAAAGGGATTATAATGTGGAAATTGTTAAGACAGAATATGAGTTCCAAAAGGGAGATAATAAATTATTGATTATAAGAAATAGAGATGTGATTTAGGAATAATGAGGTTTTAAAAAGATATGGATTATAAAATTCGGGAAATTAGAAAAAATGAATATCCAATATTATCTGATTTTTTGTATGAAGCAATTTTTATTCCAGAGGGCATGGATAAGCCGCTAAAATCTATTATCAAACAGCCAGAGTTACAAGCATATATTAAAGATTTTGGAAAAGCAGACGATTGGTGCTTGGTTGTGGAAACAAAAGAGCAGATTGTGGGTGCAGTATGGGTGCGTATTATGAACGATTACGGGCATATTGATGACAAAACGCCCTCATTTGCCATATCACTGTATGAGGAATACAGAAATTTGGGTATTGGTACAGCACTTATGGGAGCTATGTTGCAACTTCTAAAAGTGAAAGGATATAAGCAGACATCTCTATCTGTGCAGAAAGCGAATTATGCAGTCAAAATGTATAGAAAAGCAGGATTTGAAGTGGTTGACGAGAACAAAGAAGAATACATAATGATTTGCAAATTATGATAAAGTAGTGGTTTTTGACTATTGCATTTCTTAACAAAATCGCTTATAATCTAAGCCATAGCATATAGCTATTATCCGCAGTTACAGAGTTGGTGTTATCAACACCGATAACAAAATGATAACATTAGCTCATATAGGCAGGATAATATGGACATATCAAATAATCAAAAGATTTACATACTCGACAGAGAATAAATCCTAAGCAAAATTAGTTAGGAAAAGTCGAGTTCGAATAGTAAACAGAGAGCCGGGAAGCCGCATAAACAGCGGACTTTCCGGCTTTTGATATGGGGCGTGATACCTTTTTGATACCTATATTTACTTTATAATTTTTTTAAGATGTTCAACTTGTTGCATGATTTTTGCATCTTCCTTTAAACGATATAAAGGCTGTGAAAAATCTTTAATCGTATTAATAAAGTCCAATAGCTTTGGTGCAGTAACACTATCCTCTGCTTTGGCAAGTAAAGATTTATACTGATTTAAGCATAAGGGAAATTGCAATTTGCTTGCAATTTTGTCATGTGTAAATGAAGTTATTGCAAGCATGAACTGAACCTGTGTAAAATTGTCAATCAATTCATTGTATATATCCTCTGCTCCCCAACATCTTCCGTTTCCATTAGTAAGATATGCATCGATAATAACCATAGTATAGTAAGCGTTAATTTGAGTAGGAACGCCATTTGAACCAATTAAGCGCTGGACTTGTTTAGCATAAGGCGGTTCCAAATAAAAATTATTCATAGAAGCATTATGAGCATTGTATAGATGTTCTAATTCAATTTTTAATTCAGCACTTCGTACTGATTCGGGGAGATATGATTCAGCATCAACAATTTGAAGAAATTCTCTTGCAAGTTTTGCTTCCGCTTGATCGTTGTTAATTTGGAATTTACTAAATTTTATCCCACAATTCCATTTTATATCTTCATCTACTAAATCCCATAATTCTGGTAATAGAAGTTTTATATTTCTTTTAGTATCACTTGTTGTATCAGGTCTACAATAAATTCCAAAGAACCCATTACAAAGAGAATTAGCTTTTTCAGAAGTTAATTCACAAAAGAAGTTACTTATTGTTTGAGCTTCGGCTTCGTCCAAAATATTTGTCTTAATATTGCGCAACAGTTTTCCGATTTGAATGGTTAAATTTGATAATGGAAGTGATATAACTTCTCTAATACATGTTTCTAACCATTCAATTAGTTGTAGTCCTGTTAATTCATTTTGATTAGGATGAGCAGCGCTAGCCCAATTGCGCATAAACTTTATATTGTCAAGAAGTCGATAGCCAATATCTGAAATCAAACCAATTTCTTTCGCACCTTGAATAAGTTCACTATCATCAATTTTAACTAAATCTTCTTCGGTGGAAAGTTTATTTCTTTTATCTGATGTAACAGCTAAATCATAGAAATATTGAATATCATATTGCGAAACCCGAAAACGTAATTGACTTACAGTTTCGTCCCAAAGATAATTTAATGCAGCATCAAACAAACCAGCGCTTACAGCAGATAAGAATTTAGAAATATAAATCGAATTTGCTAAAGTGTCAGAGGATAATAATTCTAAAACATCTTCTATATTTTTAAATACTTTACGACGTTCATCTACCTTTACTAAAATATTGTCGGTAGGCAAGCCTAAATATTCAAATACTCCTAACATTTTTGTGTCATAAGAAGTCAATTCTGTAGCCAACTCGCGGCTATTTGCAGTTATCAGTTCGTTTTCCATAAATATTCCTCCTTAATGTTTTTTCCATTGATAACTATTATTTTTCTTATCATTTCCTTTTTCATCAACACTGCTACTCGTAGCAGGCCAATTGATTTTCCACTCAAAATACTCGTCCTCTGAAATCTCCCCACTCTTCAACTGCTCTTTCCGCAGACACCACTCACGCATGAAATCATTGACTAATCCATACTCTAGCCACATACCCACTGGGGCATGAGCAGGCCAGTCGTCATTGTCATAGTAACGCACCGACTTATCATCAGAAGCGTTGCATTTGCCGGGATTGCGGACAAGCTGAAATAAATGGATCGTGCTACGGTCATCTTCGTCAAGCCAAAGGAATGTAAGCATAATATCTTCTGCGCAACCGGGGGTAACACCGATAAAATGGATATAATTGACATTCAGTATCTTTGCCATTTCCATTAAAGTGTTGTTTTTGGGAACACGATAGCCAGATTCATACTGTGCGATACGAACATCAGCATTACGCTCCTCATATCCAATTTCAAGCCTAATTCACGCTGTGTCAAGCCCCGGAACGTGCGTATTCTCTTTATCCGTTCTCCTAATACCATAATCATGTGTCCTTTCTGAAAATTAGAGTGATTGTTTTGAAATTATCATGTTACATCTGCTCCACAATTCGTCTTTATATGCAAATACATCTTTATCAATCTTTCTTTCAACAAAGCCGACTTTTTCATAACATTGCTTTGCTAATGCGTTTTCATTGAAAACATTTAGTTGAACCGCTTTTGCGCCGGTTATCTGAAAAGCGTATTGCAGAGCAAGATTCAGCATTTCTTTTCCGTAACCTTTTCCACGTTTGGTTTTATCAACAATAACAAATTTAAGAAAACCGATATTGTCTGCTGTATTGACAGAATAACAGAAGAAGCCTACTGCCTGTCCGTTTTTTCAGTTGCTACATAAGCACTGTCCGTCCAGTCCATTGCATTTTTCTCTAATAAATCGTGGAATGATTTTTGTGTTAAGGGTATGGTAAAAGATTTGCACACCAAAAAGCATGAGTTCTTTCGTTATCAATCCATTTTGAGATATATTCGTAATCTTTGTTTGGTATATATGGTCGGATTCTCATAAATTGAATGTCCTTTATAAATTTGTTATAGGTAGTACATCATAATATATTCTTCCTCGTTCTCCTTTACAATCTCAAAACCAATCTTTAAATACATTTTTGCCGCATAATTGGCTTTTTGAACAGAAAGAGAAACCCGGCTGTATCCATGTGATTTCAGTAGGGTAAGAATTTCTTTCATCATAGCTGTTCCAATGCCAAAGCCCCGGTATTCTTTATAAAGAGAGATTGCCAAAGAGGGCGTTTCATCATCTATATGTCCGTAATCTTTCATAATGCGAACCCAAACAGCACCGACAATCTTACCGTCAACCTCCGCTACTAATCCCCAATCATCTTTTGATTCCCCGAAACGCTCAACATAAACCTGTAATTCGGGAGATGTAATGATGGTTTTAGGTGGAGGTTCGATACCCTCTGGAATAAAGATTGCTTCATATAGAAAATTATCCAGTAACGGATATTCCTGTTTTTGTATTTCTCGTATCGTATACACCATAGCTTACCTCTCAATTCTGTATTCTCCATATATTCTAGCATAATTCAGATAATACAGCAACAAAAACTTATCAGAAATGCTAAATTTAATAAAAAAGATAAGTTTAACAAATAAGCTATTGACAATAACAGAAATGTTAAGTATAATTCAAATACAGAACTTAACAAAAACGCTAAACAAAAAGGAGGATATTGAATGAGAATGAACTATTTGTAACTGCCGGGGAGGTAGCGCAGGAGTTGGGCGTTTCCAAACCATTTGCTTACAAATTAGTACGACAGATGAATGAGGAACTGGAAGAAAAAGGTTTTATCACAATCGCCGGACGTGTCAGCAGAAAATATTATGAAGAAAAATTTTACGGCATGGCGCAGGCGGCGAACTAAGGAGGGCGAACTATGGCGGCATATAAAGATGAACAGCGTGGAACATGGTATGTATCGTTCCATTATTATGACTGGACGGGGAAGAACTGCCGGAAAGTCAAGAGAGGTTTCAAAACCAAAAGAGAAGCTACGGAGTGGGAACATCATTTTCGCATGAAAGAAGCGGCTGACTTGGATATGACTTTCAGGGAATTTGTGCAGGCATACACAAGGATATGAAGCCGAAGCTGAAGCACAATACTTGGCTGACAAAAGAGCATATCCTACGCACAAAATTGTTACCGTACTTTGAGAATAAAAAAATGTGTGATATTCGTGCAAAAGATATTATTCAGTGGCAGAATGAGCAGATTTCCTATCGTGATGAAAAAGGGAAGCCCTATGCACCGACTTATCTGAAAACTCTGCAATCTGAATTGAGCGCATTATTTAATCATGCGGTGCGGTTCTACGAATTAAAGAGCAATCCCGTTGTCAAAGCCGGACCGCTTGGGAAAGGGAAAGCGGAGGAAATGCTTTTTTGGACGAAAGAGGAATATCTGAAATTCATTGAAGCAGTAAAAGACAAGCCATATTCCTATCAAGCATTTCAAATTTTATACTGGTGTGGCTTGCGTGTTGGCGAACTTTTAGCACTCACGCCGCAGGATATAGATTTTGAGAACAAGGTCATTCGGATAACAAAATCTTATCAGCGGTTAGAGGGAAAAGATGTGGTAACAGACCCAAAGACACCGAAAAGCAAGCGCAATGTCAGTATGCCGGACTTTTTTGTGTGAGGAATTAAAAGAGTATATCGGCAGGCTGTACGGACTTCTACCGACTGACCGTATCTTCCATCTGACAAAAAGTTTCCTGCACCATGAAATGACGAGAGGGGCAGGGAAAGCAGGGGTAAAGCGTATTAGAATCCACGATTTAAGACATTCTCATGTTTCGTTGTTAATCAGCATGGGATTTTCAGCAGTATCAATCGGGAACAGGGTAGGTCATGAAAGCGTAGATATTACGTTTCGATACGCCCATATGTTTCCAACAGAACAGATACAAATGGCAGAGTTGTTGAACGCAGAATTTAAGGAGGGTACAGAAGAATGAGCGGCACACATAAATATCCAACAATCAGTTTTCGCATTTCTCCCAGAGAAAGGGAAGAAATCGAAGCAAAGATTTTTGTAAGCGGCATGAAAAAGAAAGATTATTTTGTCCGTTCCTGTATTTACAATCGTGTATGCGTGGTAGGGAAGAAAGAAACGGTATATCAGATTGTGGAAAAATTGCAGGAAATGCAGAGCCGTATGGAAGAACTGGCAGAGCAGATAAAAGGCAAAAAGCCGGAGGTCACTACCGAAGAAATCAGAGAATTACAGACGACTTATGAGGATATGTTGAAATCAATCCTTTGGTATTGGACGGAGCAAAATATCTGTGGCAAGGCAAGCACAACGGAGAAGAAAGAAGCCCAACAGCGGCAACTGTTAGGGCTGTGATAACTGGAAAACCTCTGTTATCAATAATCACAATACAAGTATAGCAGAGGTTCTTCCAGTGGCAACGATTTTGCAGAAATGGAGGGCATTTATGGAAGAAACAAAAATAGAATTACAGTTGATTAAATTGTCGGAGATACAGTCGCAGGAAGTTTCTTGGTTGTGGTTTCCGTTTATACCCTATGGCAAGCTGACAATCATTCAAGGAGATCCGGGCGATGGAAAGACAACATTTATACTGAATATAGCGGCGAAGTTGTCTAAGGGAGAAAGTTTAGACAGTGGAATGATTTTACAGAGCCTTTGAATGTCATCTATCAGAGTGCAGAGGACGGTCTTGCCGATACAGTCAAGCCCCGATTGGAACAGGCGGGGCAGACTGTGAGAAAATCTCTGTCATTGATGAAAAGATAAAATCACTTTCCATGATAGATGAACGCTTGGAAGAAGCTGTTATAAAGACAGGCGCAAAGCTGTTGATTTTAGACCCGATACAAGCCTATTTAGGCGGCGGTATGGATATGAACCGGGCAAACGAAGCAAGGGATATGACAAAGAAATTAGCGGCACTGGCAGAGAAATATCAGTGTGCGATTGTCCTTGTCGGGCATATGAACAAAGCGGCAGGAAATAAGGCGGCATATCGGGCATGGGTTCGATTGATTTCTTTGCAGTTGCTAGAAGTGTTCTCTTGGTCGGCAGGGTAGAGGGGAAGAAAATATAAGGGCTGTGTGCAGATTAAAAATAACCTTGCGGCGTTCGGACACCCGAAAGCGTTTGCATTGTCGGAGGACGGTTTTCAGTGGCTGGGGATTATGAGATTACCGCTGATGAAGTGTTAGGCGGCATTGCCCCGAAAGCAAATAAGATGGAACAGGCGAAGCGGTTACTCCGGGAACTGGCAGAAACAAACAACGCCATGCAGAGCAATGAGATTTTCAGTCTTGCGGACGAACAGGGCATATCGAAGCGGACACTGGAAAATGCGAAGAAAGAGTTAGGTGTCCGGGCAAAGCGGATAAACAATACATGGTATTGGGAACTGGATAAAATCAGACAGTGACGGACAGGCAAGGCAACAGCGCAACAATGCAGGGTATTAGAATTTTGCAGTCTTGGAATTGCGTTCTTGAAGATTGCAAGGTTGCAAAAATTATAGACATTGCAATGTTGCGCTGTTGGAGAAAGCAGGAAAGCGGCGGTATCAAGGCGGCGAAAAGCCGCCCACCGTCCGTTAGGACGGAAAGCCCCCGGCAGGGCGCAAAGGCAGCTTTTGATAGAGCGTAGCCTGTCGAAAGTGCTTTTGCGTTACTTTCGCAGAAAGTAACAAAGGCTATGCGCCGTATCCGGCGCTCATTACCCGATAGGGAGAAAGGGAAATATATTGAAACGGACAATCAGCGTTATGACAGGGAAAGGCTCTGTCAACCATAACAGCAGAAAATTTCATGCAAAGAACACTGACCCGGAGCGGAGCTGTCTGAATGTGGAATACTGCAACGAAAATATCAAAGACGTATACCACGAATTATTTGATGAAGCACTTGCCCGGTACAATGAGAAGCAGACCAGAAATGATCGCTGATTGATGATTACTATGAGAAAATCTGTTCCGGCAAACAGGAGAAGCCATTCCATGAGATTATTTTGCAAATGGGAATAAAGACGATATGGGGGCAAAGACAGAGACGGACAGCTTGCGGCAAAATACTTGATGAATATATGCAGGACTTTCAGCGGCGCAATCCCACATTGAGAGTGTTTTCGGCCTATCTCCATATGGATGAAGCAACACCACATCTGCATATAGATTTCATACCCTATACGACTGGAAGTAAGAGAGGGCTTGAAACAAGGGTGTCATTAAAAAAGGCACTGCGAACTCGGATTTAAAGGCGGCACAAGGAGCGAAACGGAGCGTAACCAGTGGGTAGCGGCAGAGAAAGAACAGTCTTGCAGAGTTATGTTACAACATGGTATTGAGTGGGAGAAAAAGGGAACACATGAGAAAGCATTTATCTGTTTTGGATTTTGAGAAAAAGGAGCGTGCAAAAGAGGTTGCCGAACTGGAACAGACAATTTCCGGCAGTAAAGAGGAATTATCCGATATTCTTCATCAGCAGATAGCAGCAGGACGGGAAACGGAGCAGATACGGAAAGAGGGCGAAGCAATCCGGCAGGAAGTATCAGAACTTACCGCTACAAATCATTCTGTTGAAAGAACAGACGGAAACACTGACAGAGGATAAAGAAAAGCTGTTATCCGAAAATGAAAAATTGGAAAACAGCAGAAAAAATTACAGCAGGAGATTAACAAAATGGTGCAGTCAAAGGAAGTCATGGAGCGCAATATCCACGCCTATGATGAAGATGTGAAATGGCAGTTGCGGAGCCGGGGGCATTGATGAGCGCAAAGGCATACCGGGATAAAAAAGCTATTACCGCTTGTGGAGAAATTAAAAGAGGTGATAAAAAGTCTGACTATCAATGTGTACAGCTTACGGAGCAGGGCAAGAAGCTGACCGCCAAATGGACGGGCAACAGAAACAGATTAGTCGCTTGACGGATAAGGTCATGGAGCAGAGCGACATCATAGAGCCGATTGCAGGAGAAAGCGTCTGATTTGAGGCGTTTGGAGCGTCATTTAGGCAGAGAGCAGGTGCAGTTGATAGTAGAACGGTCAAAGACATTAGAACAGGCGGAGAGGCAAATAAACACCCGAAACGTGCCTTTGAAATGAGCCGATAGGAAAGGGGATTGATAGGATATGACGGATATGGAGAAGAAAGTCATGGTGCGGCTGTGTGCTAAAATCGTGGCAGATAACAGACCTTTACGAAACGGATAAGGAAGTGCAAAATCTGATAGACTGGGTATGTTTGTCGGAGCAGATAAAGAAAACAATAATACAATCCGCAATCTGACCGGGGAATATAAGAAGATAGAGCCGGATTGCCGGGAGGGAGTG
>PDYJ01001586.1_pt1 | contig 15230 bp, 21 predicted proteins | sample 1430841 | NCBI WGS metagenome assembly PDYJ01 (sample SAMN07237672, study PRJNA390542) | Gut metagenome, whole genome shotgun sequencing project. | isolation source: fecal pellets | host: Mus musculus | place: USA: New York, NY | collected 2016-10 | reverse complement strand
AAAAGGTATATACGGCGGATGGTGAAAGCTGTGCATTTATATCTTCGGATGTTCAAAATGATATTGCGGTAATTAACAAACCTTTTCTATTGAATGCATTAAATAATCAGTATTTCTGTTATGGTTGTAATTGTAACTGATGAAAAGAGAGAATGTATCCCTGAAAATTTTGCGTCTTATGATCAGTTTAATTACTGGGTTCGTACTAATATTGGTGTTGCAGTGCGTAATTTTAATGTTGTAAAAGGTAAAACCATATACGATTTTCAGAGACTGGATACACTGTCTAATCCAAGTGATAAAGAGGAGCCTGCCATGATTAAGGTTAGCTGGACGGGGCTTCCTGACGGATATACGGTGGGGGTAAAATGCGATGCCATACCAGATTTGGGAAAAAGTGTAAAGAGCAGTGAAAAAGTAAGGTCACTTGCTACTGCGGCTATGATTCCGGCGGGATTTGACGGCTATGTTGAAACATTTGCGTACAATGATGACGGAAAGGCGGGATTCCCCGAAAATGCACAAATAGACACAGATTTTTTAACATCAGTCAGCTTCAACCAGAAAATGCTATCAGTTTGGCAAAACATTACAAGAACTGGGACTTGAACCGGCAGAACATATTGGTTTGACAGAAACCTCAAAGATGGTGCTTACAGGAGAATGTAGCACGATATTTGTGTAGGGAGGATATTATGATAGGGAAGAATACTTATTTTGCCATGCGCAAATCTGTAAAAGGCAGCGTCACGGCAGAGAACAGGTTGGGAAGCCTGCTAAATGGCACAGCAGCTTTTTCCGTGGATGCTATGGTCAGGGTTATGGAACTGGCAACAGATAAGTCCGTATTAAAGATAGAGGGAATTATAGATTTTGGAATACATGAAGATGGAATCTATATAAAGCTGCCGGGGTATCCTGTTATTTACTCGAACAGCTCACAGGGACGTTAAAGACAGAGGAATGGTTCCATATCGGCATGACTACAGACGGAAGCAGGGTATCCTTGTATCTGGAGGGGAATTATAACTGCTGTGTATTTGGTCAGGCAGCAGGAGCCAACGGTAATAACAGCATTATGATAGGTGACGGATTTACGGGGATATACGGTATGTCCGTATATTCAGTGAGTGTCTGGATGCAGACACCATGAAAGAAATTATGCATGAAACAAATTTGAGCAAAATCCCTTTGGCGTGGTATGATTTTACCCAAAATCCGGCTAAGGAGCAGATTAGCGGCAAACTGCTTTCATTGAAAGATGCCTATATTAAGTCCTTTACCTCTGCCATATGTCTTAGGGGTAATTCATATCTGGAAGTGAAGGCAGAGGATCTGATGGAGGTACGTCCGGGGTATTATGGGACACAGCAGTATTCTGTTCAGGTGCATTTTAAGTTTGTAACTGGAGAAAGCGATACGTCCATATATTACAGTATCCTTTCTGATCTGACAGAATATTATATGGTGGAATCAGCCTTTATCTGGAACGTATGGAAGATGGTTTTCATCTTTGTTTTTCACACGCTTTTTACGGCAAAGAGTGGAATACCGTGGTATCGAAATCCATAATCAGGCAGGGAAATGGATCAATGCCGCTGTTGTTTTTAATGTGGAAACAGCCACGATGTATATTGATGGAAAGGTGGATTGCAAGAAGGAAGGTCTTTTACCTGCTTGTGAGTATGATACTGGAAGAATGTTTTTGGTCGGCGCAAAACGTGACGATGTAACAGACAGCATAAAGGATTATTTTGCAGGGTATATTTCCCAGTGCGATGTATGGGAGAGAGCTTTATCCGATGAGGAAGTGCAGGCATATATCAGAAATGAACCGGATGTAAATGCCGAAGAACTGGGGTTTGCACTGAATATTGACAAGGATGGATGCTTCAATGCTGTAACTTATAATGGAGTCGCATTAGGCAATCATGCCAAAGTGGAAGAGGAAGTCAGCGATACCCTTAGCGGAACTTCTGAGGTCATATCGTTGAGGCAGTCTGTAAAAGAACAGCTTTCCGAAACGGAATTATCTGAAATATATGAAATGTGTCTGAATCAATGGATAACATACTATGAAGCCAATCACCCTGACTGTGGCTCAGAAATGCCATTCAGGGTAAAGGCATGGTGCAAAGAAGGAATCATATATTTTGTAGGATGCCATAATGGAAAGGCGTATACGATTGGCACAATAGAGGAAAAAGATGTTTCCGAAGTAGTGGTCTGGTGGGTGGAACTGGTTTTAATGATCATAGGCGGAGTCTGTGCTGCTGTTTTTGGTCTGCATCTTAGGACAGGGAAACGGGCAATCAATAAACTTATCAATATACTTTACAGCAATTCCGTATTAACAAATGCGCTGAAATACATAATATGCGGAGATTTTTCTGTTGATATGATCTTTCAGCTATTTTCACTTTTGTATAAAGAAAATGTACTTTGGAAAATACTGAAATTGCTGATTACTAACATAGCATTTTGGTCTGTTATTACGATATGCACAAAATTTGCATCATGGGCTTTAGGATATGGATGGGCGGCGGTGGCAGTCCAACTGGCTTCATTAGTCGTAGAGGTAGGAATGCATATTGCATCTTATCCTGGCAGAGATGATTCAGATAAAACGATGTGTTCCGTAACATTGTCAGAGGTAAAGTTTTCCAATTTGCCATTGGACGGTATGGGAAAGAAGCCGGATAATACTGTGAATGCGGGAAATGTGCAGATGCATAACGAGGGTATAGTGGATACGGTTTTAATTCAATCGTATAGTGTTATTAAAAATAGAGCAGAAACAAGATTGTTATCACAATGGTCAAGGGATAATTGGGATTCACAGACAGTGGCGGTATATAGTATAGAGGATAAGGGCGGGATAATTATATTAGAAGCAGGTTTTGTAATTACTAATTCATCTTTAGATAGGATTAATATCAAAATAAAATGTAGAGGCTCTGTATTTTATGGGGAATCAGGAAATGCAACTTTTAGCATCGGATCATATCAGACAGTACCTTGTCGGGGTTGTTTTTATATTCCTATAAATACCATAGAAGATGTGATGAATGTGAAGGAAGAAACGTTGCATTGGGAAGTCCAATATTCTACGAATAAGTGGGAACCATTAGAAGATATTAAGGTTCGGGTATATACAATTTTATCCAAACCAAAACTGCAATGGTATAACAAGGCAATCTGGTCAGATGCCTTAGAACTGATTTTGCCTGTTACGAATGGTGAAAATTCTGGTTTGATTGGCGACACATATGATGATATATACAAGAATATAACAGAACGTGTTAATGGTCAGATGAATTTGTATTATAAATCTGAATCAGCATTTGTTCGGTTTTATCCAGGAAACAGCATTTTAAACCTTAGTAATTTTTTAATAGCGGTGCGTACACCGAATGTAATCATAGGTGTAAATTGCTCGGACTGCGCCGCTGTCGTAGCGGCATTTTGTAATATGCTTGGCGGAGCGTTGCTGTGCGAACGGATGCAGAATATATCGGATTATAACAGCGGTTTTCGGTTGAATCCGATTCAAACGATTGGTGCAACAGATTATAATACACAAGCTCAAATGTTTCTTTATCACGAAGTTGCCATGTGGCACATATCACAAGCAAATGACATTGATAACAGGACACACAAGGTATATGATGCCTCACTGAAAGTCAATATTTCCAATAATCCGTCAGTTATGGACAATAATGTGCAATTGCCAACAGGTATGAGTTTTTCACAATATACGGATGATGTAATTTCGGTAAACACAGGACAGGTAGACATAGTAGATGATTCTTACAGGGAACATCTATGCGAGTGGGGAGGGAATGGTATTGGTTCATGTTACTATGTATCACTGCCGTTTGGAATGGCGGTACCGACTATTATGTAGGAGAATGGTTTATGGAAGATATAATGAAAACAATGAAAAATTTGTATTTATTTGAAAAATGGGAACGGAGAAAACTCGAAAAATCAGATATGTATTTTCCAGCCATGCTGAAACTTTCTGATAAAGAGGGCTTTGTGATGGAAAGAAGCATTGCCCAGTGAGGATTATGGGTTCCTATGAAACTACATGGAAGGATGTCAGGAATGGCAGTTCCAGATTCAAGGCAGAAGTAATCCCGTTTGGGAGTATGGAAGAAGCGGATGAGTATATCCTGTCTAAATTATGTTATGTATCAGTTATGCTGCCAAGAGTGGACAGGGGAGATAATGAGGACAGGATTATATTCGGACTTTCTGATAGTATTTTAATAGGACGGGAGCGTAATGTATATTGGTGTATGCAGAACCTATGCGCTGAAAAGATAAATCTTACCAAATTCCAAAGCGAGCTATTACGGGCGGTTACCAGCCGGAAAGGATAGATGACAAAGCGGGCAGTCAGGGAAAGCTGGAATTATATTTTTGTATTCTTTCGGCTTTCCTTAAAGAATGTTTTATGGAATTGTGTGCGGGGGTGCAGCAGGAAACGATTGAAAATGGAGTAAGATACATGAAGAAAAGAAATAGGGGAATACACGGCATAAAGTACAAGACAGTACGAAATATAAATCCTGCTTACATCAGAGGGTATCGCAACAAAGAGAAAACTTGTTGCGGTACTCTCTTTTTTAATGTCGAATTTAGAGGGATTGCGTATTTTTGTCAATCTTTTTGTCGGTAACTTGCTGTTCTGGATTGTGGTCAAGGTATTGGTTGAGGTTATCCAGTTTCCGGTTAAGGTCAGCGGCTTCTTTTTCGGCAGATTTATAGGTTTTCTGTAAAACCTGCTTCTTGGAATAGAGGGCATTATAGTCGCTGCGGAGCTTTTCTGCATCAAGGTTTTTTGTGTCAATGCCAAAGCGTTTCAGCATATTTTCCGCACCGTCATGTAGGATAAGTTCTGTTTCATGGCGGCGCAGGTAGGCATCTTTATCCTTGGATTTTTTGTAGCGGACATGATAGATATGGTTGGCTTTGTACTGCTCTGCATACTTCAAAATCTGTCCTAAATCTTTTAGCTGGCGCTCGGTTTCCACAAGGCTTTCACGGGCTGTTTTTGCCAGTGTGGACTTGGCGGAAATCTGATTTTCAAGCTCCGCAATAGAGCCTGCCTGACTGTAGCTTGCGGCGGCGATTTTAAGGTTCTGGATGTCAGCCCAATGTTTTAAGCCGGGGCTTTGCGCAAACTTATCTTCGGTTGTGTCAATAAGATTTTTTCTTGAATAATCTTTGACAATGGGCTTCTTTCTGGTCGGGAACGGCACACGCTTTTTTTCCTTTGCAAGTGCCTTTTCCGTGATGCGTTCCTTAATCCGTTCTTTGGTGTACTCTGCACCTAAAGACTTTGCGCTGCCACGGACAAAACGATCCCTGTCCAGAGGACGGAATGAGATAAATTTGTGTGCGTTTTCCCCGAAGTCGCTGCCCTTGACCTCGTAGCCTTTTGCCCGTATCAGCTCAATACAGTCCTCATAAGTTGAGGTGTTATTTATGGCTTCGTCGATGTCGGCTTTTAACTGTTCTTTCCATGAAGAACCGCTTCTGCAAGCCTGCCATTCCTTATATGTTTTGCCTCTGGCTGCGCCCTTTGCAGCCATTGTTTTTGCTCCCGGAGTAATGACGGAAAGCTCATGCTCCCGGCAGAGGTTATCGCTCAGGCTGCGGATGTTGTAATAGGTCTTTTTACAGTCATGATATTTCTCATGGTTGATGTTATCAGCGGCGCAGAAAATGATGTGGTTGTGGACGTGTCCTTTATCTATATGGGTGCTGACAACGTAAGAGTATTTTCCCTCTAAAAGTTTGTCTGCAAGCTCCACGCCTATCTGGTGGGCTTCCTTATAAGAAACCTCGCCGGGGAGAAAAGACTGTATCAGGTGGTAGGCTTTATTTGGATCGGACTGTTTGGTTTTTGACAGCGCAAATTTGAAATCGTATGCGGCGGTTTCGGGGCTGCACCCATAAGAAGAAATCAATATGCCCTCATCGGTTTTGTCGGGGTTGCAGATATAGTCTACTGCTTTATGGACGGTTGCCGTGATAGCATGGATTTTTGTGTATGCCATACCTTTTGCATCAGCTCCTTTACTTCTTTTACATCGGCTTCGTATACGTTGCCTGTGGCATTCATGCGCTTTGCAATCTGGTTTAAGTTGTTCCCGATTTTGGCAAGCGTAGAGTTGTATTCCCGCAGTTCTGTATAGTCAATGTCATAGACAAAACCATATATGATTAGATGCCGGATAAAAGCGGCACGGCTTTTCATGTTGGAGCATTTTGCTTTCTCATCGAGGATATATTTTTCATCTTCGCTGAGGTGGATTACAATCCCGTATTTTCGGGAACGGTTTTTATTTCTGTGTTTGTCCATTTCCTTGTCCTTTCTGGATATAGTTGTTGTTTTGGGTTTTTATAATGCCGTTTCCGGCACGTCTTTTGAAGCAAAAATGCAAGGGCGGGCTTTGCCGGACGGCACTGCGTTTTTGCGTTTAAGGGGGTCAGGGGGATGTGCCCTCTGCAAGCGAAAACGGTTGTCTTTCCACAAGTGGAAAGACGGGCGTTTGACCGCCTGCGTATATACGCGGGCAGTGCTTGCTATTCTTGTGCAAACTGCCCGTAGGGAGTTTGCGTGTTGTACGAGCATAGGCGAGTGCCTTACAACACATAAGGGCGTTACCGCCCGGTCTTTTGTAAAGCCTTTCGGTATTTGGGCTGTAAAAGGATTACTTTGGCAAATAAAAAACTGCCACAACCAGAACAGGGCAAAACTGCCCTGCTTTGGTTCATAGCAGTTTGAGTGTACTTTTAAGAATTTATGATTTTATCCACTAAAGATTTTAACAAGCGGCAGGAGGAAAGTCAACAAAATATAGAAGGATAAATTGGATACGAAACAGAATTAAAAAACGCTCAAAAATATTTGGGTAATTGGTACAGAAAAATCATACCGATTGCAAATAGAATGAGTTTAAAAACCCGCAGGAGGTAGAGCATGAATGCAGCGGAGCGCAGGAATGAGATAATCAGTATTCTGATTGTCCGGCATCACGCAACGACAAAAGAGCTGGCAAGCGAATTTGATGTAACTGTTGGCACGATAAAAAGCGACATTCAGGCTCTATCTTTTGCGTATCCGATTTACACAAAGCCGGGTGTTGCGGGCGGGGTTTTTATGGGAGGGCATTATAATCCGCATATCAATTCTTTAACACAAAGGGAGCTTGAAACCTTAAAGGAAATATACGAAGAAGCAGAGGACAGGCATAAGGAAGTCCTTGCACAGATTATACATAAATACGGACCCGATAAGCTGGAGTTATAAACTTGTCATTCCGCTAAAGCACATAATTTATACAGAACCGTTCATAGCAGACGGAGAGTGCTTATGTGCTTTTTGGGCTGACAAGTCCAGAAATGATTTTATCCAAAACGGACAGAAAATTTTGTCCATGTGTACCTTGAAAATTGAATATGTAAATACATACGGGACGTGTGGGATATGTGGAGCCGCTATGCGGACACGCCAAGAGCTGCCTGCTTTCATTTTTGTGTGGAAGTGTATGCGAGGGAATATTGAAATCTGGTATTGAAGCTAAGGCAGTGAGCGATGAATGTCTGGCAAAAAGTGTAGCAGTTACATGAGGCAATGAGGCATATCTTTGATAATGATACTTCCGATTATTCGGTCAATATAGAATGACGGTGCGATACCGATGTGGACAGTGTAATGAGCTGTCACCCGTATGTGTTTTTTTAATATCTTCCAATAAAAGCATATCCTAATTATTGGCTGTGTTTTTATTGGCAGATATGCCAAAACCATAGCAAGAGAAAAGGAACAATCTTTAGGAAAGAGGTGGAGAATGGAGGCAAAAATAAAGAAGAAAGAGTTTATAAGATATGACGAGGGGGCGGAACGGTATTCGATGAGTAAGCACAGTTTTATGAAACTTGCGCAGGAAGCTCGTGCCGTGTATAAAATCAACAGAATTACCCTTGTAAGCGTTCCAATCTTTGAGGAGTATTTGGAATCTTTTCGGGTGTAGACAAGTAAGCAGGATGAAGTCAATTTTTTTTGTGCGCCAAAAAGTATTGACTTTATGGCGCACAAGTAGTATTGTAATGATAGGATTGTGAAGGGAGGCTGACAGCGGATGGCAAAAATGGGCAGACCAAGATTGGAAAATCCGAGAAGTGAGCGTATTTTTATCCGCCTCACGAAAGATGAGCATACAGATGTAAGAGAGTATGCTGCCAACCATAATCTTACCATAACACAGATATTCGTTCAGGGCTTCAAAAAGCTGCGTGAGCAGGAGAATGAGGAACAGAACGGGTAAATGGCATTGTGGCTTCTTCCTGCGGTAAAGGAAGGTGGTGCATTATGTCAAAATCACGAAAAGATTCAAAAGGCAGAATACTTAGGAAAGGGGAGGGACAGAGAAAAGACAAACGTTATATCTATCAGTACACAGACCCGAATGGGAAAAGGCACGTTTTATATGCAAACGATCTGCCCGAACTGAGGGCGAAGGAAGATGAGCTGGAGCGTGAACGGCTGGAGGGAATAAAGGGATATGCCAGAGGAAAAATGACACTCAATCAGCTTGTGGAAAAATATTTAGCAACGAAATATGACTTGAAAATAAGCACCAGATTGAGATACGAGCGTACATATGAGGCATACGCAATGGATAATATCGGCAAAAGACTGATTAACGATATTAAATATTCCGATATACGGTTCTTTTATTATACGCTGCTGCGTGAGAGAAATATCAAGATAGGAACTGTTGATTCTATTCATTCCGTCCTGCACCCTGCATTTCAAATGGCGGTCAGAGATGATTTGATACGCAATAACCCGACAGACGGGGTAATGGCAGAGGTTAGGAAAAAACATGGAAATGATGCCGTAGTAAGACACCCATTGACTATTGAACAGCAGCGGGCATTCCTAAGTTTTACAGAAAAGAGTTATACATGGAAAAGATGGATGCCCTTATTTACGTTCCTTTTTGGAACCGGATGCCGGATCGGAGAAGCACTCGGACTGCGTTGGGAGGATTTGGACTTTGAGAATAAGACCATTACTATAATCCATTCACTGGGGTATGTGCAGCATAATGGAAGCCGTGAAGTGTTCCTTTCCTCACCCAAAACGGAGGCTGGCAAGCGTACCATACCAATGGTAGATGCTGTGGAAAAAATGCTTAAGAACGAGTGCTTGAAGCAGCAGCAGAATAATATTACTTCATGCACGATTGACGGTTTTAGCGGTTCGTCTTTGTTGATAAAAATGGAAAGATTTCCTGTTATCAGGATATTAACAAAGCAATCAAGAGAATTTCAAAGGCTTATAATGCTTATGAAACTGTCCGTGCAGAACAGGAGGAAAGGGCTGCTGTGTTGCTTCCGTATTTTACCTGTCATTATATCAGGCACACGTTCTGTACAAGGCTCTGTGAGCATGAAACGAATCTGAAATTAATTCAAAGTATCATGGGGCATACCAGCATTAAGACAACGATGGATATTTACGCAGAAACGACGGAAAAAAAGAAACAGGAAACATTTGAAACTTTACAAAACAATAACGTGTTTTTTTAGGAAAAAGTCCGTGAGTGGATTCGTTCCTGACACATACCTTGAGTACATCAAATTTACATCAAACTAATGCTGCTTGGTGGACTAATGTGGACTGAGCAGCGATTGAAAAAGTATGGAGAAAAGGCGAAAATAAGCCGATTTAAGCCATTTGGACATGAAATTAGATGGCATGGCTACAAAATGGCAACAGAAAATCAGCAAGCCATGATAAATGATGTAATTGATGTAAAAACGAGCGTGTATTTGCATAAAACTTAAACAAATACAGTTAAAAACAACAAAGAACACGCCGAGTTCGAATAGTTGGAGCTAAGCCGCAAAGCCCGTAAACACTAGGGTTTGGCGGCTTTTTCTCTTTCTCATTGCATTACGATTGCATTTTTCTATTCAACCTCTCTGTGATAGATTGCGGTGTGCTGATTGCTTGTGTAATCTGCAATGCTGTGTGAAGCGGGTGTGTATGTCAGCACGCCCGTTAATTTATTGGCAACTTCAAGATTGCTGTTCGGGTACAAATGCCCGTATGTTCCTAAAGTGGTCTGTATCTTTTCATGCCCAGACGCTCTTTAATCAAAAGCGGGTTTTCTCCCATGCTGATTAAAAGGGAAGCGTGGGAATGTCTTAACGCATGGATTTTGATACGGTGTACGCCTGCAAGCCCGGCAAGTTTCTCTAAGGCTCTTGGAAGCGTGTGCTTACTGGTCGGAATACTGTTGTAGCTCAACACCAGATTGCAGCCTTTCAGTACCTTTTGCTGAACCTCATGCCACGCCTGCAACTCCTTTAGGGTGTCCGTGTCGATATAGATTGTGCGGACGCTTGCCTGCGTCTTTGGCTCAACAAACTTGTAATCGTCCATTGATTTATAGTACAGGGTTTTTGTTATGCTTAAAAGCCCGGTTTCAAAATCAATGTCAGACTATTGCAGGGCGGCGGCTTCGCCTATCCTCATGCCCGTCATAAACAGCAGCCAAAAGGAAATGAAAAGGTAATGTTCGTAATAATCGCCCTTGTAGAGCAGGGAAATCACTTTCTGAAATTCCTCCAACGTCCAGAAGTCAACCTTTGTCTTTTTGCTCTTGATGTTGCCTATCATGCGTGACGGGTTTTTCTTTGCAATCCCTAAAACGATAGCCCGGTCAAATGCGATAGAGAGCATACCCTGTACGATACGGATATAATTAGGGCTGAACTCTTTCGCAAGTTCCAGTTGCCAGTTCTGCACGTTGATAGGCTCTATCTCGTCCGTTGCCATTTTGTAGAAGTATGCGAAATGCTTCTGAATGGTGGAACGGCGGTTTAGGTAGGTGCTTTCCTTTACCTGCGTTTTGTACCACGGCAGGTAGGTTTCTTCAATGAACGTCTGAAAAGAAACCGTGTCCTTTTTGGCGGTCAGTTCTTCGGTGGAAGTGAGGACAAGTTTTGAATATTCCTCCCTTGCTTCCTTTTTTGTCTTAAAGCCGCTTCGGTATTTCTGGATTTGTTTACCTGTTATCGGATTGTAGCCTAAGTTTGCTCTAAAATAATAAGTTCCGTTATCTGCTTTCTTGATTGGGTCTTTTGCCATAATCTCACTCCTTACATTGGTGTGCAAGAAGTACATTCAGCCTGCCCGTCTTGAAATCTGATACCCAACAATTCCTCCACGGCTTCCCTCGTACACGGTCTAATTTCCGGGACTGGTAGTATGTATGCCCTTTGGAAATCATAAGTTTCTTCGCTCCCTTATAATGTCAGCCGCAAAAGATGTCCCATAACCCAGAGCAATTAAGTCTTTTTTGGTTACGGTTATCATAGCCCTCCTTTCCTAGACCAGATAATGAAACCTCAATATCTTGTCTACAATCATAACAGATTTTCAGCAAAAATGCTCATCAAATTTCATTATTTTTCAAAAAAGTTGAGTAAAACGGGAAAACGGACGGCTTGGCAGCTCCACGGGACTTTAACCCCTCTCATTCCTATGAGTAGCCGTGTCATACGGGTGTATCATTATGCCAATGTGCGGGTCATGGCGGCGGCAGTTTCCACATTGCCGCTGCGGTTCGCTGATACTGTATCGCTCGCCCCTTGCCGGGGGTCTTGGCGTATCAGCCCGCCCGTGCTTTCCTGCTTCCAGTGGGAAAGGGTATCTGTCGTTATGCCACCTTAAAGGTCGGGATTTTCGCTATCAGCTTGGTTTCCAGTCGGCGGCGTAATTCCTCGTCAATGTAGACAACGGGCTTTCCCTGCTCGTCATACATGGTTCTGGTTGACAGTGCGGAAATGAAGCCTGCAAAATGTTCCAGTACCAGATTGATAGCGTCCACGTTGCCGGAAACAGCCGACACAATGACGGGGTAAGGCAGCAAGCCGCCCGGCGTTTTTCTCCTGCTCTTATTCATCAGCATAGCCCTCCATAATTTTTTTCAGTTTCCGCAGGGCGTTTTTCCTGCGGTGTGATACCGTCCTGCGGATAAGGTTCAAATGCGCCGCTATCTCCGGGTCGCTCATTTCCAGAAAATAGGAAAGCAGGATAATTTCAAGTCTGTCTTGTGGCAAGGTTTTCAGTGCTTCTCCTAAAACTTCATCAGCAACGGCAACCTCAAATCCCATAATCTCAAAAAGGTATGTATCTTGAAAATACTTGTCCCATACGGAAATCTTCTCTAAGGTAGTTGGCGGCAGTTCGCAGAACAGGACTTCATGCCCCTGTCTGTAATTGAGCCGTCTGTGGTAATCGTTTCTTTCGTTCTTTAAGATTTGTTTGTAGAAGTGTTCAAAGGTCTGTTTCTGGTGTTCCTGCTGTGAATGGGGCTTCATGCTTCCACCTCCCTTTTGCCCTTGCCAGAGCCGGGAAATTTTACCCCTCTATTACTTACTACGCACGGAAAGGCAAAACAGGCAATGTTTTTGAAAAAAATTGAAAAAATTTTCAAAGACATAAAAATGCCCGGCTGTGGTCTGTATTCAGTCGGGTGTGCATTGGGTTCTTTTTTTCGTGGGTGGGTTGCGGATTTTCTCGCCGTGGCGTTTGTGATTATGGGCGGGAAAATTCGTAAGCGATGAATAATCTAGCGTTTTTACAAGTCTCGAAATCTGTGCGATAATCTCTTTAACTGGAGAAGCATTCTCCCCATTTCCCGGTTTTTGCATTCAGGGCATGTTGACTATCAAATCATTCGATTGCTCTATGCACGCTTACTCCAAATAGATTAGGAAGAGGTGAGCTTTCATGGCTCAGAAACGTATCAAACGTACAGATCAGGAATGGTTCGATCTGATCAAGGATTGTAAGACCAGCAGCTTGGAAGTCAAAATCTGGTGTGAACAGCATGGGATAACGGCAAAGGCTATTGACTACCATACACGTCGTCTCCGCCAGAAGGGCTATACGATCCCGCAAAAAATCCCACAGACATTCCCCTGTGAAAAGCAGGAAATTGTCTGCCTGGATATTTCCAAAAGTTTATTTGCCGGCCAGAAGGAGATCACATCAACGGATCCCTGGGCCGCCAATGCGGCTGTGCTCCAGCTCGATTTCCAGGGGACATCTATTGGATTTCTAATCATGCAGCGAAGGAAACCATCGAAAATACCCTTCTTGCGCTGCGCAGCCTGTGTTAGGCGATATTTCCGGAGTATCAAAGCTCTGCCTTATAACAGGGCGTACAGATATGAGGCTTTCCATCAATGGCCTCATGGCGATAATCCGGGATATTTACCAGATGGACCCTTACGCAAACACACTGTATCTTTTCTGCGGCAGGAAGACAGACCGGCTCAAAGCCCTGTATCATGATAAAAACGGTTTTGTTCTGCTTTATATGAGGCTGGATTCCGGACGTTTTCAATGGCCGCGCTGCGCTTCGAAGCAAGGATGCTTACCAGACAGGAATACCGTTGGCTCATGGAAGGGCTCTCGATCGACCAGCCCAGGGCCTTGCGTCCATCAGGAAAACGGGATTTCTAAGCCGCATTTGTGAAAAAGAGAGAATTTAAAAATCTTTTTCAGGCCTTCAGAGCCGGAAAAAGAAAGCGCTGTCCACAGGACGCAGATTTTCCGGAAACTTATCAACAAACAGCGTCTGCTGGAGTTTTTCTGTGGATAACGATCCTGTCAGATGGTGGATAAGTCTGCATTTTGGGAAGTTATCCACACATCAGGAGTTCGTCAAAATGCCGATAGACGTATTCGGACCTGTTTGCGGACTGCCATGTTTTCCTCTATAATAAAAGGAACGAAAACAGAGAGGCGGAACAGGCTGTGGCGGAATATAAAGACGATTTGATCGAACTCCTGCATAAAACAATTGAAGAAAAGGACGCACAGATCCAGGAACTCCAAAAAACCATTCAGGAACTGAAACGCTACGGTTGCGAACCTGAATGAAACTCTTGAGGAATTCCGCAGGAAATTTTTCGGTGCTTCCAGAGAACGGGCCTGGCAGGGTTCCGGAGGAGGCGGCGGGAATGAAGAGGAGGCGGTGAAATCCACTGTCCGCAGCCATACCCGCCGTAAACCGAAAGCCAAACGGGAAGAACTCTATAAAAAATCTGCCGGTCAGGGAAGTGCGCTGCGCGATGCCGGAAGACCAGAGGCTTTGTCCGGATTGTGATACTGTGATGGAAACAATCGCGTGGCAGTTTGTGCGGGAAGAACTACGGATCACCCCCGCAAAGGTAGAACGGATCCAATACATGCAGGAAGTCCTTGCGTGTCCGGTCTGCCGTGAGGAAGATACGGGCACGATCGTCAAGGCGCCGGTACCGACTGCTTTGCTGGCACACAGCCCGGCTTCACCATCTATGGCTGCTTTTGTAATGTATCAGAAGTTCCTGAATTCAGTTCCCTTCTACCGCCAGGAAATGGACTGGCTCCAAATGGGAGCCCCGCTTGCCAGGGAAACGACTTCTAACTGGTGTATCAAATGCGCGCTGACATATTTCGAGCCTGTTTATGACCGGCTTCATGAATATCTTGTCAAGCGTGACCTCCTCCATGCGGATGAGACTGTCTGTCAGGTTCTCCATGAGGAGGGGCGGACAGCGACTTCCACCTCCTATATGTGGATCTATCTCACAGGAAATGATGGCCTCCGCCCATCATTCTTTATGATTATCAGCCCGGGAGAGCAGGGAATTATGCGAAAAATTTTCTGGAAGGATTCTCCGGACTGTTGGAATGCGATGGCTATACTGGATACAACAGTGTAGAGAATGTGATCCTGGTATGCTGTCTTGCGCATTGCCGGAGGTATTTCTTCGAAGCAGTTCCGGCAGCCCGCCGAAAAAAAATAAAACTGCTGGATATCAACTCACCGGAAGAGATCCCGGAAGATGCGGCTGACCCGGAAAAAGCAAAGGAGGACAAGAAGATTCCAGCAGAGATCGGACTTTGCTATTGCAACAAGCTGTTCCGTATAGAACGGACACTAAAAGCCATGTCTCCGGAAGAACGTAAGAACAAACGCCTGGAGTTGGAAGTCCCTGTCTGGACAATTTCTGGTCCTGGCTTGCAACGGTGGAGCCGCTGGGTGGAAGCCTGTTGGAAAAAGCAGTGAACTATGCGGCTAACCATAAGGAGCTTCTGGGCAACTACCTGCTGGATGGGAGATGTGAGATCTCCAATAACC
>PDYJ01001468.1_pt1 | contig 15259 bp, 26 predicted proteins | sample 1430841 | NCBI WGS metagenome assembly PDYJ01 (sample SAMN07237672, study PRJNA390542) | Gut metagenome, whole genome shotgun sequencing project. | isolation source: fecal pellets | host: Mus musculus | place: USA: New York, NY | collected 2016-10 | reverse complement strand
TCAGGGAGTTCATGTCGTAGGCACCTTACCTCCCTCTCCGTCCCCGACATGACCGTGGAATGTCCTTTCCCGTCGTGGGGAGAGAGAAGGTTCTGGCATTCCACTATCCTGACCGGGATATTTTCAGGCTTTATCGTGAACGACTCCGGCTTTAGATTGCAGATGCCGTTGAGCGATCCGAAATAAATGTTGCCGTCCGGACTTGCGCACCCGGCCCTGTCCATAAGGCTTGTCAGGGGCATCCCGTCGCGGTGGTCATAATTCTCGAAACGCCCGGTCTTCATGTTCAGGCGGGTGAGCCCGCTGCTGTTGCTGAGCCATATGTTGCCCGCCCTGTCTTCCACCACCGAACGGATATGTATGTCGTCCAGCCCCGAAGAATAGTAGAAATTCTGGCTCAAGCCGAAAACCCGGTGCATGAATTTTGAGAAAAGTGTTAAATTTGTGGCATGAAAACCGCAGATGCAATATGGATGTGCCTCCCTGAAGGGCTGGACGAGCTATTTGAGATGGTGCGCTTCGAGCGCACGGAACAGTCTTATGACATATGGCTTGACGAAAAGAAGAAACTGTCTGATGAAGACTATCGTAATCCAAATATCGTAGCGCGAGGCTATACGGATTACGTTACGATACAGGACTATCCGATGCGCGGACGGCCTGTGTTTCTTCACATGCGCAAGAACAAGTGGTGGGACAAGCAGACCAACGAAATCTTCAGCTACAATCTCGAGCTTCCCAACGATGAAGGAACACGACTCAGTGCCGAGTTCGTGGCTTTTTTAAAAGACGAAGGTGGAGACGACAGCCCTGTCGATTAAACAGATAGCGCAGATGTACTGCGTCAACGGCAAACATTTTGCCGACTTGTACCGCAATAAGATAAGCGGTTACGCCGACTGGTGCGAACAGGAGCTTGGCTGTGGGTTCTATTTCAACGCCGATAATATCGGCCCTTACATGAGCCTTGACGAGACGTGTCTGAGCAACGGCGAGGTATGGACGTTCCTGACCAACAAGGACGGCCACGGAGGCAAGGGAACACTTGCGGCAGCCATTCCCGGCACAAAGAGTGACGAGATCATATCAATCCTCGTCAGTGCGATGGGACGCTCCGTCAGACGCAGGGTCAAGGAAGTGACCTGCGATCTTTCGCCATCAATGATGCTCATAGCCGCGGAAGTGTTTTACAACGCTCATGTGGTCAACGACCGTTTTCATGTCCAACAGGTCTATAATGAGGCCGTTGACGAAATCCGTATTGATATTCGCCGTCAGCTTATCGCAGAGGAAAACAACCGCGACAAGTCCGAACCGCCGGTAACGTACTCCAACGGCGAGACCATGCGCCAGATACTGGCCCGCAGCAAACACACTCTGATGATGTCGCAGAACAAATGGACTGACATACAGCGCCATCGCGCCAACATACTGTTCAAACACTACCCAATATTGAAGGCTGCATACAGCCTTGCGATGGAGCTGCGCAAGATTTTCAATGCTAAAATCTCACCGACAAAAGCCATGGGGCGGATGAACAAGTGGTATGAAAAGGTAATGGCTCTTGGTAACAACAACTTCCGCTCGGTAATCAAAACATTCAGGAACCACGCTCCAACCATCCTGAACTACTTCCGCCGTCGTGCGACCAATGCCTCCGCCGAGGCATTCAACTCTAAAGTCAAAATCTTTCGCTCACAAATGCGTGGTGTCCGAGACCGAGACTTCTTCATCTTCCGACTGGTCAAACTCTACGCCTAAAAATTTAACACTTCTAATTGCCCAATTTAACATATGCACCGTGCTTTCGGCTTGACCCGAAATTCTCGATGACTCCCGGCGTGCGGTAATCCTTGATGAGGCTGAGCCCGTCTTGTCCTGCTATCCAGATTCTCCCTTTGGCGTCTGCGAGAAGTTGCTTCACGGCATTGGAGATCAATCCGTTCTTGTCGTTCAAATGATGTTTCAGTCCTCCGTTTTTATCGAATATGAAGACCCCGTCGCCATACGTCCCTATCCATAGGTTGCCCTGAGGGTCGAATGCTATGCCGTTGGGGATAAGATACGATATGGCCTTTGAGATATCCTCCATCCGGCTGATTTCCCCGTCGTCATACCTGTAAAGGCCTCCCTGCGAACCGATGTAGATGCTTCCGTCCGTGGCTTTCACGAAAGTATTGGCATAGTTTCTTTCTCCCGGAAGGGGCAGGCGTGAGGCTGCTCCAGTCTCGGGGTCGAGCGATAGGATGCCGTCTTCGAAAATGCTGAGCAGCATTTTTCCGCCGGCCCTTGTGATGGCGTAGACGCATTCCTTGTCGTTGCGCAGATAGGGAGTGAGGTCGTAGATGTTGCTGATTTTGCCATCCTTGAATCTGACGACCTCGTTCTCGCCTCCGGCCCAAAGCTCTCCGGCCGTGTCGCTGAATAGCGACCATACGGTTTTCTCCTTCGTCTGGTTGTCTTTCGTCAGCACGTAGGGGAGGAGCGAGAACATTGGCTGCCGGCGACTGATGAAGTCTACCCCGGTGCTGTAGTTGGCAATCCAGATGTTGCCAATGAGTCCTGGAGAATGTCGTGGACGTTAGGAGAGGAAAGGCCGTTGTTGTCGGAAATGGGCAGCGTCTCAAAGCGAAGTTTCTCCTTGTTCGAGAGCGATAGGTCGCGGATGTCGAAAAGGCTGACTCCCCCGAGGTCGCTTCCTATCCAGAGGCGCCGTCGTCGGCTTCCATGATGGAATAGATGTTGTCGTAGATGGTCTGGCCCGATTTCTCCCGTGGGAATGTGGTGAATTTCTTTGTGGCGGGGTTGAAAAGGGCGAGCCCGTGGTTTGTGCCGAGCCAGACGTTCTTGTATATGTCGATATGAATGCATCTCACGTTGTTGCCCGGCAGGCTTTCCGGATTCACGGGATCATGCACGTAGTTCTCCGTTTGCCCGGTCTTTGGGTTGACCACGCTGAAGCCATATCCCGCGTGCCCTAAGTAAAAATTGCCGAGCCCGTCGTCTGCTATGCTCCTGAAAGCCATGTGCAACGTTGGGAAGTCTTTGTGGCCGAACGTTGTGAATTTCTCCGTTCGGGGGTCATAGTGAAAGAAATTTTGTAGTGGCCGGCGATGAGTATTCCTCCGTCGGAGGCTTTCCCGAAAGCCATGATGTTGGCCTCGTCCATCTCTTTAGGTTGCGTGGTCTTCTTTACTTCCCCGGTGGCGCAGTCGATGATGCAAAGGCATGTCCCTACGATTTCTGGTATTTTCCCGTGATTTATCTATTTTGACACAGCCTCCTTCCGTTACGTTGCATCGTCAATACAAGAATCCGAACATCCATCGGAATGCGGTTGCCGAATCCGGTCTCCTCTTCATCTGCCACCACATAACTGTTTGGCAAATCTGCAATCTGCTTGAATGTTTGTTTTCCCTCCGATTTCAAGAAGATATTTTTCATCAATCAAAAGGTCGCCGACTTGAGGATAAAAGCGTATGGAATGGAGCAAGCATCGAGGCCACGAATGTCTCTCTGATAGTGCCGATTTCATTACGGCTGCTGAGTGCCGACATAATATCCGTATTGTCGAATAATACCTTATCCGGTTTTGCCACCGATTTGGGACTGCGCCAGCCACTGTGAAGACATCTGAGCACGGCTCCTTTGTCAAGAAGATCGAGCATCCTCACTATTGTGTTGCGAGAAACCTGTATTTTCTGACAGAGCGATTGGACGTTAAGGGTGAATGGCACTTCCGAAGACATCACGAAAAGCAGCTTCCGGAGCTTTAGAAGTGTTTCGTATTCCACCGGTTCTGCCATAGGAATATCCCTCATGATTGACGCGTCGAGCAGACGGTCGATTCTGCCATGGTATTCTCCGCCCGATTGGGAAAGGAAAAACGGATAATAGCCTTTGCCGATATATTCTTCGAACGCAGCAAGCACCTTCACGGTCAGAGTCTCTATTATCTGCCATTCTTTGCAATGGCTTTCATCAAGGATTTCATCAAGAGAAAAGGCCGGCAGATTGGCTATGTCTTTAAACCTTAGAATTCACGGAAAGAGAGTCCGTAAAGTTGATATGGCAGACAACGGCGGCTTAAATCCGCAAGGGCTATATCAAGATGTATGATTGATGAGCCGGTAAACGCAATGTGATAATCCGGATATGAATCGTAGATGTTCTTCAATTCTCTTTGCCAGTTGCCTTCATAAAGGTGTATTTCATCGAGATATAGGTGGGTGCCACCATGTTTGTAGTGGTAGTCTACAAGGTCTACAAGTCGATTATCGGTGAACCATAAGTTGTCGCACGACGCGTAGAGAGCTTCTCTGAATGTCCGAAGGTTTCTTTTATATGCTGGAGCAACATTGTGGTCTTGCCAACGCCTCTTGCCCCTTTTATCATTATTAATCGGTCGTCCCAATTTATTAAGTCATAAAGATATCGATGATGGATACGTCCACCGAATCTACGAGCCTGTGGGATGTCGCTAAAAGATTTCTCATGCTTAAACTATTATTCATTTGCAAAATAGTAAATATGATTTTTTGTAGACAACAATTCCATGAAAAATCATTACTCCATTAATCATTTTCTTAAATGATTAATGGAGTAATGATTTATGTCAAGAAATGATTACTCCGATAATCATCTCTTAACACATCAGTCTGCCCCTCGCCAAATAATAACAACGCAGATTGCGCTCAATCCAACCGTTTTTCAAACATACGAACTGGTTTGAATCCATCGTGGTTTGTGTGGTTTGATGCTGTCTTGTCTGCGCTGGTTCGATACCGTCGAGTCTGCGGTAAGTTGTTTTATGTTGCGCATATCATGATTTTATATCAAAAAATGATAAATTGAGTATATTGCTGATTTGCAAGTCTTTATCGGAGGGAGGGATTTTGCCTGGTCTAGATTTGCTGATTTTTGAACTATTAATTGCTTGTTTCATTCTTTCAATAGTTCGTTAATTTTGAATGAATCATGCGGAGTCTCTGACGCCGAAGAACAATAAGTTAGGCGGAATCTCGTCCGCCATGACAAAATTATTTTTCTGATTGTCGGATTTCTGACCCTCAATAAATTTCTTAATATGTTGATACAGCGAGGCATTATGAAGTACTCTTCTGACGGAAGCGACGGAAGTCTGCGTCTGTCGCCTCGTGTATCCTGTCAGACATTTCCCTGGCCACATTTACTGCGGAAAGGGATGCGTTGTAGCCAAAGGAGAGTCTGTCGGCATCAGTGGACTGCCAATGTCAAGCCCTGTGTTTTGCTTCGCATCGCGATAGATGAACTCAATCTGGAATCTGGAGTGGTAAAGGAGAAATATCTCGGACGCCTTCATATCAAGATCCGTACTGAAAAAAATCTTCCTTATGACCTTGTCTCCGCATTTGAGTTCCGCTATCACGACCTTGATCTTCCGTTTGAGGGACTTCCCTTTTGACCGTGGCGCTGAAAAGGGTCACCTCCTCTCCATCGATTTCAACGGTATCCCTGACGAACACATCCTCCCGGAGATTATGAATGTCTACGGTTCCTTCCTGTTCTTTGGGACGACCGGGGCCGTTCTTCCGCGGACCGGTGTAGATATATTGCAGCACGGCATCATCACGCAACCTGCTCACGACATTGAATCCAAGCCTGACCGCTCCTGCGACAAAGTTATAACTCGCGAACAGACAGTCCCCTACGAGAATGTCAGAGATATTGAGAAGTTGTTCCTTATGATCGGATATTGCCCTGAGACACTTTGCTGTCTGATTGTCGCGGTTCTCCTTCATGTGTTCAAGATAGAACGGTGTACGGCCTTTCGTGGAGAGCGGAGTTGTCTGTACCGCGAAAAGGAATCTCGCATCGCTGACACCGGCGGCCACCTGGGCGAAACCAAGAATCTCAAGCCCCCGTTTTGTCATGCCGGCACATCCCGACCAATACCTGCCAAGTCCGGGAGTCTTCTTTCCGGATTTGCGGAGAAAGCTGTGGTCAAGGGCTATGGCGATCCTGTGGACGTTGTCGGCAAGGAGCATGTTGCTGTTGAAGGCGCACCAGTCGAACTTCTTTTTGAAATTCTGCCTGAAGCGGCTCTCACAGGAACCTCCATGCCGGGCCATCGACAGGAAATTCAGTCTTCCGTATATTGTCAATATCAAAATCATTGTCTCGATGAAGAAACTTTCAAAATTTTTTCGTACTTTAGCAGTCCGGTTGAGCGCGGTTGCGACAATCGACCTTACTTGGTCAAGTGGCTGAAATTTATTCATAACTCATTGATTTGCAACTATAAAGTTACGAAAAATTTGGCACTTGACCAAATTTTATTGACACTTATTTTGTTGGAAATCAATAATATGGATATGTTTTACAGCATAAATTTCTAATTCAGATTTTTAACGAACTATTGATTCTTTAAAATATATTAATTTTGCCGTCGAAAACCATTAAAGACTCTTAACAGCCTTAAATAATTGAGAATCGTGAGAGCATCGTCTCAAGTGGTTCCCTAAAGTTTTCCAATCAATAAAAATTCATCAAAAGCAGAAACAAAAACTCAAAATACCGAAAAAAGTTTTTCAACCTAATAAAACTCGATTTATGCACAACGACAAGAAAGCAATCATGTGCGTCTTGTTGAGCATGGGACTCGCGTCGGCTTTGCCGGCAGAGATCAGCGCGGCCGGCGCAGCCGGAAGCATGGCAGCCCAAGCTGAACAGACAATCACGGTGAAAGGTGTGGTCAAGGACGCTGAAGGTCCTCTGATCGGAGCTACGGTCGCCCAGAAAGGCAACCCCACCAACGGAACGTCGACCGACATCGATGGCAACTTCACCCTTAAGGTGCCCGCCGGAGCCATGCTCATGGTCTCCTATGTAGGCTACGAGCCTAAAAGAGGTGAGGGCGGAGCCTAAATATGACCATCGACATGACGCAGAAAGACAACGTCTTGAACGAAGTGGTAGTCGTGGGTTTCGGCACGCAGAAGCGCGTTCAACCTGACCGGCGCCGTCAGCACTGCTGACGTAGGCCTTCTTGAAGACCGTCCTCTCAACAACGTGGCTAATGCCCTGCAGGGCGTTGTCCCCGGTCTTCAGATCAACCAGGGCTCCGGCAACCTTGCCGAGAATCCCTCGATCAACATCCGTGGCAACGGTACGATCGGCGACGGCTCAAGCGGAGCCCCGCTCGTCTTGATCGACGGCATGGAGGGGATATCAACACCCTCAACCCCCAGGACGTGGCAAGCGTGTCAGTGCTGAAGGACGCAGCCGCCGCTTCTATATATGGTAGCCGCGCACCGTTCGGCGTTATCCTTATCACCACGAAAAGGGAGCGAGCGGCAAACCCGTCATCAGCTATCAGAACTCATTCCGCTGGTCGAGCCTGATGAATCTTTCCCAGACAATGGACTCCTATAAGTTTGCCCAATATTTCAACGATGCACGTTACAGCAGCCCCCAGGGATCTCAATATTTCTCTGACGATCAGATCGACAAGATTCTAAAATATCAGTCGGGCCAGCTGACCGAGGGTCTTGTAGATGCAGGCAACGGTTACTGGAAGAATCCATATGATCGGATGCTGCCTACGGCAACACCGATTGGTATGGCGAAATTTTCAAGAAAACAACATTCTCTCAGGAACACAACCTTTCAGTTTCAGGCGGTTCTGACAAAATCACTTATTATTTCTCTGCCAACTTCTCCAACCACGACGGCAATATGCGTTTTGGAGAGAACAGCATGAAGAAATACAACATCAACGGGCGTTTCTCGGCTCAGCTCTTCCCCTGGATGAAACTGGGATATAACGGACGCTGGAACCGTCAGGACTACATCCGTCCTTCAAGTCTGACCGACGGCCTCTATGACAACCTCGGACGTCAGGGTTGGCCTATGATTCCTTTGTATGACAACAATGGATATCTATACGACGCTCCAACTCCTGCTCTCGGACTTGCAGAAGGTGGCGACGACACATTCCAGACCGACCGCAAACACCATCAACTCGAACTCGTTTTCAATCCGTTGCAGGGTTGGGATATCCACGCCGAACTCAACTACAACGTGCTTTCCGAGACTCGCCACTGGGATGCTCAGCAGCTCTACAACCACAAGGTGAACGGTGACCCATACCTCTATCGTCAGTCGAGCAACGTGCATGAGGAATATAAGAGGGAAAACTTCTTCAACATCAACCTTTTCTCTAACTACGACTTCACAATAGCAGAGAAAAACGACTTCCATGTCATGCTCGGTTTCCAAACGGAAAACATGAAGCAGCTCAAGTTCGGGCATCAGCGTGACGGAATTCTCGTTCCCGGACTCCCTGTGACCGACCTTACAAGTGGTCTTGATGTCAACGGAAAACCCATTACTCCCGCAGTCAACGGAGGAAAATTCCAATGGGACACAGCCGGTTTCTTCGGTCGTATCAACTATAACTACGACAGCCGCTACCTTCTTGAGGCCAACCTCCGCTACGACGGCACATCCCGCTTCCGCAGCGACCGCCGCTGGATCTGGCTCCCTTCATTCTCCGCAGGCTGGAACATCGCCAATGAGAAATTCTGGGAAGATTACTCCACTGTCATGAACCAGTTCAAGCTCCGTGCTTCCTGGGGTATGCTCGGCAACCAGAACACCAACAACTGGTATCAGACCTACCGAGTAATCGTCTTGGCATGTCTGACGGTTGGTGGATACAGAACGGAGTAAGACCCAATACCGCCGGCTTCCCAGCACTCGTTTCTGAATCGCTTACGTGGGAGAAGGTCTACAACTGGAACTTCGGTCTTGACTTCGCGTTTCTCAACAATCGTCTGCGTGGTAGCATGGACTACTTCATCCGCAACACGAAGAATATGGTGGGCCCGGCTCCTGAGCTTCCCGCAACCCTCGGTACAGGAGTGCCAAGACCAACAACTGCGATATGCGCACCAATGGCTGGGACTTCGAAATCTCCTGGAACGACCAGACTTCATGGGGACTCAGCTACGGCGCACGTTTCGTGCTTTCAGATGCATTCTCCACAGTCACCCGCTACCCCAACAATCCCTCGAATACACTCCCTGAGAATAATCCAAACGATCCAAACGTTATATCCAGGGTCGCCATCCCGGGGAAATCTGGGGCTACGAGACTGTCGGTATAGCCAAGACTCAGGCTGAGATGGACGCGCACCTCAAGAACAACATGCCGAGCTTCGGCGACAACTGGAAGGCCGGTGATATCATGTACAAGGATCTCGACGGCAATGGTGTTGTCAACAATGGAGCCAATACTCTCAACGACCATGGCGACGTGAAGCTTCTCGGCAACTCCACTCCGCGCTGGCTCTTCTCTCTTGATCTTCACGGAGAATATAAAGGCTTTGACCTAAGGGTATATTTCCAGGGCGTCGCAAAACGCGACTACTGGCAGGGCAGCGGTTACTTCTGGGTGTCACCAACGACATTTGGTGGTCGCAGGGGCTTAAGCAGCACGAAGACTATTTCCGTGATGAAAACTCTTGGTCGGTGAAGAGCGGTCATGCTCAGCCGAATCCCGATGCCTACTATCCGCGTCCGGTGTTCAGCGAGGCGTGAAAAACCAGCAGGCTCAGAGCCGCTACATCCAGGACGCTTCTTATATCCGTCTGAAGAACCTTCAGGTGGGCTATTCGCTCCGAAGAATATCGTTAGCAAGATCGGCTTCCAGCTCATCCGCATCTATTTCTCTGGCGAGAACCTCTGGACCGGCACGAAGCTCTCCTCTCTCTTCGACCCGAGACTGTCGGCTCTGGCAAGGGCGGATGCTGCTATCCTCTATCAAGAACCTATTCATTTGGTCTTAACATCACTCTTTAATCTGAAAAATGAATCATAAAATGAAACAAAGAATATATCTGAAAGCGATGCTCGTCATGGCTCTTTCCGGTGGCTTCGTTTTCCTGCAACGACTACCTCGACAAGGAGCCCCTGTCTTCAGTGTCGCCGGAGCTATACTTCAATATGGAGTCGCATCTCCAGGCATACACCGACGCAAGATACGCAGACGTGCTTCCTTCGTGGGGAAACTGGAGCTACGGCACGTATGGAGCAGATCTCCACACCGACAATATGTCTCTTTGAGCTGGGACGCAAAATACGTGCCCGGAAAATGGAAGACCGGCATGAGTGACGGCAACTACAGCTTCACGAACATCAACACAATCAACTATTTCTTCGATCAGGTGCTTCCAAAATATGAGGCAAAGCAGATATCCGGCAACGATGCCATGATTCGCCACTACATCGGAGAGATGTATTTCATGCGCGCATGGTCTTATTTCGTGCTTCTTCAGAGATTCGGCGATTTCCCGATCATCAAGACCTGTCTCCCCGATGATTTGGCCGTGCTTTCTGAGAACAGCCGTCGCTATCCCTGCAACGAGGTGGCGCGGTTCATCCTCGAAGACCTCGACAAGGCAGTAGATTATATGAAAGACGCAAGCGTGGCCACGACAAGGATTTCAGCTGATGTCGCTCTCCTTATCAAGAGCCGCGTGGCACTCTACGAGGGTTCTTGGCTGAAAAACTTCGCGGGAACTCCTTTCGTGCCCAATGGCGAAGGCTGGCCCGGTGCCACAAAGGAATACAACGCCGGATATCAGTTCCCAGAAGGTTCTTTGGAGGGAAGAATACAAATGGTTCTTCCAGCAGGCCATGGATGCTGCAATGCAGGTGGCCGACAAAGCGACACTCACTCAGAACACCGGTATTGTTCTCAGCAGGCAGAGGGAGAAAGCGTAACGCTGGGCGGTCTTGAAGCTGCCAATCCCTGGCTCGCGATGTTCGGCACGACCGACCTCTCCGGCTACAAGGAAGTGCTACTTTGGCGCCAGTACGTAAGGGTCTTGGAGTTGTTTCATAATGTGCCTGTTTATGCTCAGGTAGGAAACTAATCTCTGCGGCACGACCGCGGTTATGGTGGATGCTTTCGTGATGAAGGATGGTCTTCCCATCTACGCCAGTCCGCTCTATCAGGGCGACACCGAGATTTCAAAGGTGCGTGCCGACCGCGACCCGCGTCTGCACGTCCTCCTCAAGGAACCGGCCAGCAAAATTCACTTGTCAATGTCGCTGAGGGCGACCACGTGACGGCTATTGAAACCGTACCCAATATCATGGCGACAGATGCCGACCACGGTTATTCCACAGGCTACGCGCTCCGCAAGGGCAACAGCTATGATGGCAACCAATGCGACAATGGCCAGGGCTCCACAGCCTGCCCCGTTTTTCCGCAGCGTGGAAGCTCTTCTCAACTACATCGAGGCAAGCTATGAGAAAAACGGTTCGCTCGACGGAACTGCCACTCAATACTGGACAAGAATCCGCGAACGTCACACCGGCCTTGACGCCGACTTCATGAAGACTGTCAATGCTACCGACATCGCAGAGGAGCCAAGGGAGACTGGGGTGCTTATACAGCCGGTCAGCTCCTCTCCGACAAGATTCTCTACAATATCCGCCGCGAGCGTCGCTGCGAACTCATGGCTGAGGATTTCCGCCATATGACTCCAGCGTTGCGTTCCTACGACAGATGATGACCAAGCCCTATCATGTAGAAGGCATACATATTTGGGGCACACCTATGCAGAATTGGTATGATCAGAAGAAACTTAAGGAATCTATTTCCTCCCCTGAATTGTCGGAGTATCTCCGTCCGTTTGAGGCACATGCCGACAGCGAGGTTATAGATGGTCCTGAAATGGAGCATGGCCCACTATCTGCGTCCTATGCCGATCTATCAGATGATGCTGACGGCTCCCGACGCAGTGACAGTGGCAGACTCTCCCATCTACCAGAACCCCTACTGGCCGACAGAGCCCAATATGCCGGCAACGAAATGACAGAATAAAAAATCTTAAGGTAAAAAGGTAAGGTAAATCAATAGAGATTCCATTAGTTTTAAGGCTTGCAGGACGCCTCAGTCTCTTCGCCCACGGCGAATTGATTGAGGCGCTCTCTCTTTTTTTCAAGACTCGTCAGACTCACAGTGCTGGCTCGGAGACCAGCTTTCCATATTGAACACTTATTTACAACTTTAAAGTTGCATTTTATGTTTTATTCATGTAACTTTGCAATATGGTTACAAAAGATGATGTAGAAAAATTTCTTGAAAACTTCTACTTAAAAGTAAAGGTCTTTGGGATTAGGTTTCGTGTGATGATCGCGACAAGAACCGCAATGCTTTGCTTGAACTGGAAATCTCCCCAAGATTTCGTGAAACCATTGTTATGTGTTGGAATGGTTGGACTATTCAGAAGCCCCATAACGGATGAATTGAACAAACACGGAGAAATGTGGGTCTTTGGAAAGGACGTAAAGGGGACAGAGGTATATATCAAGATTTCAATGGGAGTCCCTAATTCTCATTCGATATGTATATCGTTTCATGTCGCCGAGCATCCAATGAATTATCCATTTAAAGAGAGTTGATTATGAAAGACGTGAATTTAATGTCGGGTGAGCGATTCCTGACCGAACGACGAACCGCTACTTTCCGAAAAGAGCAGTTCGACTATTTGCACACGGCAATTATTGATGCCTCCGGCGATTCGTGGACCACGACTCAGCTCGACGAGGCAAATTTGAATCAGGTTTACAACCAATACAGAGTGAAGCATGGTATTCCTTTCCCGGAGGAAATCATAGCTTTGAGAAAATATTATGGATTGTCGGCCGCTAAAATGTCGGAAATATTGGGTTTGGGATAAACCAATACAGGAGTTATGAGAGTGGAGACATGCCAAGCGCATCCAATGCAAGAATTTTGATAGCAATAAGAGATAAATCGATCTTCCTTGACTTTCTGGATGCATCGAAAGAGATTATTGGAGAAGCAGAATATTTCAAACTGCAGACGAGGATAAAAAATCTGGAGGAATATGCGCCCGCCCGCGGGCATCGGGATACGTGGCGTTTTCGCAGCAAAAATTGAAATCAGCTGTAGAGTATTTCATTAAAAAAAAAAGGTGGCGTTTTTGTCACGAAAATGAATAAGCTGCTGTTTTATGCCGACTTCCTTAGTTATCGTCGCAAGGGTTATGGCATGACGGGATTATGCTACGTCGCAATGCAGTTTGGCCCTGTGCCCGAGAATTGGGGAAAGATCTACGATTCAATTTCCGGTGTCGGATGAATGAATATATATTCCCGGATATGTCTTCGGGAATAGAACTTGATTCGGAAGCAGAGCCGGATATGACGGTTTTTGACGATATAGAGATATCGGTATTAAAAGAGGTTTCAGATCGTTTCAAGAATGTCAAGGCCGGAGAAATATCGAAAATAAGCCATCAGGAGAGTGGATGGATTGAGAATCATAAAGACAGAGGGCGTATTGACTATTCTTATGCCTTTGATTTGACGATGCAATAGAATCTTCGAATAAGTCCGACCGATTTGACAGGTCAGACTGCTCAGACCTGTTTGGCCTGTCTGGCAAGTCCGACTCGATAGTTGTTTGAACGATTTGCAATCATTTCTGACAGTTTTTTATCTTGCAGTGTCATTCCGGTTTTGTAATTTTGTGGTGAGTTAACATTAATAAGGCCCTGTCTCTCCCTCTGCTGCTTTCTTGTCGGCAATGATAACTCTATCGGATCTTTTTTCAACCTGATCGCCGACAAGAAGGCAGCAGGCGGGGAGGGACTTTTTCATCACAATTACGCATCGTGCATTATGAATTGAACTTTAACCTTATAATCAACAGAACGCAATGGATAAAAAACTGATGCCGATCGCCGTCTCACTTCTGCTGTTTGCCTCATGCAGCACACGGAAGGCGGAACTGACCTACGTGGCCGACCCTTCGAAGACATATCAGACAATCGACAACTTCGGAGCCTCCGATGCCTGGAGCATGTGGACCGTCGGTGAGATGCCCCAACCTACGCAGGAACGCGTGGCGCGTCTGCTCTTCAGTTCGGCCGATGATGCCGAGGGTAATCCCGAAGGCGCCGGTCTCAGCATATGGGAGATACAACATCGGAGCCGGCAGCACCGAGCAGGGCGACAGCTCCTACATCAACCGGGGAACCCGCACGGAATGCTTCCTAAATGAAGACGGCACCTACAACTGGGACAAGCAGCTCGGACAACGGAATTTCCTGAAACTGGCCAAAAAAATATGGCGTGCCATATATCTCCTGGGTTTCCTCAATTCCCCTCCGGTGTATTACACAAAGAACGGACTCGCCACCAACACGGGCCGTGACGGCACGTTTAATCTACAGGAGGACCGGTATGACGATTTCGCGCGGTTTATGGCCGACGTCGTGCAAGGCCTGGAGAAGCACGACAGCGTGACGCTCGACTATATCTCCCCGTCAACGAACCCGACGGACATTGGAACTGGCAAGGCCCGAAGCTGGAGGGTACGCCCGCCACGAAGTATGAGATAGCCCGCATTGCCCGTCTCCTTGACAAGGAACTCGCAGCAAGGGGAATGAATACGAAAGTCACCATCCCCGAATCGTCGGACTACCGCGCAATGATGCGCACGCACATTACCGGTCCCGAACGCGGCTACCAGATACAATCCTATTTCTCCCCCGACAGCACGGAGACATACGTCGGCGACCTCAAATCCGTGGGCCGTCTGATGGCAGGACACAGCTATTGGACCAATACGCCGGTCGACTCCATGCGAATGTTCCGCGAGCAGCTGCGCGACTTGCTGAAGAAATACGGCGTGGATTTCTGGCAGAGCGAGGTCTGCATAATGGGCAACGACGAGGAGATCGGTGGCGGTGGAGGCTACGACCGCACGATGAAGACCGCCCTCTACGTCGCCCGAATGATCCACCACGATCTCGTATTCGCCGACGCCCGTAGCTGGCAATGGTGGAGGGCAATCGGAGGCGATTACAAGGACGGCCTGATGTTTCAATACCGCGAGCCGGGTGCGCAGACCGACACCATCGTCGACTCCCGCTTGCTTTGGTCGTTGGGCAACTACAGCCGCTTCGTGCGCCCGGTGCTGTCAGAATCGATGTCACAAAGGCCGGCTCGAAGGATGCCGCAAGTGCCACCGACCCCTACGGGCTGATGCTTTCCGCCTACCCGCAATGCCGACGGCAGCTTCGTGGTCGTGGCGATCAACTATTCGGAGAAGGAGGAAGAGATCAACATCGACGGACTGAAGGCAAAGGGCTGGAAAGCCTATCGCACATCCGACGTTAACGGGGAAATGCTCCGAAAGGTGGGCAATCCTTCTAAACTGGACGACCTGAAGCTTC
>PDYJ01002689.1_pt1 | contig 15322 bp, 29 predicted proteins | sample 1430841 | NCBI WGS metagenome assembly PDYJ01 (sample SAMN07237672, study PRJNA390542) | Gut metagenome, whole genome shotgun sequencing project. | isolation source: fecal pellets | host: Mus musculus | place: USA: New York, NY | collected 2016-10 | reverse complement strand
CCCCTTTCTCATAAACATTTTATCAGAGGGGGAGAGAAAAAATGATAAAAGTTGTTGACTTTTAGATGTACAAATGTATAATTTAGTTAGGCACTAAGAGATGTACAAAAGTACTATGGGAAAGGAGAGGACGTGCCTGAAAAAAAGAAAATGGGCAGACCAATAATCGGGCTTCCTAAGAACATAAGAACACAGATAAGATTTGATGAAGAAACCTTATTAAAATTGGATGAACTTAGGGACAAAAAAAAGATGAGCAGGTCCGAATACATCAGGTGGCTCATCATGAATCAAAATTAAAAAGTAGACAAGCGGTACTATGTTTGGCGACTAAGAACGCTTATCTACTAAATGTTGTACCCTCAAAGAGAATACGCCTTTATTGTATCACAAAAGGTTTTTTGTTAAACCGTTTTGACGTACAAAAAAAGGCAAAGATCAATGAATATAACGAGTCTCTTGAGGTTTCAGTGCGAAAATCAAGGGACTTTTTTTGTCCCGGAAAGGAAATGACATGAAAAACAACAAATTTGAATTAACGGGAAAATTCGCAAGAATGCAGAAAAAAAGACGGGATCACGACGATTCTGGTCGATGTTCGACCAGAGTTCCCGAATGAAGAAGGATTGTACATCGACGACGAAATCGAGATCATCGTTGGAACGATGTCTTCATACATCGCATCGAGAATTAGATACGACGCGCCAGTTACGGTAAAAGGATGCATCAAAATGAGCAAGACGCGTCCACTTCGTCTTCGAGCGGAGACGATCGAAGTCGCCACTGAAGATATTATGACCCACGAAGAAAGGCGAGTATTCGATTAAATGCCACCTAAATTCAAGATGAAGGGAACCTATCGAAGGTGGCGCTTCGAGGAAAATCGGGCCGGAGAAATTGAATTGGTGGATGCGGATATATTCGCCGGCGAAAACGTCCAGACGGAAGGAAGGATCTTTGGTTACGAAAGCGAAGTGAATATTCGACCAAAATACAGGGTAATGTTCATTGGAAATCTCGCCAAAGAAATCATGAAAGTGCATGATGGAACGATTCTTTCAGTCGAAGGCGAAATATTTAAGTCACCTCGTCATGAGGGTGACTTTTGGTCTGGTAGTAAACAAGTTCAAGGTAATACATGGAAACTAAATTTCAAATGGAAGGGCATTACCGGAGAAAATCGTATAAGGAAAACGACAAGGGAGAAATAAAACGTGTCACCGCTTATATTCATGTGAACGATGGATTTCATGACCTTACTAAGACGAGATTTCTGGTAGTTTTCTTCGGAGAAAACGCAAAGAAAATCATGAAAGTTCGTAATGGATCATTTCTTTCGATCGAAGGAAGAATTTTCAAAAGTAATTACAGAAACGAAACATACATTTTTGTGGGGGATAAATTCAATGTTAGTGTACGACTTTGACGCAATGCGCGATTACGAAGATATGAAAATGGGTCGTGGTGGCTATGGAAGACTACAACGACTTCGAGGTGGATGATGAAGATGAAGAGTGACCTTAAAAGAATTTTCGATAAGGAAAATTCCGATTGAAGAAAAAGTGATGTGGCTTCACATCGCGGAAGGTTTTGAAAGCATTCAGGAAGTCCAAGCCAGATTGGAAACACCGTATTGGAGGGAGAATTTATGAAAAAGGAGTTAGTGATCCCGGAGTTCGTTGAACACTGGGAAAAAGGCAGGAAAGAGCGCGAAGAAATTCGCGTGACGATGGAAATGGCGGAACGTCGGGAGCTTATTTCGATGATTTTCCTTGCTATTTCCGCAGGCATGATGGTGTCTATCGGCATCTGCCTCGCATTGATTGCGAGGGGCGTCTTATGGTAGATGAGCGTATCATCAAAGCGCTTGAAACGCGCTTTTGGATGACGAGAGAAGAGTTATGTGACGAGTTAAATGTTAGCGATCGCAACCTGCGTGACAAGATAGCCGATATCAATGTCGCTGGCGGCCCGTACGAGAACGTTTTCGTGATTGGCACTTCGGACATGCCGGGGTATCGCCTAGCACGCACCGTGGATGATTTGAAGCATTATATCAGGGAACGCACCAAGCGCGCCGAAATGATTATGCTTCCAGTTGAAAAAGCAGAGCGCATATTGAAGGAGATGGAGAAGTGGACGAGCTAAAAAAATTCCGGGAAGGAAAGAGGCTGACGCAAAATCAGATGGCGTCAAAAATTGGCGTTTCACTCTCGTATTATCGAAAAGTTGAGCAAGGGGAAAAACAATCCAAGCTATCAGTTCATGAAAAAGCTGAAAGCTGCTTTCCCGAAGGCATCAGTCGATAAGCTGTTTTTCTGAAGTAAATAAAAAATCCGACGGAAGTTATGGTTCCGACGGGTGCGAATTTGTTTACTTCTGTGAACCCCATAACGATACACTCTTGCACTTGGAGCAGGACGCATCTGCTCAAGGCTTGTACCTATTGCAAGAAAAACAATCAAGATCATTGAAGCTCCAGCTTGTTGTCGATGGCGTTTCTTAAAACTGTCATAGCCTGCCAGGTCGCTATAACCAAAAGCATTCACCTGCGAGCACGTGATGCGGATCGAAATTATTTCAGAAGAATAGGGAGAGTCAAAAGTTTCTTCAACGTGAATCACCTCCAACTCTTAGTCAAGAGTGTATCACAAATATGGGTACTTATGAAGGATAAAAAATGAACTTATATAAAGAAACATACGCTTTCCTTGTGTTGCGTTCGAAAGACCGTGGCGAGTGGCTTGATCGCCGGCAAAAGCGCATCGGAGGAAGCGATGCTTCGGTCTTGATCGGTATGAATTCTTGGAAGACCAAGGCCCAGCTTTGGGACGACAAGGTCGAAGGAAAGCGTCAAGAAATTTGGTCGCCGGCGATCGAGTACGGGACGAAGGCAGAAGAACACCTGCGAGCGCTGTTTGCGCTGAAGCATCCAGATTTGGATGTCCAGTATGAGCCGGACGTCATCTTGGATTCGAAACTGTATGACTGGATGGCATACAGCCCGGATGGATTGCTACTTAGAAAAGATGGATCGCGCGGAATCTGGGAATGCAAAACGCATTTGGTTCACGGCAAAGCCGATTACAACCAATGGAACAATCGCATACCAGACGCGTATTACATTCAAGTCCTTCACGGCTTGATCGTGACGGGATTTGACTTCGTGATCTTAACTGCCGAGCTTCGGTTTTCAGACGGAAGCGCCAGGATCATCGAGGTGACGATCGAAAGAAACGAAAATGTCGAAGAAGACATTAAATGGTTGTTAGACAAAGAAAAGGAGGAAATAGAGCGGTATTACATCCCGAAAAAGAGGCCGCCGCTCGAAATAAATTTATGAAATTTGAATTATCGGTAGACGTCGTGAACGGCGTCATCAAAACAAACGCCGCGGAGGTATTAGGGCAACTCGACCCAGCCCTCCAAAAATATAACTACGTAGTCACGCCGGAGGTGTACGACGCTGCGAAGGAAGATCGTGCAGCGCTGAACAAATTAGTCACGCAAATCGGCGACGAACGTAAGCGGACGGAAAAGGCGGTATTCGGAACGTGGGAAGTCGACAAAAAGGCGATCATGGCGGCCGAGAAAAAAATCAAGGAATACGCCGACAATCTCGGCGCTGGAATCAAGCAGCTTGAAGACGAGGAGAAATCCAAAAAAGACATGGAGTTAGAAGAACTCTGGTACACCATGTCGGATAGACCTTATGATCTCGTAAAGAAAAAGGAATGGCTGAATAAATCAGCCAGCCTGAAAAAAATCAAAGAGGATATGGCACGCCTTGTCGAAGGCATCCAGATGAAGGAAATGGCTGTAGAATCTTTCCTTCCGTTGGATCCAGTCGAACGCCAACAAGTCATTGATGTGTTCGATCGCACTCTGGATCCTGTCATGGCAAAGATGGAAGCAGACAAAATCGCAGCGGCGAAACAAACCGTAAAAGCATCGCAGGACGCTGTTGTAAGCAATCCTAGCGCGATTCAGCAGCCAATCCAAGCAAATACACAGCCGACACCAAACGAGGTGTCAGGAATCGTCTACAACGCCGAATTTAGAATTAGTGGAAGCAAAGACCAGATGAACGCTTTAGCGGACTTCATCTGGAAACAAGGGATTCATTGCGAGGTTCTTCGAAAATGGCAGTCTTAATCGCCGCCACGATGGCATCCGGTTTGATTTGCTTCTACCTCGGTCATCGGGCTGGTGTCAAAGACGGAATCAAAAAAGCCGATAAATTCATCATGGCGTTTATCGAATTTTCCAATCAATTCGACGCCATGATGAAAGAAATAAACGAAGTATTGAAAGATGAAATCGAAAGATTAAAAGGAGAAGAAAATGCAAGTACAGAACAATTTAGCAAATAGAAATCAAGAAGAGCAAGTCACGAAATTTATGGTCGGTGATGACGAGGTTAAACTTTCAGCCAGCATCATCCGCAAAAACCTTGTAAGTGGTGGAGGAAATGTAACCAATCAAGAGATCGTATATTTTATCCACTTGTGCCGTGCGATGGGTCTGAACCCATTCATCAAAGATGCATATTTGATCAAATACGGAGATCAACCGGCGCAAACGGTAACTTCAATCGCGGCGATCCAAAAAAGAGCGGAGCAATCGCAGGATTTCGACGGGTACCAAGCCGGGATCATCTTGGTGAAAGAGGATGGAAATATCGAATACCGTCCTGGATCTTTCCACTTGAAGGAGCGAGAAAAATTAGTCGGAGGTTGGGCGGATGTTTATAAGAAAAACCGCTCACACCCTTATAGGGCCTGTGTTTCTTTCGACGAGTATGTCCAGCGTAAGAAAAATGGCGAGGTAAACAGTATGTGGGGTACCAAGCCGGGAACGATGATTCGTAAAGTGGCGCTTTCGCAGGCGTTGCGCGATGCGTACCCGGATAAATTGAGCGGACTCTATGTTCAAGAAGAAATGAATGCAGCGGAAGAGCCAGTGAACGTAATGCCGGTTCAGCAACCGGAAGAAATGTATCAAGAACCGCAGCAAATTCCGGAACAGATGCCACAGCAATTCGTTCAGCCGGAAGAAACATATTCGGAACCGGTCATTGAGCGACCGAGCTTTGTATAAGTCGAAGCGCTCCCAAGCAACCGACATCCCGAAGGAAGTAAAAGACGCTGTATGAGAGCGCGATGGCGGGCGATGCATCTTTTGCGGGAATGCATACGCTCGCCCCGAAGCTCACGTTGTTCCACGCAGCGCAGGCGGCCTGGGAGTAGAGAAAAATATAATCACCGTCTGCCGGCGATGTCACACGGTGCTGGATCAGACACCACGAAGAGATCGAATGCTGGCGCAGGCAAAGCATTATCTCTTCTCCCTTTACGGGGAATTTGATGATGAGGAGGTAATGTACAATGCGCACTCAAACTGAAAGGTTATACCTTTTCAATCCATTCAATTTGAAGAATTGGGAAAACCAACAAATTAAAGATCAGCTCGATTTGCTGATTGCAAAATACGACGAGGATGCGGACACGATGGGCGGCATGGCGCTGAACATCGAGAACCTGGCAAATCAAAACGTATTGCTTGGGGAAATGATCGCGCGGCTTACAGAGGAGTATGTCGTGATGAAGGCGAATCTCGAAGCAAACGAGAATATCGAAATAGTAACTCGTCGAGCCAACTGGAACGGAGAGGGGAAGCCGCCGGCCATGAAATACTTTGAAGCATTGGCAGCTGCACAGTACGAAAATGACCGGAAGCAGCTGGCGAAAAAAGAAAGCGACTTGAAACGTTTCAAGATCGCATATGATTCGATTGGCGAAAAAATAAACGCCATCAAAAAACGAATGGAGGCGGTCAAGTTTGAGATCGCGGGAGGATTGAGCTAATGGCGAACAAAGTAAAGACAAGGAATTTTCCGGTAGACATGTGGCGGACAAACATAATGCAGATGAACATGACCGCGGAAGATAAATTCTTTTGGGTTTACGTGAACACAAACCCGCAGACAACGTTATTGGGCGTTTTCGCGCTGACAGTGCGTCAAATCGCCTGCGACATGGGTTACAACGAGCAAACTGTAAAAGCGCTGATTAAGCGCTTTGTGGAGTACCACAAATTAATCGAATACAACTTCGAAACCGGTGAGATCGCGATCTTAGACTATACGACCTGGGGCATCAAATCAGGCGGGAAGCCGATTGCAGACGCATTGAGTGGAGCATATGAACAGATCCAGGACAAAACTTTGGTGAAGGCCGTATACGATCATTTGATCGCAGAAGGCAAAAAGATGGAAACGGTCGTCGCCGATTTCTTCGCTTCTATTGATTTCGAAAGCATGAAAAAGGTGGAAGTGAAACCAGAAAGCAAACCGGTTAAAGAAGAAACGAAGGCCGAAAAGTTCTCGGCGATCCGAGAAATCGAAAAATCGGATATGGGTCCAGAAATGAAGGAAGCGTGGAGAGCCTTCTTGGAAATGCGAAGGTCCATCAAAGCGCCTGTAACGACGCAGCGAGCCTTGAACGGGTTAATCAATAAATTGAATCGAATTGGACACAACGAGAGAGAGAAGATCGCAATCATCGACCAGTCGACCGAAAGATGTTGGAGGGGATTGTTTGATTTTTTTTAAAGTGTTTTTTATATGTTTTAAGTTCTTTTTTGGCTTATATTTTGTCTTTTTGTGCATTGTTTCTTGATAATATCCGACAAAATATCCGACTCTGTTTTGGTGGGGATGATGAACAGGATTTTTGGGTAAGAAAAAACTCCCGATGGGGGAGTGTTTGTTATCTCGTAAGAAATAGATATAAAAACCACATTATTCCATAAAAAAATATAAGCAAAGCTAAACATGTAACAAGTTTTATTCGTTGCTTAAATTTTCTCTCTTCTGTTTCCTCTGGTGTTTCAAACCATTCAGGATGCGCGCTTCTATCATAAGATGCTTTCATTTCCGAAGCAAAGTCCCAAAAAGTTCTTCCGGTTTTTTCTTCTTTTTGAGGCACGTTCTCTTTTCCATTTTCATCCATATTAAAATAATTCCTTTCTTATATACTTATTCTATCAGATACAACGATAAAATATAATCTTTTTTTATTTGATAAAAGATGTATAATATTGCTAAGTGGGGTTTGTCTTTCCGGAGGTAAACTTGAGAGAAGCAGTGAATCGGCTTCTCTTTTTTTGTGTTTTACGGCTCGGTAACGAATCGTAACCGACTCGTAAAGGGCATTTTCGAAGGGTAAAAAAGAGAGCGAAAAACGAATTTTCGTAAATATTAACGCTATGTGTTAATAAATGATTCAATTCGATAAAATGGGGATTTAAAGCCCATTTTCCGAGTCGTAGACGGTACGTTTACGATTCGTATACCGGTAGGGGTAAGAGTATATATTTATCTTTTAATATATATTTAAATCTTTCTTTTTATTTACTAATCAATTTAGATAGTATAAATAATAAAAAAGACTCATTTTTTATTGAGTCTTGTTTAAAATAATTCCTTTTTTATTTAATGTTCCAATCACTTCACCTAAGCAATGAACTGTATCGTTATCTTCTAAAATTATATCGCCGTAATTTTGGTTGATGGAATGCAATATTCCATCTCGGCATTCTTTTATCAACGCTTCGCCGTTGACGACGAATATTCCAACTTTTCCTATGTCGACTGCATCCGCTTTTTTGACAAGCACCAGATCGCCGTCTTTGTATTTTGGCTCCATAGACTTCCCGAAGACTTTTAGAATGAAGTCTGCCTTTTCCGTTTCCGGAGTATCGGGAACCGGAATATCGACCATAGGGAGGTCGTCAGGGAGCCACTGACCCGCTCCGGCGGATGGAGAGATCATATAGGCTGGCCTTGTGATGTATCGCAGCGGTTCCTCTTTGATTATTTGAGTTTCAGGAATGCGATTGAGTATACGGTTTGTCAAATATAGCAGAGTTTCGCGGTCATAGGTCGAGAGAGATCTATACTTGCTTAAGAAGGAATCTTCGGCAAAAGTAAGATCGGTTTTTATTTTCCTTTTTGGCTCGATTCTGCCTTCAGCGAGAGCATCAATGTCAATGTTGAGTGCGCGGCATATCTTGATAACGTTTGATACACCGGCATTTCCAATGTTTTTCTTCAGCATAGTGTCAAGCGTAGTGTATTTTATTCCGATTTCGTTTGAAAAACGCTTGACAGAATCAAATCTTTCGATGATTAGGTTTTTTAATTTTTCTTCAACACTCATCGTCCTTTCCTCCTAGATTTATTTTAATTGAATAATTTTTATAAATCCATACAGACGATACGGTAAACCGTAATTCTTAAGGAAAAAAGGTTGACTAAATACGTAATATCGGATTATACTAGTGATGTAAATACGAAATAACGTAATTTTGGCAAAGGAGGTATATCCGGTGTATGAGAATTTGGAAATCGAACTCTTAAAAAAACAGAATGCAAAAAAAGGACTTAGCACATGAGTTGGGAATCGGGGTGTCTACAATTTACGACAAATTCAAAAGAAAAGTCGATTGGACTTTGACGGAATGTAGGAAAACAAAACATATCTTGAAAACGGATATGTCAATAGACGAATTGTTTAGGTGGGTGGAGTAGATATGAAATCCTACTTAAATGTCCACGACATAATGGCGATCAACGGCGTCTCGAAGTCGAAGGCGTATCACATCCTTCGGACGCTGCGCGCGGAGAAGGTGGAAGGCGTGGCTTTCCAGGATACCTACGAATCAAAGCTGATAGGAAAGGCGGTAATCCCGTCGAAAATCTATCTTGAGTTTTTCCCGAACGCCACAGGGAATGTACGGGCGCTTGGGAATTAGGTGCTTGCGTGCTGTAAACACCTAACCTGAATCCGATCAAAAGCTACCCCACACAACAAATCCACACAACGCTGACGACTTTAATTTCTAGCTTTTGCGCCGGTTGAAGAGCCAAACCGGCTGATCGGGTTTAGGTTAGATGCTTATGGCATCTATGTTAGATTTTGACAACTGAATACCTCAAGAGATTTGGTTTGAAATACTTGTAGATTTCAATAGTTTTAAAACGTGTAGAAAGGATGCACTATGGAAGAAGCAAAGAAAGTGCGGACGGTATCGGAGGAAGAATACCGGTATCTAGAGCGCATAAAAAAAGCCAATTCATTGGCAGATGAACTGGCTAAAGTTATTGATCCTCTATCTCCGTATCAAAAAGCGGAGATTATCGAACGGGCGTTGTTACCTTGCCCGATGGATATTCTTAAGATTCTTCGTATTCGGTAACGGTGATTTGAAGTTAGAATATAAATAGGATAATCCGAATAGAGAGTCTAACTTACCAAACCTATGTCATGGAACTATACTATCTACGAAAGGAAGCAAAGATCTATGGCAAACAAGAAAAAACAATTTACAGCCGAATTTAAACAGAACGCGGTGGATTATGTCTACGCGCATCCTGACATGACCGTCCAGCAATGCGCCGATCATTTGGAAGTCGGAAAAAGCACCTTGGCCCGTTGGAAACGCGAAGCCAAAGCCAACCCAAACCACGAAGTTCCATTTGTAGGATCCGGTCATTATTCTTCAGAAGCCGAAAAAGAAAACATACGGCTTCAAAGAGAATTGCGTGACACGCAGGAGGCTTTGAAAATCCTAAAAAAAGCCATCAGCATTCTGGGAAATTAACACAAGTCATCTATGAACTTGTCACACTGGAACACAACGCCGGAGTTCGCTTCTCCGTGTCCAGAGTGCTGCATCTTTTAAAGCTCTCCACCTCCGGGTATTACGATTTTCTAAAAAGAGAACCAAGCCAACAGGCGCTTCATAAAGAAGAAGTGAAAAAACAGATCAAAGATATTTATGAAGAGAGTCACCAGAACTATGGAGCACCCAAGATTGCAAAAGTTCTCGAAAAACAAGGGATCGTGATCTCACCGCGTACTGTCGGGCTGTATATGCGCGAGATGGACATACAGGCTCAATGGGTCAAAAAAGGCGTAAAAACAACCGTGGACAGCTGTTTCCATACCGAGTTGAAAAACGAATTGCAGAGACAATTCTCACCAGAAAAGCCGAATGCGGTATGGTGTAGCGACATCACCTACATCCGAACGAGATTGTCCGGATTCGTGTATCTGACATGCGTCATGGATCTCTATTCCCGGAAGATCATCGCGTGGAAATTGTCAAAAACGTTGGAAGTGACCGAAGTGCTGGAATGCATCGAAATGGCGAAAACTGTACGTCACATCGACCAGCCGCTCATCATCCATACAGACCGCGGGATCCACTATACATGCGAATTGTATCAACAAATGACCAGGGGGATGAAGCGGAGTTATTCGCAAAAAGGCACGCCGTACGACAACGCGTGTATCGAGTCGTTTCATTCATTGATCAAGCGAGAATGGCTAGGACGATGCGAGATCCAAAACTATCGGCATGCGTCCCGTCTCGTGTGGGAATACATCGAAGGCTGGTACAAACACGATCCGGATCCACAGTCATTGCGAATACCAATCGCCCAATGACTATGAAATGGAATGGCACAAGCAAGAACGTAAGAAGTAGCGTGAAAAGAGAAAAAATTCTGAAGCACTCTTTACAGCGGGCTTTCCCCTGATAAGCTAGGGAGGCCATCGAACCCAATGTATACGATCAAGAAATTGGTGATGGCAAAGAAAGTGGTTCAGGGGAAAAAGGGACCCGGTGTCAAGAGAGGAAGCGGAAGAAATTTTTCGAGTCAGACTACCAAGCGCGCAGTCAGGAAATAAAAAAATCTATTTATTTTATCCGTTTTCTTGACATAGGACCAATTCTAAGAATAGAGGATTTGGGATAGATGTGGCTTTGATGCGATAGATCATTATAAACGAGGACATAATCGTTACGAGAATCGTTCAGATGTTCGAACAATTCGGTGACGCTATCGAATTTCTGACCATCAATGATAGGGATTTTGTTAAGGCAAGAAAACCCCTCATCGCCCAAAGTTTGGATTTTAAAGTGAGAGATAGACATTTTTACACCCCCTTTCCATCTGGAAGTATAGCAGGATAGGAGAAGAAGGAGAAAAAAAACGATGACAGAAAAGTGCGAAAAGTACCTTGACCGCATCGCCAAGTCATTTGACGAGCTGGTGAAGGTGCAGAAGCGTGAACTCAAAATTTTGGAGGATAGCCACCGATTGGCGGTCCACGATTACGAGCTGAATTTAAAAGTGCGGTCGGAGACGCAGGAGATCAACGAGCGTATCTTGGACCAGCTCGATGCGACGGATAAGGAGATAGCAGAATGGTCACAATCGAACCAAAAGAAATCGACGTGAAACTTAATCTCGTTGGATTGAATGTATACGAGGAACAAATCACTCGTATCAATCAAAAACTGGAAAAAGCCAACTCGCTGGCGAACGAATTGGCTAAAAAGGATGCTGATGTAAGTGTCGAAAGCTTGGTTGAGCAACTTAGTGAAAAGATCGCTAAACTTGATGAATTTGAAAAAGCGAATATTTTATTCCAACTTATTGAACCGTGTGGATCAGCTTTGGCGCGTATGATTCTTGTTGCGTTTCTTATAGGAAGCGAATAGCCTAATGGCAACGGTCTTAGTGATTGGTGCGCTGGTGTTGTTTGCTTTATGGAAGGTTTGAAATGAAAAAAATTTGTAAAGATGAATTCAGAGCCAACGAAGATGCATAAAAAGGACTGGTTCATTTATAATCCAGCCCTTCGAAAAGTGATGTGCCCTTACTGCTTCGCGATGAGTATAATCACCGCAAGCTATTGTGGTAAGTGTGGTACTAAGTTAAGACTCAAATAAGGATCTTTTGATGCTTTCGCTTAACACATCCGTCAAAACGGTTTTGAGAGAATCTTTTGTGAATGTGGTAAATGATTTTAGACCTTTTTTGAATTTTGCCTTAGCTATTTCTTGTTTTGGTGATGATACCATCAAATCCGGTAAAGATGAAAACAATCAAATCTATGGATTCTTGATTAGCATCGTCGTCAAGTTCAAGAAGTTCTTTAGAAGCGTCAATGATGCGTTGAACCCACGGATAAGGATTTCCGCAATTATAGCAATAAGAATCGGGTTTAAAAGTAAAACCAACCACGACTATCCCGTCGCAACGTTCATCTCCATGAATCGGAGCGTTACAGTTAGGGCATGTAGAGATTACTTTTTCTCCACAATATGAACAATATGGTTGAACGTTGCTGTGATCGTCACTCATTACGTGTCCATTGATACAAATTGACGCTGGATAATATTCTGACATTTCGACACCCCCTTTCTCATAAACATTTTATCAGAGGGGGAGAGAAAAAAGTAAAAAAACGTAATACTTTTTCTTGACAATTAAACGTAATACGTTTAATATGAAAGTGCCAAACACAGGGAAAGGAGGTACATGCCAAGAGAAGGCAGACCGAAAGTGGAAAATCCAAATGTAATTGTAAAATCTATCCGTCTTAACCAAGACTTGATTGACAGGATAAACGCGTATGCGAAAAAGAATGGAATCACTTTTGGTAAAGCGGTAAAGATCGCTTTGGAAAAATATTTCAAATAAAAAAAGGAAACCGAAGTATCGCCAAACACAGACGGTTTCCAAGAAGTTAGTATCCTCGATGAGAATACATAAAAAGTATACCATAAGTGTATAAATTTTCAATGTACAACCTCTTGAGGAGTTTCGGTTTAGAAATGATTTGAGAGGTTTTTTAATACCTCTCGAAGATCTTTGAAAAGTTAATCCAAGAGATTTTTTAGAAAAAGTTGTTGACTTAATGACGTACAAAATGTATAGTGTAGATACCGACGAACAAAAGTATAAGTAGAAAGGAGATAGGTGTCGGAGAAGAAAAAAATGGGTAGACCTATTATTGGCGAACCAAAAGACATTCGGCTGACTATAAGGGTTGATGAAAAAACATATAAAAAATTAATCGATATATGCGAAAAAGAAAAAACAAGCCAATCCGAATTGATCAGAAGAATTATCAATGAGTATTAAAAAAAGCAGTCGTGTACTTAGTTTGGCGACGAAAGACACGACTGCAAAGCACTTTGAGATGGCAATAAGTTAACCGACGAACGCCACTCAAAATTAATTAAGAATCGAAGTGATTAGTTTGGCGACTTAGAACTCCGATTCCACCAAACCATTAAGAATTGACTCAATGATTCACAGGTATTATAACACATATTTTTAAGTGCATACAAAAGTCTCTTGGGTTAATTCAGTGTAACTAAGAGGCTTTTTTTACGCCTCGGGAAAGGAAAAAAATGAATTATATCGACGATATGGGGCGTGAACACGCATACCGAAAAAAATGGAAACCAGGAAATCCTGAAGATTATTCCGAATACTGGGATATGGAAGATGCTTACGGATGCGCCGAATTCTACGAAGTACATCCGAAAGACGAAGAAAATGTAATTATTAAATTTTTCCGAGGAAATGAATTCGAGTCGGAAAAAGAAATTGAAAAAAGAGATCTCAAGCGTTACGAAATGTGGCTTGGAGATTTCATATATTACAGAGAGGTTGGTGAAAGATTATGTACAACTTCGATGCAATGAGAGATCAACAAGATATGCGCCTGCAACAAGGTGGATATGATCCCAGATTTGACGATTGGGATGAAGAAGAGGAGGAAGAGGATTATGAATAAAGAAATTTCAATCCCAGAGTTTGCTGAACACTGGGAAAAAGATAGAAAAGAGCGCGAAGAAATTCGCGTGACGATGGAAATGGCGGAGCGCCGAGAGCTTATCTCGATGGTGTTCCTAGCCGTTTCGGCAGGCATGATGGTGTCTATCGGCATCTGCCTCGCATTGATTGCGAGGGGTATATTGTGGTAGACGAGCGCATCATCAAAGCGCTTGAAACGCGCTTTTGGATGACGAGAGAAGAGTTATGTGACGAGTTAAATGTCAGCGATCGCAACCTGCGTGACAAGATAGCCGATATCAATGTCGCTGGCGGCCCGTACGAGAACGTTTTCGTGATTGGCACTTCGGACATGCCGGGGTATCGCCTAGCACGCACCGTGGATGATTTGAAGCATTATATCAGGGAACGCACCAAGCGCGCCGAAATGATTATGCTTCCAGTTGAAAAAGCAGAGCGCATATTGAAGGAGATGGAGAAGTGACGAGCTAAAAAAATTCCGGGAAGGAAAGAGGCTGACGCAAAATCAGATGGCGTCAAAAATTGGCGTTTCACTCTCGTATTATCGAAAAGTTGAGCAAGGGGAAAACAATCCAAGCTATCAGTTCATGAAAAAGCTGAAAGCTGCTTTCCCGAAGGCATCAGTCGATAAGCTGTTTTTTCTGAAGTAAATAAAAAATCCGACGGAAGTTATGGTTCCGACGGGTGCGAATTTGTTTACTTCTGTGAACCCCATAACGATACACTCTTGCACTTGGAGCAGGACGCATCTGCTCAAGGCTTGTACCTATTGCAAGAAAAACAATCAAATCATTGAAGCTCCAGCTTGTTGTCGATGGCGTTTCTTAAAACTGTCATAGCCTGCCAGGTCGCTATAACCAAAAGCATTCACCTGCGAGCACGTGATGCGGATCGAAATTATTTCAGAAGAATAGGGAGAGTCAAAAGTTTCTTCAACGTGAATCACCTCCAACTCTTAGTCAAGAGTGTATCACAAATATGGTACTTATGAAGGATAAAAAATGAACTTATATAAAGAAACATACGCTTTCCTTGTGTTTGCGTTCGAAAGACCGTGGCGAGTGGCTTGATCGCCGGCAAAAGCGCATCGGAAGAAGCGATGCTTCGGTCTTGATCGGTATGAATTCTTGGAAGACCAAGGCCCAGCTTTGGGACGACAAGGTCGAAGGAAAGCGTCAAGAAATTTGGTCGCCGGCGATCGAGTACGGGACGAAGGCAGAAGAACACCTGCGAGCGCTGTTTGCGCTGAAGCATCCAGATTTGGATGTCCAGTATGAGCCGGACGTCATCTTGGATTCGAAACTGTATGACTGGATGGCATACAGCCCGGATGGATTGCTACTTAGAAAAGATGGATCGCGCGGAATCTGGGAATGCAAAACGCATTTGGTTCACGGCAAAGCCGATTACAACCAATGGAACAATCGCATACCAGACGCGTATTACATTCAAGTCCTTCACGGCTTGATCGTGACGGGATTTGACTTCGTGATCTTAACTGCCGAGCTTCGGTTTTCAGACGGAAGCGCCAGGATCATCGAGGTGACGATCGAAAAAACGAAAATGTCGAAGAAGACATTAAATGGTTGTTAGACAAAGAAAAGGAGGAAATAGAGCGGTATTACATCCCGAAAAAGA
>PDYJ01001585.1_pt1 | contig 15349 bp, 11 predicted proteins | sample 1430841 | NCBI WGS metagenome assembly PDYJ01 (sample SAMN07237672, study PRJNA390542) | Gut metagenome, whole genome shotgun sequencing project. | isolation source: fecal pellets | host: Mus musculus | place: USA: New York, NY | collected 2016-10 | reverse complement strand
CAAGCGCGGCTCGCAAAAACCGCACCAAGGTGACCCTCGACGTGCGTCTGGGCTCCAACAGCCGCGGCATTCCCAACTACGACGTCATGACCGACCCCGCTGAATATGTCAAGGCCTACTGGCTCGCTCAGAAAAACACCCTCGGCGACGGCGCTGCCGCAGCCGCCCAGATATTCGGCGACCTCGGCTACAACCCATGGGACTGCGCCAACGACGCAATGATCGACGCCAACGGCAATGTGACCACCGCACGCCTCCTCTGGAGCGACCGCTGGAAGATGAAGCTCTCCGCAACGGTTTCCGTCAGGAATACAACCTCACCGTGTCGGGCGGCAACGAGCGCAGCAACCACTTCCTCTCGCTCGGCTACCTCGACGACGAGGGTATCGTGGCCAACTCCGACTACTCGCGCCTCTCGATGCGCGCCAGCGGCAACTACGATGTCAACAAATACCTCCAGGTAAACGGCAACATAGCCTATGCACGTGGCGAGCAGAACGCCCTCAACATCTCGAGCCTCTCCAACTACTCCAACCCCTTCTCGTTTATCCAGAGCGTTGCCCCGATCTACCCCGTGTATCAGTACGACCGCTCAGGCAACCGTGTGCTTGACGAAAACGGCAAGCCCGTCTACGACTTCGGCGACGGCACCATGGGCGCCCGCGCCTACGCTCCCAACCAGAACCCCGTGGCCTCCAACGATGCCAACCGCAACTCCACCCTCACCGACAATATCAGCATCCGCGCCGGTATCACCGTCAACATCTGGGACGGACTCAAATTCCAGGCCAACGGCGGCTATGATGTGACCAACATCAACCGCAACCAGTTCATGACCCCCAGCTTCGGCGACGCCCAGCAGGTAGGCGGCCGCGGCTACAAGACCCGCTCGCGCATGGACACCTATACCATCAACGAGCTCCTCACATATGTCAAGACCTTCGGCAAGCACACCATCGACGTAATGGCAGGCCACGAAAACTACTACTACGCCTACAATTACCTCTACAATGCCAAGCACATGTTCTTCGACCCCACCATCGATGAGTTCAACAACGCCATCGTGATGGACAACATGAACTCCTACACCCAGAAGACCTCGATCGAATCGGTATTCGGCCGCATCAACTACAACTTCGACGACCGCTACTACATCTCCGCTTCGATCCGCGGCGACGGCTCATCGCGCTTCGCTCCCGGCCACCGCTGGGGCACTTTCTGGAGCCTCGGCGCAAGCTGGCGCTTCTCCAAGGAATCGTTTATGGAAGGCACACGCGGCTGGCTCGACAATGCAAGCCTCCGCGCCAGCTATGGCACCGTGGGCAACGACGCCATCCTCGACTCCGACGGATATGCCAACTACTACCCCTACCTCAACCAGTACAGCGTTGAAAACGCCGACGGCGCTTTCTCCGTGTCGAAGTGGTATCAGGGCAACCCCGAGCTCACTTGGGAGAAGTCGGCCAACTTCAACATAGGCCTCACCGGCGTGCTCTTCAACAACCTCCTCAACCTCGACGTGGAGTACTTCTACAAGCACACCAGCGACATGCTCTACAATGTGCCCCAGCCCCCAGCAGCGGCGTGAGCTACATCCCCGAAAACGCCATGACCATGAACAACTCGGGCGTTGAGTTCACTCTCGGCCTCAACCTCCCCATGCCAAGGACTGGCGCCTCGGCTTCACCTTCACCGGCACCCACTACAAGAATGAGGTGACCGACATCCCCGAAAACAAGCGCCTCGACGGCATAACCTCCGGTCTCTTCAACATCCGCGAGGGCCGCTCGGTCTACGACTTCTACACCTACGAGTGGGCAGGCCTCAACGATGAGGGCCGCAACATCTACTATGTAGACAAGACCGACGACCATGGCAACATTATCGGCCGCGAGACTACCACCAACTATGCCAACGCCACCAAGTACTATGTAGGCTCGGCCATCCCCGACTTCCAGGGCGGTCTCCAGATGGACTTAGGATGGAAGGCATCGACTTCTCCATCGGCACCAACTACCAGATCGGAGGCAAGTGCATGGACTACATGTACCAGGGATTCATGGGCGTGCAGGCAGGCTTCAACTTCCACCGCGACATGCTTGATGCCTGGACCCCACAGAACACCAATACCAACGTGCCTTTCCTCGAGCGTGACCAGAACATCAACACCACCTCGAGCCGCTTCCTCACCGACGCCTCATTCTTCAACATCCGCAACATCACCCTCGGCTACTCACTCCCCGCCGAGCTCATGCGCAAGGCTTATCTCGAAAACCTCCGCGTGTACGTGACCGCCGACAATGTGGCTCTCTTCAGCAAGCGCAAAGGTCTGGATCCCCGCCAGTATATCTCCGGCTCGTCGCAGGCCAACTACTCGGCCATACGCACCATCGCCGCCGGCATCCAGCTCACTTTCTAATCCATCCCGACTATTACAACTATGAAACTCAATAAATTCCTCAAATACGGCGCCCTGCTCTCGACGGCCCTCATCGCCACCTCATGCGGCGAGGACTATCTCGACCGTCAGCCCGAAGGCGACCTCTCGGAAGAGGCCGTGCGCGACGTCATGGCTAAGGATCCCGAGCAGATCACCGCTTTTGTCAACGGTGCCTACATGAACCTCTACAATGGCGGCCAATATGCCACCAGCCACGATGTCTACGGCATGTACTGCTGGCGTCTGGCCACCGACCTCATGGTCGACGACGTGGCATTCACCCGCAACATACAGTGGTTTTCCTTCGACTATCAGCTCGACAACCGCCTCTACAACTACCGCCGCGTGGTGGCCACATGGCGCGAGCTCTACCAGGTGATCGACAACGCAAACAATATCATCACCCTCATGAATCCCACCGACGGCTCGGCTGTGACCGACAAGTTCAACCGTCAGGTGCTCGGCGAGGCCTACGGCATGCGTGCCCTCTGCTACTACTGGCTTATCAACCTCTGGCAGCAGCCCTATGCCGAAGGACGCGACCAGCTCGGTGTGCCCATCAAGACCGAAGATGAATATCTCATGGGCCGCAACACCGTGGGTGCCGTCTACGATGTGATGATCTCCGACTGCGAGACCGCCCTCGGCTACCTCAACGGCCTCGGCATGCCCTCCAACAAGACCAACCTCGGCGAAAATGCCGTGGCCGGCATCTATGCCAACATCCTCATGATGACCGGCGACTATGCCAAGGCCAAGGAGATGGCTGTGAAGGCCACCCAGGGCGGTGCGCTCAACGGCGCCCAGCTCATGGACGGCATGAACTCCCTCTCGATGGACGAAGCTCTCTGGGGCTACGCCGTCAATTCCGAGACCACCTGCTACTATGCCTGCTTCGGCTCCCACATGGACACCTACATGATAGGCTACGGCGGTCAGGTGGGCTACCGCAAGGAGGGTGCACAGTGGCTCGTCGACAAGATCGCCGACACCGACATCCGCAAGGGCTGGTTTGGCTACTCCGACGACTACAACCTCCTCGGTGTCGACTACTCCTATGAGCAGAACCTCGGCTTCCTCCCCTACCTCCAGAACAAGTTCCGCGACGTGTATCTCACCACCGAGGGTGCAACCGGCCCCTTCGAGAGCGACTACATCTACATGCGCACCGCCGAATTTTACTTCGTAGCCGCCGAGGCTGCCTATCTCCAGGGCAACCAGAGCGAGGCCGCCCAGTATCTCAACCAGATCATGGTGACCCGCGATCCCGCCTACTCCTTCACCGGCACCGGCGAGGAGCTCTACAATGAGATATGCATCCAGAAGCGTATCGAGACCTGGGGCGAGGGTGTGCGCTACAACGACGCCCGCCGCCGAGGCGAGCAGATCCAGCGCAACCTCAGCGCCAACCACGCCAACGCCCAGCTCGCTCCCATGAACGCCGTCGACTACTCCTCGCGCGACTACCGCATGATCTATCAGATACCCTCGGTTGAGCTCGAAAACAACTCCGAGATCACCAACTCCGAGCAGAATCCCTGATAGCTCCGAAATATAATCAATATCTACGCTGACTGCGGGACTCCCCACCACTCCGGGGAGTCCCGCTCTCCTTTATTTGTGTGTTTCAAAGATATTTTACGATTTATTTGCACCGCTTCAGAAATAATAGCTAACTTTGCCACGGCTCTCCCTCTATGGGGCAGCCCGGGCAGTCAATGCGTTCCTGCTCCCTCAAATTAACCTGAAGAATACCATCCAGAAAATCCGAACGCTTCACGCTTTTCCCCCTTCTATACATATATAATAAGGCTATGTTAGACAAGGCAAATGTTATCGACACCGACAAAGTGGTAGTGCGCTTCTCGGGCGACTCCGGCGACGGCATGCAGCTCGTCGGCAATATCTTCACCAACGTGTCGGCCGGCATAGGCAACCAAGTGTCTACTTTCCCCGACTATCCCGCCGAAATCCGCGCCCCGCAGGGCTCCCTCGGCGGCGTCAGCGGATTCCAGGTGAGCATAGGCAATGAGGTGCACACCCCCGGCGACCTCTGCGACGTGCTCGTGGCCATGAATGCCGCCGCACTCAAGGCCAATGCCTCAAACCTCCGCCAGCCCGGCGGCGTGGCTATCGTCGACATCGACTCCTTCAAGGAGAGCGACCTCAAGAAAGCCAATTATTCCACCGACGACCCCTTTACCGAGCTCGGCCTCAACGCCCAGATACTCGAGGTGCCGGTGACCACCCTCACCAAAGCCGCCCTGGCCGACTCCGGCCTCGACAACAAGTCGATGCTCAAGTGCCGCAACATCTTCTGCCTCGGCCTCGTGTGCTGGCTCTTCGACCGCCCGCTCGACGCAGCCATCAACTTCCTCCGCAAAAAATTTGCCAAAAAGCCCGCCATATTCGCCGCCAACGAGAAGGTGATCCACGCCGGATATGACTACGGCCACAATATCCACGCCGGCGTGTCGACCTACCGCATCGAGAGCGAGGCCGCCCGCCCCGGCATCTACACCGACATCAACGGCAACACCGCCACCGCCTGGGGCCTCATCATGGCCTCCGAGAAGAGCGGTCGCCCCCTCTTCCTCGGATCTTATCCCATCACCCCTGCCACCGACATACTCCAGGAGCTTGCCAAGCGCAAAGACCTCGGCGTGAAAGCCGTGCAGATGGAAGATGAGATAGCCGGCGTGTGCTCGGCCATCGGCGCCGCTTTTGCCGGCGACCTCGCCGTGACATCAACCTCCGGCCCCGGCCTCGCCCTCAAGAGCGAAGGCATAGGCCTCGCAGTGATCGCCGAGCTCCCCCTCGTGGTGATCGACGTGCAGCGCGGCGGCCCCTCCACCGGCCTCCCCACCAAGACCGAGCAGACCGACCTCATGCAGGCCCTCTACGGCCGCAACGGCGAGAGCCCCGTGGCTGTGGTGGCCCCCGCTTCGCCCACCGACTGCTTCACCATGGCCTTCGAGGCTTCGCGCATAGCCATCGAGCACATGACTCCGGTGATCCTCCTCTCCGATGCTTTCATCGGCAACGGATCATCGGCATGGCGGGTGCCCGACGCCGACGAGTATCCCGAGATCAAGCCCAACTTCGTGCCCGAAGGCCTCGCCGACGACTGGAAGCCCTACGACCGCCGCGACGACAACCTCGTGCGCTACTGGGCTATCCCCGGCACCCCCGGCCTCGCCCACCGCATCGGCGGCCTTGAGAAAGACTACAAGAGCGGCGCCATATCCACCGACCCCGAAAACCATGAGCGCATGGTCATGGCACGCCGCGAGAAGATTGCCCGCATAGCAGCCGACATCCCCGCCCTCGAAGCAATCGAGCCCGACGGAGCCGACACAATCCTCGTGGGATGGGGCGGCACCTACGGACACCTCCGCACCGCCGCCTCCGAGCTCACCGCCGAGGGCACCCCGGTGGCTTTCGCTCAGTTCCGCTACATCAACCCCCTCCCCGCCAACACTCTCGAAATCCTCAGCCGCTACAAACGCGTAGTGGTGGCCGAGCTCAACACCGGCATGATGGCCGACTATCTCCAGAGCCGATTCCCATCCCTCACCATCGAGCGTATCAACAAAATCCAGGGCCAGCCTTTCAAGACAAGCGAAGTGAAAGAGGCCGTCAAAGCCATCATCTCCAAATAAATCATCACCTGAAATATCATGGAAGAAAACATCGCCACCCAATATACTCCCGCCGACTATAAAAACGGCAGCCCCGTGCGCTGGTGTCCCGGCTGCGGCGACCACGCCGTCCTCAACTCGCTCCACAAAGCCATGGCCGCCGTAGGCGTTGCCCCCCACATGACCGCCGTGATCTCCGGCATCGGTTGCTCATCGCGTCTCCCCTACTATATGGGCACCTACGGATTCCACACCATCCACGGACGCTCGGCAGCCATAGCCACCGGCTTCAAGCTCGCCAATCCCGCCATGACCGTATGGCAGGTGTCGGGCGACGGCGACGGACTCGCCATCGGCGGCAACCACTTCATCCACGCCGTCCGACGCAATGTCGACCTCAAACATGCTCCTGCTCAACAACAAGATCTACGGCCTCACCAAGGGACAGTATTCCCCCACCTCGGCCCGCGGCTTTGTCAGCAAGACCTCGCCCTACGGCACTACCGAAGATCCCTTCATCCCCGCCGAGCTCGTGTTTGGCGCACGCGGCAACTTCTTCGCCCGCTCCATCGACGTTGAGCTCCAGATAAGCCAGGAGGTGCTCGCCGCCGCCGCCCGCCACCGCGGCGCATCGGTTGTGGAGATCCTCCAGAACTGCATGATCTACAACAACGGCATCCACAACTTCATCACCGACCGCGAACACCGCGCCGACCGCACCATCCACCTCGTGCACGGCCAGAAGATGCTCTTCGGCAAGGAGATGAACCGCGGCCTCGTGCGCGACGGATTCCTCGTCAAGGCCGTGACTCTCGGCCAGGATGGCTACACCATCGACGACGTGCTCGTCCACGACGCCCATACCCCTCCAACTTCCTCCACCAGCAGCTCGCCATGATGGACGGCACCGACCTCCCCCTGGCCATAGGCGTGATCCGCGACGTCGACGCTCCGGTCTACAACGAAGAGGTCGACGCTCAGGTTGAGCAGGTGCGCGCAGCCCACGGCTTCGACTCACTCCGCGCCATGATCCTCGCAGGCGAGACTTGGGAAGTGAAGTAACACCCTCATCCCCTTATCGTCAATCACCAACTATCCAGTCATATAGTGGGCGGCCTGAACCATCGGGGCCGCCCACTATAATATCCTCTATGGCAGACTATCAGCAGGTCATCGACCGCATCTACACCGAAGTGGGGCCAATGTGGCCCAAAGCAACACCCGCCTCCTACATCCCCGCACTCGCCGAGGCCGACCCCTCGCGCTTCGGCATAGCCATACGCACCCTCGCAGGCGAGACTTTCACCGCCGGACAGGCCGACACCCCCTTTTCCATCCAGAGCATATCAAAGGTGTTTACCTTTGCCATGGTGGCACGCCTGCTCGGCGACTCCATATGGGAGTCGGTGGGGCGCGAGCCGTCGGGCACCGCGTTCAACTCGCTCGTGCAGCTCGAATATGAGCAGGGACGCCCGCGCAACCCTTTTATCAACGCCGGAGCCCTCGTGGTCACCGACCGCCTCATCGAGCTATACCCCCGCCCCAAAGAAGCCATCCTCGACTTCGTGCGCTCCGTCACCGGCAACCCCGACATCTACTTTGACAACCGCATTGCCCGCTCTGAGCTCAACGCCGCCGACCGCAACCTCGCCCTGGCCCACCTCATGAAGAGCTTCGGCAACATCCACGGCGACATCGACACCCTCATGGACGTCTATTGCTGCCAATGCTCCATATCCATGACCACAATCGACCTCGCCCGGTCGTTTCTCTTCCTCGCCGACAGGGGCGTCAACCCTTTCGACGGCACCCGCATCCTCACCCCCAGCCAGGCCAAGCGTCTCGGAGCCGTGATGCTCACCTGCGGATTCTACGACGAGAGCGGCGACTTTGCCTTCCGCGTCGGCCTCCCCGGCAAGAGCGGTGTGGGCGGTGGCATAGCGGCCTACATGCCCGGCAACCTATCGGTGGCTGTGTGGTGTCCCGGACTCAACGCCTACGGCAACTCGCTCCTCGGCATCGAAGCCCTTGAGCGCTTCACCACCGACATAGGCAACTCCATCTTCTGACTATCCCCCTCCTCTGCAAAAAAAATATTTGCACTTGTCGGCTAAAAGCAGTAACTTTGCCCTCTCTTTAGCAGCAAGCGGGTCCGGTAGCTCAGCTGGATAGAGCATCTGCCTTCTAAGCAGACGGTCAGGGGTTCGAATCCCCTCCGGATCACTGAAGGGTCACAATTTTGTGGCCCTTTTTTCGTTGCATCACATTGACCTCCCGGGGCGACGATGGCAAGCCCCGGCACCCATCGCGCGCAAAACTAAAGAGCACGCGTAGCCGTCGCATCCCATGGATAAAGGCGCGAAAAATAGACTTGCTCAACGTAAGCCGAGCCCCACACCGCAACGTCGCCGCATCGCCGGGGCCGCTATATCCGCGCTGATCATTCTCTCAGGTGATACCGGGTCAGCTCTGAGCAGGCCGAACTGACTTCCTCGATGATTTCCCGACATCGATCCTCCGTAAGCTTGATTTTAGCGCCAACTGCGATGAAATCATAAAGTCGAGGATGTCCGGTGCCATTTACTGAAGTAGCGTGTTCACCATTGTAACCCTCTGAGCTAAGGGTAAGGTCGTAGGCCGGAGCAAGTCTCCACCGCCATGTGTTCGAATCAGCATTCCGGACAACATAAAAACTGAAATTTTTGCAATGGTCATCCTTGTTATCTGTGAGATAATTGAACAACATTCTGCGATACATCTGCTCGACATCTTCACGATTTTGCGTTATAAAGCCCGTCAAAGCAAGGAGATTTGAGTAATCCATAAACGGCTCACGGATAGAAATACACATCAACCCTCCGGCAGTAGCTGTATGGATCCTATGGCCATCATTGTCGATATCAAACCGTCGGGACGCGAAATATCGACCATTCACAAGACGGAAGTCGGGTACTATAATACCACTTTTTCTTGCAATCTCATTATATCGCGCTTCCATAATTCCAACATCTTTCGGATCGTATGTATGGCGGAATTTTACTATCCAATGCCCTTCTGCATCCGAAAAGATTGCCTTCGGCCTTGCTCCTCCGCTGTTGCCGCTATTATACAGCAGCAACCCTGCATCTTTATCCTGCTGCTCTTTCAGAACTTGAAGTGCCATCTCTTGAAGCCGATCAAAATCTGTTACGGTTTCCTCATGTTCAAGGTTGATTGATGGGAAATAGGTCAAGGCTCCCATACCATTGGCGCCGACCAATGCAAGTCGATCCAGCGATGACAAATCCGAGTCGTCGATTCCATTGCGCAGCAAAGCCTTGTGAAGAAGATAACGCCCGTATCCATCAGGCAGACTATCTTCAAAGATACCAAAATTCCCGTAAAACGGGTGTGGCTTGGCAATGAACACCCCGACTTCAACGGTAGTTCAAGCGGTGAAATGCTGAATCCGTCACCAAGCCAGGATTTATCATATTCAAATACGTTGAGGCGATCATCAGGCGTGAGCGACAACTGCCCTACCACTCGCCCATGAAACATAACTTTAAGTTTTTCTGTCCGTTTCATCTTTTCTTACTTTTAGTATATGCTCGTTTATCTCCCTTTTTCCTGCGTATGAGGTCAAGTTCGTCCATTGTATCAAACTTAGGAGCGCTAAACAAAGACTTCATTTCCGAGGTATAGCCAAGCGCCATGGCAAGCTTCACAAGCGACTCAAAACCAATGAGGCCTTTCTGCTCAAAACGTGCCAATGTAGATACCGGCACACCGGAAAGTTTTGCCATGCGCTGCCGGGCAATATTTTTCTCGACCCTACGCTTGCGAAAATTCTCGGCAATCAGCATAATGATGTCATCGGAATTATCATACTCGTAGCCATCCAATACTGATAATATATTGCTAATATTGCTCATTTCATCCATAATATTGCTATTATTTTAGCACAAATATAGCAATTAATCCAGATATATCCAAAAGGTATCCAATCACCGTGGCGTGGCAATAGATAGATCAATCAATTTGCCCGGCTGCGACATGGAGTGAGAGCGCCTTTGCCTCGGGCCATTCTCAAGGGTATGCTCCCCAAAAAAAGACTTTGTGGGCTACGCGTGCCTATCCCCGGCGCCGGGCGTCATTGGCGCGTCTTTTGCGCCCTGATTGCATTTTTATCGTAGGGGGTGTGCGTTTTTTTGGTTAAAAAAAATTGATTTTCGTAAAAAAATGCGTAATTTCGCAGCGATATGGCTCCCTATGTCCATACTTAGCGGTTAATCACGACCAATAATCTATCATTTATAACCTTAATCATTTATGTCCAAACGTTTCATCGCAGCCGGCATGCTGAGCTCCCTTCTGCTTATAGGGGGGGGTAATTTGGCTGATGCCCAGGCTATTACAGTTGCTCAGCAGACTGCTGGCACCTGTGTTGGCACCATCGTGTCAGAAAACGGCGAGGAAGTTATCGGCGCTACCGTAAAGGTGAAAGGCACCTCCATGGCCACCAGCACCAACATCGACGGTAAGTTCTCCCTCACAGGTGTTAAGCCGGGCGCTGTTCTCGAAATCAGCTGCATTGGCTACGAGCCCCTTTCAGTGACCTGGAACGGTCAGCCCCTCTCCCTTACCATGAAAGAGACCGCCAACGCCCTCGACGAAGTAGTGGTAGTGGGCTACGGCGTACAGAAAAAAGCCAACGTAACCGGCTCCGTTTCGTCGATGAAGGCTTCGGCCATCGAAGACCGCGCAGTGGCTTCCGTTTCAGCAGCCATGGCAGGTGAGATGCCCGGTGTGGTTGTCGTACAGTCGTCAGGTGCTCCCGGCGGACAGACCGGTACCGTGACCATCCGCGGTAACAACTCCGTCAACTCGGCAAGCCCTCTCGTGATTGTCGACGGTGTTCCCGGCTCGATGAACAACATCGACCCCCAGGACATCGAGAGCCTCTCAGTGCTTAAAGATGCCGCATCGGCTGCCATCTACGGTGTGCAGGCCGCCAACGGCGTTATCCTTATCACCACCAAGACCGGTAAGCTCAATGCAGCTCCCAAAATCACATATTCCGGCTCGGTGAGCTGGTCGAGCCCCACAACCAAGCTCGATCCCGTCAACGCCCACGACTACACCATGCTCATGCGTGAGGCGCTCCTCAACTCCGACCCCAACGCCAATGTGGCTGTGTACGACGCACGCCTCCAGCAGTATGCCGACGGCACTCTCGACCCCGAAGGCACCAACTGGTGGAAGGAGACATTCAAGAGCCACGGCACCGAAACCGCCCACACCGTGCAGATCAACGGCGGCTCGGCCAACACCACCTACATGGCATCGCTCGGCTACCTCTATCAGGGCGGTATCCTTGATCAGAACGACTACAACCGCTACAATGCCCGTGTAAACCTCAACTCGCAGATCCGCAAGTGGATTGCCTTCGGCACCCAGACCTCGTTCTACCGCGGCATTTCGCGCGACGGCTACAACGGAGTGGCCGGTATCATCCAGCACGTCAACCGCCTCAACGCCACCCTCTCGCCCTACGATGAGAATGGCGAATATGTGGCTCCTGCATCGATGCAGAACCCTCTTGCCGAGCGTGACTTCGCCACCGGTATCACCCGCACAAAGAACGATCAGCTCTTCACCAACATCTACCTCAACATCACCCCGATCGAGGGCCTGAGCATCAAGCCCCTCTTCTCGTGGCGCCACGACTACCGCGACTACTACCGTTTCCGCAAGGTGCTCCTCTATGGCGGCAGCTACAACGGCGGCGACAACGGTACCCGCCGAGGCGATCACAACTACTACAACTGGGACTGGATGACCTATCAGGGCACCATCAACTACAACAAGACCATTGCCAAGAAACACGACATAGGCATCCTCGCCGGTTATGAGGCAGTGCGCTACATGTACCGCTACACCACTACAGGCCGTGAAGGCGGCGGCGACAACGCCCTCTGGGAAGTGCTCGGCGCACTCTCGACCAACGGTATGACCAACGACGACGGAGGCCACGACCTCAACCGCCGCTCATGGTTTGGCCGTGTGACCTATGCTTTTGACAACCGCTACCTCTTTGAGGCCAACTTCCGTGCCGACGCTTCGTCGCGCTTCCCCAAAGACAACCGCTGGGGCTACTTCCCCGCTGTGTCGGCCGCATGGCGCATCAGCCAGGAATCCTTCATGGAGGGCACAAGCGACTGGCTCAACAACCTCAAGCTCCGTCTCGGCTGGGGCCGCACCGGTAATGAGGAGCTGGGCGACGACTACTACCCCGCAGTGGCAACCTATGCCTACAGCAACAACCTCATCGGCACAAACCTCTACAGCTCGCTCTTCGAGAGCCGCTATGTAAACAACAATCTCAAATGGGCCAACGTGACCAACTGGGAGCTCGGCCTTGAGGCATCGTTCCTCAACAACATGTTTGTGTTTGAGGGATCGATCTACAGGCGCAAGACCAACGACATGCTCCTCAACCTCCCCATCCAGACCGTGATCGGCGTGAGCGCTCCCGCCCAGAACGCAGGCTCGGTAGAGAACAAGGGTGTCGACCTCTCGCTTATCTACAACCACCGTCTCAACAAGGACTGGAGCTGGAGTGTTGCCATCAACGCCGGCTACAACCACAATGAGATCACCAACCTCGCAGGCACCGAGGGTGCCAACCCCAGCAACACCCTTACATGGTTCCTTGAGGGCGAAGCCATCGGATCGTACTACGGCTATATCGCCGACGGTCTGTTCAAGAACGAGGAAGAGGTGAAAGCCGGCCCGCTCCGCACAGGTTCTGAAAAGCCCGGTAATATCCGCTTCAAAGATATCGGCTCATACGACGCAGATGGTAAGTTTGTTCCCATCCCCGACGGCAAGATCACTGCTGCCGACCGCGCCGTGATCGGTAAGATGAACCCCACATGGATGGGCGGCCTCAATGTAGGCATCAACTTCCGCGACTTCGACTTCTCGATGCTCTGGCAGGGCGCCTTCGACTATGAGCGCTACATGACCGGCGAGGCTTCGCAGGCCTTCTACAACGGCGGCACCATGAACAACTGGCAGATGAAGGAGCGTTGGACCCCCGAAAATCCCAACGGCACCTATCCCCGCCTCTACCCCAACTCCGCTTCGTCGCCCGACGTGTCGGTGACCAACTCCTTCTGGTGTGAAGACGCAAGCTATGTACGTCTGAAAAACCTCACTTTCGGCTACACCATCCCCACCGCCATTACCCAGAAAGCCGGTCTCGAAAAGGTCCGCATCTACTTCAACGGCGAAAACCTCCTTACATTCTCAAAGATTTTCGACAAGGGTCTTGACCCCGAAGCTCCCCAGGGCCGTGGCGCTTACTACGCCAACGTGCGCAAGCTCTCTCTCGGTCTTAAGCTCACCCTTTAATCTCAATCCCCACAATGAAAACAAAATTTTTCAGCATATGCGCTTCGCTGGCCCTCGCTATCGGTGCCAGCTCATGTGTCGACCTCGACACCGCGCCGCTTAACCAGAAGTCGGATGCCACCATGTGGCAGACCCCCGAGGATGCGGAGCAGGGCGTTTCGGTTCTCTACGTCTACCTCCCCAGCTCGATGAGCCAGGCCAGCAGCGACGTCTATACCGACAATGCCGTCCACGGTATCAAATGGGCTGTGAGCCAGCAGGCCCACGGCGTGTGGAACCCCACCGACTACGACTGGGCAATCGAATATCAGTATATCCGCTGGGCCAACCTCGTGTTTGCCAACATCGACAAGGTGCAGGGCTTCACAGAGTCGCAGCGCAACAATGTGCTCGGTCAGGCCTACTTCTTCCGCGCCCTCATCTACTCCGACCTCATCCGCCAGTTTGGCGATGTGCCCTACACCGATCAGCCCATGGATCTGAGCGAGCAGGAAGGCATCGTGCGTGAGGACTGGCACACTGTCTACGACAAGGTTATGGCCGACTTCGACCAGGCCATCACCCTCCTGCCCGAATACACCACCGACGGTCGCGTGAACAAGCAGGTGGCCCGCGGCTTCAAGGCCAAGACCGCCCTCTACTTCGCCAACCCCGAGTGTCAGCACTATGTGGCCGACGGCTACCAGACAGCTGCCACCGCCACCAAGGCCATCATCGACTCAGGCCACTACGGCCTCTATGATGAGGGCTACACCGGCACCGCCAAGGACTATACCGGCCACTACGAAGAGATGTTCTGGGGCCTCAATATGGACAACTCAAATGAGAGCCTTATCTCTGTGCGCAACATCGCCAGCCTCAACAAGGGTACCAACTACATCGGCTTCAACTGCTTCCCGAAACTCGGCTGGGGCGGCACCAATCCCACCCAGAGCCTCGTTGACACCTTCGAGGACTGCGAGGGCGCTCCCATCTCGGAATCTAAGATCTTCGATCCCCTCCACCCGAAGGCCAACCGTGACCCCCGCCTCATTGCCAACGTGATCTTCTCGGGCGACGAGATGTATGGCGTGACAGTCAACACCACCCCGCTCCCTCGTCGGGCGACCGCGCTCTCTAATCCCGTAGGTTGCGGCGATGCTACCCTCACCGGTTATCAGACCAAGAAGTGGCTCAATCCCGATGTGTATCCTGAGACTGAAGGTTGGAACCACGACGCTTGCGGCTCTGCGATGCGCTTCACCGAGGTGCTCCTCATGTATGCCGAGGCTCTGAACGAGATGAGCGACCGCCCGCAGGAATCGCTCGACGCCGTAAACCGCGTCCGCGCCCGCGTGGGTATGCCCGCCCTCCAGAAGACCGATGCCTCGCTCCCCACTTATGTAGGCAGCCAGGACGCACTCCGCCAGCGCATCCGCAACGAGTTCCGCGTAGAGTTCTGCTTCGAGGGTGACCACCGCCAGTGGGATGCCCGCCGCTGGAACATCGCCACCGATGTGCTCAACGCTCCCCGCTACTCCTACAAGTACAAGATCATCGAGGATCCGGCCAACGCCCTCCCCGGCGACAATGGTCAGGTATGTCTGCTCTACGTAGCCGACGGCCAGCAGGATCAGATCACCAATCAGGTTATCTCCTACCAGCCCCACAACTACGTTTACCCGATCCCGCAGTCGCAGATCGACCTCAACCCCAACCTGATACAGAACCCCGGTTATTGATACATCAACGCTAAAAAGTAATTGATAATTACTTGATGCCAGCGCAGCAGGGAGCGGAGCCATGATAATCTGATACACTCCCTCAGCCCCGCTCCCTGCTGCTCTCTTTCGAGTCAGGGGAGGCCCCGCGCCTCCCCTGACTTTTTTTT
>PDYJ01000299.1_pt1 | contig 15389 bp, 21 predicted proteins | sample 1430841 | NCBI WGS metagenome assembly PDYJ01 (sample SAMN07237672, study PRJNA390542) | Gut metagenome, whole genome shotgun sequencing project. | isolation source: fecal pellets | host: Mus musculus | place: USA: New York, NY | collected 2016-10 | reverse complement strand
GCATCGTTGAGCGATGACATCAGAATCGGATATGCCCGTTTCTGAGTTTTCTGGAACACATCGAAAACCTGCTTGCGTAGAAATTCACTTTCCTCGCAATCCTTGATTTCCCTCTCCCTTTCGAGATAGAGGCTATGCTGGGGTGAGTCGCAATCCACTACGGCCACTTCGTAGTCTTTGACGAAATGCAGGTAGCTTGCGAGAAGAACGGTAAGGGTTGATTTGCCGACACCCCCTTTCTGAGAGGACACGGCAACGAGAATGGGTTTATTCATCTCAACATGTGTTAAGGGTGAAAACTTCAGTTGCTTAATCGCTTGACCGCATTCTCACTCAGATGAGCAGGCATCTGATTGGTCAACTGCCACATGAGCGAACAGACAATCAGTTGATTGGTTGAAGTCCTGACTAATCAGACCTTCAACTAATCAGTTGACCAATCGCGCAACTGCGCAATCGGTTGATTGATTGGTATGGCTTCAGCAAGCGGAGATGTGATTAACCGGTTAATCAATCAATCATACGGTCAATCGCAATCCTGCCGATTTCGGCATTAGCGGTATTGACGTTCTGACTAATCAATCAGGCACACAATCACCCGGTTGGCGAGGCAGGCACACAATCAGTTGGTTGTGGCTTTACCCGGTCAATCTATCAGATGAGTAATCAATTGGGTGGGAGACCGATTGGATAAGCATTCGGGACCGGCAACATTACATTGCCAAATGGATCCAAACGGCGGTCAAAAGTCGGTAACATTTACCATCCACGCATAAGTCAAGACTTACTGCGCTGAAAATCAATAGTGCATTGACGAGACTTTAATCAATTGCTTGATTGGCTAATCAGTCATGCGACAAAAAAAATCATAGTATTAAAAGAGAATTCTCGTGTCAATAAGTTCAGAATTTTTGCCCCTGATGAGAGGGCGTTTCCTGTCGTTGACGGTGCAAAGTAAGGCATAATTCCCGGTTCCGACCAAACATTTTCGACCGGATATAGCACAAGGTTGTACATGTATATCTCGGTATATATTTCGTATAGTACCACCGCCGGAAACTCATAGTAACTTTGCATCGAGCAACCGAAGCAAGTTCTTCACCGCATAAAGGCTCATCCGTCGGGACCATTTCACAGGTTACTTTCTTTATAAGGATTGTGTCCACAAAGACACAGCAAGGTGTCCAAACAGTTACCGTTTGGATTTCGGGTAACTCCGCCGTTACCACGAAATGACCTTGCCGTGCCGGGGGCTTGGGACCGCTCCAAAGTCGCAATCCCCATAGAAAACCGCGGTGCCATAAGAATGAATAGAGCGCGTTGCGCAATCCAAAAAACAGAAAATACAATGAAACCAGATAAAACCGTTGGGCGGCCTCAGTCGCCCAACAGATGCACCCATTGCGTCATGGTGAGGTTTTGATGACCTCGAATTTGACGCTTTACAGCGAATGATGGAAAAGGCCGGCGAGACCGTAAAGGCCACTTTCATCAAGCAACATCTCGCCAATAAGCCATTCAAGGTGCTTGTGACTGACAAGACTCTCAGCCTTTACACAGCAAAGTTGGGCGAATTTTTCGCCCAGTTCCGCACGTTGGGGGTCAATTATAACATAGTGGTAAGGGAACTCCGCACCGGATTCAATGAGAAAAAAGGCTCTCAGCCTTCTTTATAATTTGGAGAAAGCTACTCGCGACATGATAAAAATCATGGAGGAGGTAAAGGAACTTACCCAGAAATTTGATGAGGCATGGTCGCAAAAATCAGTATAGGTTCTTCTCTCTACGGAGCAATCTCATATAACGGGGAGAAAATCAATGAGGCAAAAGGGAGGATTCTCGGCTCTAACAAGGTCGTGATTCCTCCCGATGGTCACGTTGATATCGCACGTATGGTTGAAGACTTCAAGAGTTTCATGCCAAAGATGGGCAGAACAAAAAAGCCTGTATTGCATATCTCACTTAATCCGCACCCCGAGGATAAACTCACCGATCAAGATTTTGAAATCTTGGCCGTGAGTACCTTGACAAACTGGGATTCGGAGAGCAGCCGTGGGTAATGTATAAGCACGAGGACATTGACCGTCACCATATACATATAGTGACCGTCAATGTCAACGAGCAGGGCAAACGTCTTAATCAGGCGTTTCTGTTCCGCCGAAGCAAGAAAATCACAAGCGAACTTGAAGATAAGTATAATCTCCATAAAGCCCAACGAGAAAGGGTTTCACCTGATACACCATTACCAAACTTGACCCGGCCGGAGATATAAAGCGACAGCTCGCCAATATTGTCAAACTTGTCGGTATGCGTTGGCAGTTCCAGACCTTGGGCGAATACAACGCCATTCTCTCCTTATATAATATTAAGGTGTGAGGCAACTGACGGTAAGGTAAATGGTCGCGAGTATCATGGATTGGTATATTTTGCCACTAATGATGCCGGAGAGACTATCGCCAATCCTTTCAAGGCTTCAAGACTCGGCAAGTTTGCAAAGTCGTTCAGCAGTCGAGAATAAGTTCGAGAGGTCAGCGACGAGCATCAATCTCAAACCGTCGAGAAGAATCATCTCGTCAGTTATCAATGACTCCTCCGGCAAGGATGATTTCATTGCCAAACTTAGGGAGAAAGGTATTGATATTCTCATCCGTGAGAATAATGATGGTAGAATCTATGGAGTCACTTTCATTGACCACAATACCCATACAGTTCTCAATGGCTCACGACTTGGCAGAGAGTTCTCGGCAAATGCCTTTGAACGTTGGTTCAACGGTGACGGTCAGAAGCCTCAAATCACAATGCCTAATCAGTCCAATGTACCGAACCGGACACAATCGACAAGTCAGACGCAATCAGGAGGTACAGCATCTTCAAACAGTTCTTCAAACCATCAAAACAATCAAGCAAGTCAACAGACATCTTCTTACTCAACCGACTTTGACCAACCATCGCTTCCCGGATTGGATCTGTTCCAGCTCGGTCCCGCTTCGATGCGAACAGGAGGCTATGAACCGTGAAATGGAGCGTCGCAAGAGAAAGAAGAAACGCCGTGGCCCACATTTGTAAAATCACTTAACACCCGATAAAAATGTCGCAACAAGAAGACGACCTCAGGGCATTGGCTAAAATCATGGATTTACTCCGTGGTTTGAGCATACTCGTTGTGGTCACAAATATCTATTGGTTCTGTCAAGACCTCATAGGGGAATGGCAGTTCCACCTCAGACAATGAAAATCCTGCATGGTCTTGACGATGCAGGAAAACTCTTTCACAACCCTTGGAATGCCAAGTGGTGGTCTTTGTTACTTCTTGCCCTTTCGTGCTTTGGCACGAAGGGTGTCAAGAATGAAAAAATACAATGGAACCAGATATGGATAATATTGAGTATCGGAGCCGGGCTCTTCTTCCTAAACTGGTGGATGGTTGCCACCGGCCTACACCTTATATATATAATAACTACTGTAGCCGGATATGTATGTCTGCTATTGGGTGGTGTATGGATGAGCCGAATGTTGAAGAACAATATGATGGATGACCGCTTCAACGAGGAGAATGAATCCTTTATGCAGGAAACGGAACTCAAAGAGAATGAGTATTCAGTCAATCTACCGACCAAGTTCTATTACAAAAAGAAATGGAATAGAGGCTGGATAAATGTTGTCAATCCGTTTCGTGCTTCCATCGTGCTTGGCACTCCCGGCTCCGGTAAGTCATACGCAGTGGTCAATAACTTCATCAAGCAGCAGATTGAGAAAGGATTTGGCCTGTATGTATATGACTACAAGTATCCGGATTTGAGTACTATAGCATACAATCATATGCTCAATCATCAAAAAGGGTACGGTGAAAATCCACCGGAGTTCTATGTAATCAATTTCGATGATCCGGAGCGTAGCCACCGCTGTAATCCGATACATCCGGCGTTCATGACCGATATAGCGGACGCATACGAATCAGCGTACACTATCATGCTAAACCTCAATAGAAGTTGGGTGCAGAAACAGGGTGACTTTTTTGTGGAGTCTCCGATTGTACTCTTCGCTGCAATCATCTGGTATCTCCGGTGCTTCGAGGATGGTAAGTACTGTACATTCCCTCATGCCATCGAATTCCTATGCCGTCGCTATGAGGATATATTCCCGATTCTGACGAGTTATCCACAGCTGGAGAATTACCTTTCTCCATTCATGGACGCATGGCTTGGAGGCGCGGCGGAGCAGTTGGCAGGACAAATCGCATCGGCAAAGATTCCTTTGTCGCGTATGATTTCTCCGCAGCTATATTGGGTAATGACAGGCGATGATTTCACTCTTGACATCAACAATCCTGAACACCCTAAAATACTAAGTGTAGGCAACAATCCCGACCGTCAGAACATCTACGGTGCGGCATTAGGACTCTACAATTCTCGAATTGTAAAGCTCATCAACAAGAAGGGAATGCTGAAGTCCGGTGTAATCATAGATGAGCTCCCGACCATATACTTTAAGGGCTGGACAATCTCATTGCCACAGCACGAAGCAATAAAGTTGCTGTATGCCTCGGCTTTCAGGACTTCTCTCAGTTGAAGCGTGACTATGGTTGATAAGGAAGCCGCTGTGGTGATGAACACCGTTGGCAATATCTTCTCCGGCAGGTCGTTGGCGAGACCGCCAAAACACTCTCCGAGCGATTCGGCAAGGTTCTCCAGAAACGCCAGTCAATCTCAATCAACCGTCAGGATGTTAGTCATTCTTTCAATACCCAATTGGATTCTCTCATCCCGGCAAGTAAAATATCAACCTTAACTCAGGGTATGTTTGTCGTGCTGTCTCCGATAACTTCGATCAGCGCATAGACCAAAAGATTTTTCATGCCGAGATTGTGGTTGACAGTGACGCGGTAAATAAGGAAACCGCCGCTTACCAGCCAATCCCTGTAATAACTGACTTCAACGATGATACTCCAGACAAATCCGGCATGAAAGCCGAGATTCAACGCAACTATGACCAGATAAAGATTGATGTGATAGACATCGTAAGACGCGAGACTGCACGCATTGCAGCAGACCCAAACCTCCGTCATCTGTTGGATATGAAACCACGATAGATTGTTTACTGCCACAAATTCAGTAATATACGTGTGGTAGTCTATGATAAAAGAGGACTTTTGAGAAAAATGAAAAATTTTTTCAAAAAAGTTCTCTTTTTTTCTTCTGCCAATTCAACAAGTTAGAGATGCCGTCGAAAAAAAGTTGATTTTTTATGTAGTAGAGTCTATATATACTCTACAATCGGGAGATTTTTTACGCTATAATTTTGCAGCATAATCTTCAAAAACAAAGAATTATGCACACTGGAATATTAACCCCCTTCATCGCCGGAATGCAACCTCAGCATACAGCAGATGACTCAATGAGAGACCTGCTTGAGGACATCAATGAGAAACTCCAAATTCTCATCGAGATTCAGCAGGCTCGTCAACCTCCCTATTATCGTCAGCCCGAAGTCAGGGCTGAACGTGACGAGATAGACATCAGTTGGATTGATCCTCACCGCTGGTATGATAACGGCCATTTCTGCCGAATCTTCGACATAGCCAAAATCACTGCCCAAAAGTGGCGATCCAAAGGACTCATATCATATATCCGACTGGGCAGAAGCGTCCGCTATCCCGGACATGAGATAATCCGCTTCATCAATGTCTATGCGTCACCACGCAATTACGCAGTCATCAGAATTACTGAAGTTGACGAAGAATAAATCCCGGAATTTTAATCAAAACACATATTCATACTTCAAAAATGGAACCCATCCAGCAAGAAGAAGTGCTGATTGCCCGCAATAACGAAACCGGGCAGGTAGGCGCGGTGACCGGCCTCAATGAGGACGGCACACCAAAGATGACCGATGTAAAATCGGCAAAACTATCAGACCTTGTGAAATTCACAAAAGGTCAGAATCCACTCGAAGCATTCATGTCGAATTTCATGCGTCAGTGCAAGAATCCAACGACATTCGGCTTCTTCAAAGTCCCGGCAGACCGATACGAAAGTGTCGGCATGGCAATGACCGACTTTATAAAGGATCCCGAAACAAACGCAGAGATACTCAAAGACTTCAAGGTCGAGCAACCCTCTGTTGAGAAAACTCAGGCAAAGACTGTTTCCGAGACACAAAATCAGACACCTCCAGCCGCTGAGCCGGAAAAGCCCAACGGAAAACTCTCAGCAATTGACGAAAGCAAAATCGACTGGGGCGACATAAAGCAGAAATGGGGCATTGACAAGGATGCCATTGATCCAAAGACCTCACAGAGATGCTCCATAACCGTAAGTCGAAGCTCGTGACACTCAATGCCGATTATTTCGGTGAGAAGTTCGACATCGAGGCACGTCTCTCTTTCCAGACAAATCCTGACGGGAGGGTAACTGTCAAGCCTCACTTTATCAGGACCGAACCCGATTTATCTCAGGAATTCTGCGGCGTGAAGTTTACCAAGGAGGATAAGGAGATGCTCAAAAATACGGGCAACCTCGGTCGTGTCGTGAAAATCACCGATGCCAATGGCAATAAGATTCCATCTTTTGTCAGCATCGACCGTATGACAAACGAGTTGCAGGCTTCTCCGGCGAATGTCTATATCCATGACAAAATCTCCCAGACAGACCTTTCGCCTAAGGAGATTGCCATCCTTAAATCCGGAAAGCAGCTCCCCATAGAGTTCACTGATGCCAAAGGAGCGACATACCATGTTGTGCTTCAATACAGCGCAGCTGAACAGAAAGTAGAATTTGTTCCCGTCCGTGCCGCCTCGAAAACATTCAAAAGCAGGAGGAAGTCAAGAAGGAGAATCATTCCGAAACTCTCAACAACGGTGTCAAGGAGCAGGAGAAGAAACAGAGCTGGACACTCGAAGACGGCAGTATAAAGCCGATCGGGAAATGGAGTAATGTTCATTTCACCGACCAGCAGAAGGCTGATTATGTCGCCGGAAAAACGGTGAAAGTCGAAGGTTACATTGACAAACAGGGCAAGGAGTCCACCGTCTATGTCAAGTTCGACCCGGTGAAAGGCCGTCCGTTCCCTCATTCCACTAATCCCGATGAGGCACAATCCATCAAGCCTGCTGCTGAGAGTGAGACTCAGTTCGCCGTGAACAACGAGGGCAAGACCAACGAGGCTACCAAGAATGTCAATGAACCTCTCCAAAAGGGTCAGACAGCCCCGAAGGATGAGGAACAGCAGAAGCAACAGCGTAAGCCCAAAGGTCCCAAAATCTAAGCACACCTATAACCCCAACGAGTGCCGGCAGATGATGCCGTCTGTCGGCACTCTTAAAAATCAACCCAATAAAAATTCTAAAAACATACTACTATGATTACCGTAATCGCACAATCCGCACGTATCGCACGCACAATCTCTTACGCTCTTGGCGCAGACTTCGAATATAATGGCTACTATGCCAACGAGAAATACTTCATCACATGGACCTATGGTCACATGGTGGAACTTTCAGCACCCGGCATCGGACGCGACTTCTGGCTCTCGAACCAGTCGTTCCCAATCCTCCCGGAGAGCTTCCCTCTCACTCATGCACCTTCCCAGCACGCATCGGGCCGTTATATGCCTGATCCACAACTCGCTGTCATCAAGCACCTGCTTGAAAAGAGCAGGAAGGTGATTCTTGCTACAGACCCCACCGACCGTGGCGACCTTATGGCTGGGTATCTTCTCCGCTTCCTCAATTTTGAGGGAAAGATGGTTAGAGTTGCACTCAACGATCTGATGCACGAAACAATCAAGAACGCTATTACCTATCCATCGGATAACACCTCCGGATTTGCCGACAATCTGAGACAGCTGGAACTTTATGACCGTATGGACTGGCTCACAAATCTCAACATCAACCGTGCCATCGCCTTCTCTGTAGGTCGCAATACATACCCTGTGTCCCGCACATCGCTTCCAATTCTGCACCTTGTGGCAGAACGCGAAAAGGCAATTAAAGAATTTTCGCCCAAGAAGTCGGTAATCCCGACAATCACAGTAAGGGATTCAGACGGAGGTGTATTCTCTTTCCGCTGCGCTGATGAGTGGAATGAAATTCCTGAGGGTTTCAATGAGGCGGTTAAGGCCGGCGCACCCGTAGAGGTTGTCTCTATCGAAACGGAGCAGGTCGATACAAAATCGCCTAAGCTGCTGAACATCGAAGAACTCCAGAAAATGGCCGCGCTACATTTTGGAATGGATCCACTGGAGACATACCGCATAGCAAGGGGACTGTATGAGAAGAAAAGAATCTCATTCCCCGGCAGCTCCCGAGAGGGTTTGATTCGTCGTGATTTCGACGATTTCAAGAAGGATGTATATCCGGCAATGTGTAACGCCAAATGCTTCAAGGCACTCATGGGAGACAATTACTCTCCATACTATACCACTTCCGCCAAATCCTTGTACAACAGGTCTCATGGTATTGTACTAACCGCTTTCCCCTTTGTGGGTCTCTCAGATGATGAGCGCAAAATCATATACCTCGTTGGAAGAGGTATGCTCGCTACCTTCCAGCGTAGCTTCCGCAGAAATGTAACGAAAGTAACCCTCGCTTGTGGCGGTTATTCGTTCATCGCCAAGTATGTGAAGGTGGTTCGCACTGGCTGGGTGAGATTATTCGATGACACTATCAAGTCTTCACGAGCTGTACCCAATGTGGAGATAGGTCAATCTATAACTTTCATCGAAGTTACGTAATATTCCAGCCGATCTCAGCCATGAGGTCGGTTTCTTTCTTTGTCATCTCAGCCCGGTTCCATTTACCGGAAGCATAGACGGTGCGGACACGGCTGAGTTTCTTGATCATCTGCGTCGGTGAATATTTGGATAATTTCTCACGACTCCGTAAATGTTCTCTGATTATATAGAACATTTGCATAGCGATAAAATTGATGAAGGTATATGCTTCCAGAGATTGTGCGCTCTGCATGTATGTTGAGTCAGCGTCAAGGTTTGTTTTGAATACATCAATAGCCTGTTCAACCTCACATCTGGTCTTGTACGCCTCATAAAGTTGTTGCGCCGTTTTATCAGTATTGGTAATCAGTGCAATAGTTCCAAAGACTTCTGTCTTGGCGTGATAGCCCTCCAATGTATAGTTATCGTATTTGCCACTGTCAACGCGGTCAAGGTAATCGCGGTCTTCTTCAATACGATGCTCCTCATCAAAGAAAATCACCACGCGCCTTTCCTCAAGTTTCTGCTCCTTATACCATATTGTCCGACCTTGATATCTGAAATGGCCATCGGCTCCGCGATTGTCGCGATTATGGAACGCAGAGTAGTCAAGTCCGGCAGTGGAGCGGCGAAGTGATGCGATGTATTTTATTTTGGCCTCTTCAAGAAACTCAAGATTGGCTTTAGATGGGAATGCCTTGTCGATTATAGCGACGGCATTGGCAGCCCCGGATTCCTCCATACAGAGCTTAAATGCCTTGACATCCTTTATGTTGCCTGGCAACAAACGGAAGTAGGATGGCAGCATGTAGTCCAATGAGAACACCATCATCAGGTTGACTGCCTTCTCAAAGGCTCCGGTCTTCGTTTTCGTAAGCTGAGGAAGACCCATCAGGCGCGAGGCGCTGAGCATGTCGGTGCCGTCGAATATAATATTTGATGAGCCACTGCAGAAATAATCCATATACTTGACGATCTCCTCACGCCTGTTCCCCAGGTCAAACAGGAAGCCACTCAATTGGCTTGCCGCCAATCCCACAGTGCCGAGTTCGGTAGAAAGATAGCTGTCGCAGAAGTCTGACTGCACGTCTCTCATGGGAGACTGATAACGCAACCTGCAATAAGCAAGGGATATGATACGATTGTAATCGTTTGGAAAATCCTTTTTCAGGCGTTCGGTAATAGTGCCCATCTTGTTGGAAATCAGCCACGACAACCCATATTCCTTGACTTGTCCTATCTTGGGTTCGGCCACAGTAGCCTTTTCACCATTCTTAAGTTGCTCCATTTCCTGTTCAAGCTGTCTTTTCTTTGACGGCCTGAAGCCTCCTTCCTCGGTAATCGAACCAAGATACTTTCCCGTAATCTTGCGATTGCGTTTTCTCTCCTTGTCATAAATACAATGACACTCATACAGGCAGTATCTTCCATTGATGCAACGGAGCTCGGTGCCGGGACGGCGGTATTTTGTTGCCCATTCAGGGTGTGGTGATAGACTCTTTGCCATAACTATATATATTACGTGATAACGTAATACAAAGATATAACAAATAATCAATACTACCAAATATATTGGTAAAAAAATCAAGCGGTTGACAGAAGGAATCTGCCAACCGCCCAATGTATGACGTAAATTCAATGAAAGTTATAGGTCAATCTCTGACCGTTGAGTCGGTCGGCGAAATTGGGCGAACCACGAAGCAGCCGGCACCAATGGTTGACTTTACTTTGCTCAAAACGGCACTCTCACTGCATGAACCGGACTGTAAAGAGAATGTAGTGAAAGATATACGCTATCTGCGTTCACACGGGTATCTCCACCGAAATCTTGCAGGTGAGTATTCCTTGACGGAAAAGGGACAGGCTCTCGCGTATGTCACTCGCGACATGAAAATCACTTCGGCTGATGATATTAAGTTTTGGGAATCGGCTGTATATCAAGTCGCAACTGACCAACTTCCCGAATCCGTGTTCAATGACATCCTTCACAAGTATGTGACTGATGTGACCAACGAACTTCTCGCATCACACAAACTCTCGAAACCGATGGGCGTAGAGGAAGTCTGCCCCAAGTGTAGACACGGCAAGATGAGAATCTTTGGCAAGATTGCCAAATGCAACAATCCGGAATGTGGACACTACATCCATCGACAGATCCAAGGTGTAACCCTCAGCAGCCGGGAAATTCACAATCTTCTCTCGATAGGTTCAACCTCTACCATCAGAGGGTTTATCGGGGCGGACGGCAAACCGTTCGCCGGGAAGGTAACGCTTGATGATAATCATAGCCCCATTGTCATTCAAGTGAGTAAATAAAGTCTTAATCAACGCAATAAGACTTGGAAAGGGCTCCTCATAAGGGAGTCTTTTCCATTTCTATGTAACATCTAAACCTCAATATGAAAATCAAAAACTTACCACCATATCCATCTCTCGACCGATATATTCTATGTCTGTTGAACTACATGGAGGAACATAAATTTCCCAAAATTCCGGATTATTCTGAAATCGAACAACAGGCAGACAGAGCCATTGACGCTTTTTGTGAAGCTCGTCTGAATGGCAAAAGTGTGAGTGCTGCCTCCGAAACAGCAACGCAACTTCTCTTTGAAAATATCGGAGAGTCGGAGTATGAAGCGGTACAACAAATTCTGACAGAAAATTTCTCATTCACAGTTGATCTCTCGGAAGAAGAACTGGTCGATTTTTGGATTAACCGTATTCTTGAAGATATACCTCACCTTTTTGATGGTTGCGAACTCCTCTCTTATGGAGTGTCAGCCGCAGATATAGACATAATGAGCGATGAAATAATCGGTCGTATTACAATCTACTTTGAATCACTCGGTTTCTATGGCATACAATAGATTACAAACAATGCGCAACAACATTGAGGCGATCCGCGTCGCGTTTCGCCTCAGTGTTGAGAAGCGACCGCCTAACGCTGATGAGCGCGAGGCGTTGGGCAGGTATGCCGGATTCGGTAGGTTGAAGTGCATACTCAACGATGCCAATGAGCTTGCCGATGCTGCCAAATGGAGCAAATCGGATATTGAACTGTTTGCGCCTACTGTTGAATTACGACGGATTATCCACGATTATTCCAAAAATGACAAGGAGTTTTCAGCCTACATAGATTCGCTGAAAGCGTCGGTGTTGACGGCTTTCTATACTCCGTCACCGGTGATTGATGCTTTGGCCGACACACTTCGTGAGCGTGGTGTAAAAGTTGGCAGTTTCTTGGAGCCGTCTGCCGGACAGGGCGCTTTTGTTGATTCTTTCCTACAAAGCTATCCGGGTGCAGAGACATTGGCCTTTGAAAAAGATTTGCTGACAGGTAAAATCTTGGCTGCGCTCCATCCCTCAATCTCAACCGAGATAAAGGCTTTGAGAAGATTGACCCTGATTTTGAGGGGTACTTCGATGTGGCAGCGTCCAATATTCCTTTCGGTGATTTTGCGGTTGCCGACCCCCGATATGCCACGAGCAAGGAGATTGCCTACCGTCAGTCAACAAAGGCAATTCACAATTACTTCTTTTTGAAGTCATTGGATTCGGTGCATGAGGGTGGTATCGTCGCTTTCATTGCCTCGCAGGGGGTGATGAACGCCGCAAGCCCCTTTGTGCGTATGGAAATGATGCGCCGTGCTGATTTGGTTGGTGCTTTCCGACTTCCAAACAATACCTTTTCCGACAATGCCGGAACGGATGCCGGGTCTGATTTGATTATTCTTCAGAAGCATACCGGTAAAAAGTCCATATCGGTTGATGAAGAATTTTTCGTCCAGTCGATTGTTGACCGTGAGACAAAAGTTCCCAACAACAAATATTTTGCGGCATTTCCGCAGAATGTCATCTGCACGGAGGCAAAGGTTGGCACTGACCAGTTCGGCAAACCGGCTATCATATACAAGCATGAAGGTGGTGTGGACGGTATTGCCACTGATATTCGCAAGGCACTCGATGAGTCGCTGAAAACTGCGCCTCAATCTGGACTTCTATAATAATAGGAGTCTCACACCACCAACTCCAGAACCACCAACGCCTAAACCTGTAAAACGTACCTCTGAAAATAAGGTCGAAAAACCGAAGCGTTATAGCGGATACTCCATTGATGCAGCAATATCGGGAAATGAAGAAGAAACATCCCGATGCGATTCTTCTTTTCCGTGTCGGCGACTTCTACGAGTGCATGGGTGTGGATGCGGTCAAAGCGTCGGAGGTTTTGGGTATTACCCTTACCCGCCGTATGAATGGTGACAAGAGCAGCATCGAGTTGGCAGGATTTCCGCACCATGCTCTCGACGTGTATCTGCCCAAACTGGTCAGAGCCGGCAACCGAGTCGCTATCTGTGAACAGTTGGAAGATCCGAAGCTGAAGAAAAAGACTGTGAAGCGCGACACTCCGAAAACGGAAGAAAAGCCCGAAGACGGAGACTCTTAAACCGGAATCGCCAGCTCCTCACCAGCACCAAAAGATGATGATCCAACACCTCTAATAAGGAGATAGAAACATCTGGTGGCCAGATTACAATGATAATCCTGACCCACGTTTGTTCGCTTATAATCTTTTCGGAGAATTGGAGCCTATCGGCAAGCCTCAGCGTCAACCAAAACCTGCACAGCCGGAAGAAAAGCCAAAGCCAACGGTTACGATAACCGATACTCAGGCTAAGAAATTCCGTCCGCTCTCTGAAAAGGAACTGGAATTTTACGGTTCTCTTGATTGGGAAACCAATCCTCCTATAAATGGCTTCTACGAGACAATGATGAGCATCGCCCATCGTCAACTCGCGGAAATGGAGGCTGAACGTCAGGCAATGGAAGCCGCGAAGAAGGAGACAATTACCGAAGACGGCACTATCATCGAAATATCAAACGGTGATTTTTCCGAAGCCAAGAGTGGCTTCGGAAGCACCCAAGCCTGCGAAACGTGATATGTCGCCCGTCCTTTCTCGGAGGATATTCAGTTCTTCCACCACAACGGCTCTATGGTCGTTGACAAGGGGCAGGTCGGTTTTCTCTCGGAGGTCCGTAAGAATGGCGCGACGTTCTCACCGCTCACTCTCAAACCGGAACAGGAGAAACGAGCCATGCTCTATGTTACCTCTCTGAAACTTATCAGCAGCTCTACAACTTCGAGGCTGAACTCATGAGGCAAGTAGCGAATGCGTCAACACCTCAATGACTACTATGATGAGTTTGTGGATAGGTACGGCAATCTCAATGAGAGCAGAATGTCAAGTTCATTCTCATGGATGCCAACGGTCGTGACGCCCTTGCTCTTGAACGTGGTGAAAATGGTGTATTTGTCAAGGCTGACATCTTTGACCACCCTGTAAGTTTTCTCCCAAGACGAGATAACTTCGGTCGAGATGCCGCAGGATGCTCTTATGGCTTCACTCAATAAATACGGTGAGGTCAATATGGAGTATATGGCAGACCTGCTCGGTATTGACAAAACCGGATCCATTGTCGGTGAGTATGAATGGGACTTGCTCGAAGCGCTGAAAGGTCACATCTATTATAATCCACGTGGAGAAATATGAGATTGCTGACCGATTTATCGCCGGTAATGTAGTGCAGAAAGCGGAGGACATCAAGGCATGGATTGACCGAGAGGAGAAAAGAATCGAGAAATTTCCCCGGCTATGACGGCATTGAACCGTTCATCGAAATTTCCAGAGACTCGTTGAAAGCGTTGGAGGAAGCATCCACGAAAGATTACCTTTCGATGAACTGGACTTCAACTTCGGTGAACGCTGGATACCGACAGGCATTTACTCGGCCTACATGAGTCATCTCTATGGTACTGATGTGAAAATTGCCTATTCTTCATCAATGGATGAGTATTCTTGTGACGCACGCCGCAAGAATATGAAGATATGGGAGGAGTTCTGTGTCAGAGGCTACTATCGTGTATATGACGGCATGAGCTTCTCAAACACGCCCTGCACAACACAGTGCCCGACATCAAGAAGTCAATAGGCAAGGATGAGAATGGTCACGACATCAAAAGTACCGGATTCAGAGGCAATCCAACTCGCCAACACCAAGATTGATGAAATCCGCAATGGTTTTTCGGACTGGCTTGATGCTCAGTCTCCGGAGTTTAAGGACAGATTGGTTGACCTTTACAATTCTAAGTTCAACTGTTACGTCCGTCCACATTACAATGGAGCGCATCAGACATTCCCTGACCTCAATATGAAGTTGTTGGGCGACCGATATGGAATCGGCTCTATATACCAGTCGCAAAAAGATTGTATATGGATGCTGAAACAGAACGGTGGTGGCATCTGCGACCATGAAGTCGGTACGGGTAAAACGCTGATAATGTGCATTGCAGCACATGAGATGAAGCGTCTCGGACTCGCCAACAAACCGATGATTATCGGCATGAAGGCGAATGTCGCGGAGATTGCCATGACCTACCAGACAGCCTATCCCAATGCCCGCATTCTGTACGCCGATGAAAAGAGTTTCAAGGCAGATAACCGAGTCGCCTTCTTCAATCAGATTAAGAACAACGATTATGACTGCGTGATAATGTCGCACGACCAGTTCGGCAAGATACCGCAGTCGCCGGAAATGCAGCAGCAAATCCTGCAAGCGGAACTTGATACGGTTGAGGAGAATCTTGAAGTAATCAAGCAACAGGGACACGACATTTCCCGTGG